>Ga0209208_10009504_pt1 | contig 12768 bp, 7 predicted proteins | sample S1TSphfallax_3_FD_187694 | JGI IMG/M metagenome (GOLD analysis project Ga0209208, IMG submission 187694) | Host-associated microbial communities from peat moss isolated from Minnesota, USA - S1T2_Fd - Sphagnum fallax MG (SPAdes) (version 2) | ecosystem: Host-associated > Plants > Peat moss >...
GGCAGGCGGATGAACTTGGCAGTCATGGCCTTGGCGTCGACCTCCAGATAGTCCGGCGTATCGCGCTCGGAGAGCTGCAGGGCTTCCAGCACGAGGGCCATGTTGCGCGAACGCTCGCGCACCTGAACCACATCGCCCGGCTTCACCCGATAGGAGGCGATATTCACCCGCTGGCCATTCACCTGGACGTGGCCGTGATTGACGAACTGACGGGCGGAAAACACCGTGGGCGTGAACTTGGCGCGATAGACGACCGCGTCCAGGCGCGATTCCAAGAGGGCGATCAGGTTCTCGGAGCTGTTGCCCTTGCGGCGGGCCGCTTCCTCATAGGTGCGGGAGAACTGCTTTTCGGTTAGGTTGCCGTAATAGCCCTTGAGCTTCTGTTTGGCGCGAAGCTGAAGGCCGAAATCGGAAACCTTGCTCTTACGGCGCTGGCCATGCTGGCCGGGGCCATAGGACCTCTGGTTGATCGGCGACTTGGGCCGCCCCCAGATGTTTTCGCCCATCCGGCGGTCAAGCTTATATTTCGCCGAATGACGCTTCGACATGCTGCAATCGTCTCTTTCACTTCGATGCGGGCCGGCCCCTCCCCAGATGGAGGCGCGATTTCAACGGCGGCGTCGCATCACCCGTAATAGGATCGCAATCCCGCGCGGCGGACCGGCGAGAGCGAAGGGGCGGCTTATGGTCAAAGGCCCGCTCTATGTCAAGGAAGAGAGGGCGGCTCAGCCACTCCGTGAGCCTTGGCTTCGGCAGCAGCGATCTTTGCGAGAACCCGGCCCCGGCCCTTGGCGAGCGCCGTGACCACGCCGCGCAGTGTGCGCACTTCCTGATCCGTGAGACCGGCCCGGCCGAACAAAACGCGCAGATTGCGCACCATCGTTTCGCGTTTCTCCGGCGGATGGAAAAATCCAGACGTGTCCAACTCGGCTTCCAATTGGCCATAGAAGCCCAAAAGCGCCTCACCGGTCGCGGGCGGCGGCGCGGGCGCAAATCTTGGCGGCGGCCGGTCATCCTGGGTCAGACGCCACTCATAGGCGTTCAGGGCCACCGCCTGGGCCAGATTGAGGGAGGTGTGGAGGGGCGATACGGGAATGGTGATGATCGCCTGGCAGAGCGCGATATCGCCGGTCGAAAGACCCGCCCGCTCTCCGCCGAACAGCAGTCCTACGGCGTGATCTTGCGGACGATGAGCAAGGCGCTCAGCCCCTTCGCGGGGCGTCAGGACGGGCAGCAGCGCCTCGCGCGGCCGCGCCGTCGTGGCGAAGACGAGATGCAGGTCGGCGATCGCGTCCTCCAGCCGCTCATAAACGCGCGCGGCCTCGAGTGGCACCTCGGCGCCCGAGGCGCTCGCCCATGCCCTCGACTGGGGCCAGCCGTCGCGAGGACGCACCAGGCGCAGGTCGGTAAGGCCGAAATTCAGCATGGCCCGGGCCACCGAGCCGATGTTCTCGGCGAGTTGGGGTTCGCTCAGAATCACGCACGGTGCAGCGAACTGGGGTGCGGGAAGGTGGGTGTGCGGAGCCATGAGCCATTGTAGACGATGCGCATCGCCTGACGCGATGTTCCGCTTGTTCATGATTCTTCCGGCCTGATCACCATGCCCGCCCTTCGTCCCCGACGCCGTGATGTCTTCGCCGGCGGCTTGGCGCTCGTGGGTTTAGGCGCGGCAGGTTGCGCGCCGCGTGTGGGGGCGCTCCCGAAATCCGGGCCTCTGAATGTGCGCCTTTTGGCGGATGGCCTTCCGGCCCTTGCCGACCGCGCGCGACCGGGCTTGCTCAATCTGGCCGTCATGGAGGTCGGCGGGGGCGCGCCCTTCGTGGCCGACCCCGCGGGGCTTTACCCCTTGGCGGGCCTCGCCAAGTTGGTCATCGTCGCGGCCACACTGGCCCGGGTGGACGCCGGTCGCCTTCTGCTCAACACGCGGATCGAGCTTACCGCCGCGGACCTCGCGCCGCCGCCTAGCCGGATCAATGCTGAGGTTCTGAAACGGCCGGGCGGAGGTGTCCTCGCGCTTCCCGTCGCTGATCTCATCGCCCTGGCGATCCAGCAGGACGACTCCACCGCCTCCGACATCCTTTTGCGGATGATCGGCGGCCCGGCGGCGGTAACCGCTTGGATCCACGGAAAGGGTGTCGCCGGTCTGCGCGTGGATCGTTCCGATCGTGATCGCCTGTGCGACCTGTTCGCCACGGGCCCGTTCAAGCCGGATTGGGCGAGCCCGGAGGCCTGGGCGTCGGCGCGGGAAGCTGCCGATCCGGCGGTCCGCCAGGGGGCGATGGACGCCTATCTCGCCGACCCCCGCGACACGGCGACGGCGCCGGGCGCCCTGGATTTCCTGAACAGGCTAGCCACCGGCGCTCTCCTCCTGGCCAACAGCGGGCAGTTCCTTCTCAGCCTGATGAAAGGCTCCGCGCCGGCCAGCGGTCTTGCCGCGGGCATGCCCGTGGACGCGGTCCTGGCGCACAAGGTGGGCGCCACTCCCACCGCACTGGGGTTCACCACGGCCGCGGATGAGCTGGCGATCGTGACCCTGGCAGGCGGGGCGCGCTTGGCTGTGGCCGCTTTTCTGGCGGGCTCCACAGCCACCGCGCTGGCCCGAGCCGATCTCTTCGCCGGCTTGGGGGCCCTTGTTACGCGGGCGATGAATCCGACGTGATTCGCACCCACGCGCTTTGCGCCTGGAGTTTGAGGTTCTATAGCCCTCGCCGGCCATGAAGCTCGCCGCGCGTCAGCGCTTCCCGAGCCCCCTGCGCCCATGCCTTCAAGACGCTATTCGCGGGAGCTAAGGTCAGCCGCCATGACCAAGATCAAAGTCGCCAACCCTGTCGTCGATCTGGATGGGGACGAGATGACCCGCGTCATCTGGGCGATGATCAAGGAAAAGCTGATCTTCCCGTTTTTGGACCTGCCCATCGATTATTATGACCTGGGCATGGAAAATCGCGACGCGACCGATGACAAGGTGACGGTCGAGGCCGCCGAGGCGATTCAGAGGTGCGGCGTCGGCATCAAGTGCGCCACCATCACCCCTGACGAGGCGCGAGTGAAGGAATTCAGCCTCAAGAAAATGTGGAAGTCTCCCAACGGGACAATCCGAAATATCCTGGGCGGGGTGGTGTTTCGCGAGCCGATCCTCTGCCGCAATGTGCCACGCTTGGTGCCGAGCTGGACCCAGCCCATCATCATCGGGCGCCACGCCTTTGGCGATCAGTACAAGGCCACTGATTTCGTGGTGCCCGGCAAGGGCAAGCTGACGATGAAGTGGGAAGGCGAGGACGGTCAGGTCATTGAGCATGAGGTGTTCGACTATCCCGGCGGCGGCGTCGCCATGGGAATGTACAATCTGGACGAGTCTATCGAGGAGTTTGCCAGGGCCAGCCTCACCTACGGCCTGGCCCGGCACTATCCGGTCTATCTCTCAACCAAGAACACCATCCTCAAGGCCTATGACGGGCGCTTCAAGGATATCTTCCAGCAGGTGTTCGAAGCCGAATTCAAGGACCTCTATAAGGAGGCGGGCATCGTCTATGAGCACCGCCTGATCGACGACATGGTGGCCTCGGCCCTCAAATGGCCCGGCGGCTTTGTCTGGGCATGCAAGAACTATGACGGGGACGTCCAGTCCGATCAGGTGGCCCAGGGCTTCGGTTCTCTTGGCCTGATGACCTCGGTGCTGATGACGCCGGACGGCAAGGTTGTGGAATCCGAGGCCGCCCATGGCACTGTGACTCGCCACTTCCGCCAACATCAGCGCGGCGAGAGCACCTCGACAAATTCCATCGCCTCTATCTTCGCCTGGACGCGCGGCCTGCGCCACCGCGCCAAGCTCGACGGCAATCAGCCTCTGGACCGGTTCGCCCTAACGCTTGAGGCGGTTTGCGTCTCAACGGTGGAGGAGGGCTTCATGACCAAGGACCTCGCCCTCCTGGTGGGCGACTTCCAGGGTTGGCTCACCACCGAAGGCTTCCTGGACAAAGTGGCGGAAAACCTGGCGACGGCCCTTGCGGCGTAAACTGAGACCCTCTCACCCCGATTTGCGCTCAAGCCGCCTTCAGCGCCTCACGGACTGCGTCGACGCCGGATTGGGCCCGGGCGGGATCGGGGGCGCCGCCTTGAGCGAAGTCTGGCCGGCCGCCGGCGCCCTGACCGCCCATGGCGTTGACCGCCGCGCGCGCAAGATCGACAGCGTTGAAGCGGTCCTGAGCGGCTCCGGCCACCACCACCGTGCTGGAAACCTTGCCGTCGGCCACGCCGCTTAAAGCCACCACCCCGTCGCCGATCTGCTTGCGATAGGTCTCGGCGATGGGCCGAAGGTCCTTGCCCCCCACGCCCTGCAGGACGCGGCCGATGAACTTCACCCCGCCGATATCCTCCGGAGCGCTTTCGCCGGCCTCGCCTCCGCTCATGGCGATCTGGCGGCGCGCCTCGGCCAGGTCGCGCTCCAGCTGACGGCGCTGGGCCTCCAGGGCCTCGATGCGCGCGGGGGTTTCGGCCACGGGGATTTTCAACTGATCGGCGATGGCCCGGGCCGCCGCCGCCTGGTCCAGCAGCCAGCGGCGGGCGGCCTCCCCGGTCAGGGCCTCGACGCGGCGAATCCCGGCCGCCACGCCCTGTTCGGAGATGATCTTGAAGAGAGCGATATCTCCCGTGCGCGCCACGTGAGTTCCGCCGCACAGCTCCACGGAATAAGCGCCTTCGCCGGCGAGGCTGTGGCCAAGGGAGAGGACCCGCACCCTGTCGCCATACTTCTCGCCAAAGAGCGCGATAGCGCCGGCCGCCATGGCCGCCTCGGGCGCCATCTCCGCGGTGTCCGCGGGCAAGTTCTGGCGAATGACCGCGTTGACCTCCGTCTCGATGGCCTCGATCTGCGCGGCGGTGAGAGGACCCGAATGGCTGAAGTCAAAGCGCATCCGCTCGCCGTCCACCAACTGACCCTTCTGGGCGACGTGGTGGCCCAGCACATGGCGCAGCGCCGCGTGCACCAAGTGGGCGGCGGAGTGATTGAGGCGCGTACGTGCGCGGCGCGCCGCGTCGACGCTCAGGGTCGCGGGCGTTCCAGGCGTGAGTGTCCCCGAGGTGATCTTCAAGGCATGGACGTGCAGGTCGCCGGCCTCCTTCTGAGTGTCGATGACCTCGGCCGTCCCCCCGTCCCAGATAGCCACACCACGGTCGCCCGCCTGACCGCCACTTTCGCCATAGAAGGGCGTCACATCGAAAAGGACGTTGACAGTTTCGCCCACGACGGATGCCGGGACCTCCGCCCCGTCGCGCACCAGGGCGAGGGCCTTAGCGGGCGCGTCGAGCGTCTCATAACCCTCGAAGAGGGTGGCGCCGAAGCGGTCGCGCAGAGCAAACCAGACCGCCCCCTGCGCCTTCTCGCCTGATCCGGCCCAATTTTCCCGGGCCAGGGCCCTCTGGGCGGCCATGGCTGCGTCAAAACCCTCCAGATCCACAGCCACGCCGCGGGCGCGCAGCGCGTCCTGGGTCAGGTCAAGGGGAAAGCCATAAGTGTCATAGAGCTTGAAGGCGATCTCGCCGGGTAGTGTGTCGCCCTCACCAAGGCCCGCGGTCGCATCTTCCAGCAGGGCCATGCCGCGACCGAGCGTGCGCAAAAAGCGCTCCTCCTCCTGGCGCAAGGTTTCGGCGATGGCCGCCTCGGCGCGGCGCAGTTCCGGATAGGCTGCCCCCATTTCCGCCACCAGGACCGGAACGAGCCGGTGCATGAGCGGCTCGGCCGCCCCGAGGAGATGGGCGTGGCGCATGGCCCGGCGCATGATCCGCCGCAGAACATAGCCGCGCCCTTCATTGGAGGGCGTCACGCCATCGGCGATGAGGAAACTGGTGGAGCGCAGGTGGTCGGCGATGACACGATATGAGCCGCTCGTCTCAGGGTCAGAGGCGCGATGAACCGCCGTCTCGGTCGCCCCGATCAGGTTGCGAAAGAGGTCCGTCTCGAAGACGCTATGCACACCCTGGAGCACGCAGGTCATTCGTTCCAGCCCCATGCCCGTATCAATGGAAGGCTTGGGTAGCGGCGTGCGTATGCCCCCCGCCGCCTGATCGAACTGCATGAAGACGAGGTTCCAAAACTCCACGAACCGGTCGCCGTCCTCGTCGGCAGAGCCGGGCGGCCCGCCGGCGACTGAGGGGCCGTGGTCGAAGAAGATCTCGGAACAGGGTCCGCAGGGACCGGTGTCGCCCATAGACCAGAAATTATCGCTGGTGGGGATGCGAATGATGCGATCATCCGACAGACCCGCGATCTTGCGCCACAGGGCCGCGGCTTCCTCATCCTCGGAAAAGACGGTGACCACCAGACGGTCTTTGGGCAGGGCGAAATCGCGTGTGGTGAGCGTCCAGGCGAACTCGATGGCCTCGGCCTTGAAATAGTCGCCGAAGGAAAAATTGCCCAACATTTCGAAGAAGGTCAGGTGGCGGGCGGTGTAGCCCACATTGTCGAGGTCGTTGTGCTTGCCCCCGGCGCGCACACACTTCTGGGAGGTGACCGCCCTGGGTGAGGGCGGGGTCTCCGCGCCGGTGAAGATATTTTTGAACGGCACCATCCCGGCATTGACGAAGAGCAACGAGGGATCGCTCTTGGGCACCAGCGGGGCTGACGGAATCACGGCGTGGTCCAGCGCGGCGAAGTAGCCGAGGAACTGCGCGCGGATATCGTTCAGACTGGGTTTCCCCAAATCTATCTTGGATGAACTAGGCATGGCCGGGGCTCTATCATCGCGGCGATGCGGGAAAAAGGGCGCGGCTAACCGATCCCCCAGCCCTCACCCCGCTCATCCTCGCAAGGAAGAGCGGGGGAAGCATGATCGTGAATCCTATTCGTCGCCGGGCTCCGGCGCGCCAATGAGGAGTTCCTCTTCGATGCGAGTGGAATTGCCGCGCACCTGATCTTCGATTTGCGAGGCGATATCGGGATTAGCCTTCAGGAACTCCCGGGCATTGTCGCGGCCCTGGCCGATGCGGGTTGAGTTCCAGGAGAACCAGGCGCCCGACTTCTCAATCACCCCAGCCTTGACGCCGAGATCAATGATTTCGCCGAGCTTGGAGATGCCCTGGCCGTACATGATATCGAATTCGACCTCGCGGAACGGAGGGGCGACTTTGTTCTTCACCACCTTGACCCGGACATTGTTGCCGATGATCTCATCGCGCACCTTCACCGAGCCGGTGCGGCGGATATCGAGGCGCACCGAGGCGTAGAACTTCAGGGCATTGCCACCGGTGGTGGTCTCGGGGCTGCCATACATGACCCCGATCTTCATGCGGATCTGATTGATGAAGATGACCAGGGTGTGGGTCTTGGAGATGGAGGCGGTGAGCTTGCGCAGGGCCTGGCTCATCAGACGCGCCTGAAGACCGGGCAGGCTGTCGCCCATCTCGCCCTCGATCTCGGCACGGGGCGTGAGGGCGGCCACGGAATCGATCACGACGATGTCCACGGCTCCGGAGCGCACCAGAGTGTCGGTGATCTCCAGAGCCTGTTCGCCCGTGTCCGGCTGAGCCACCAGTAGGTCATCCAGATTGACCCCCAGCTTGTGGGCGTAGGAAGGATCAAGGGCATGTTCGGCGTCCACGAAGGCGGCGGTGCCGCCAGCCTTTTGCACCTCCGCGACCACATGCAGAGCGAGAGTCGTCTTGCCGGAGCTTTCCGGCCCGAAAATCTCCACCACCCGGCCCTTGGGCAAGCCGCCGATGCCGAGCGCAATGTCGAGCCCAAGTGAGCCAGTGTGGACCGACTCGATCTCCACCACCTTGCCCTTGTCGCCCAGCTTCATCACCGAGCCCTTGCCAAACGCCCGGTCGATCTGGGTCAGGGCCGCTTCCAGCGCCCTCTGCTTGTCGCCCTCTTCCTTGCCCACAAGTCTCAAAGCCATGGTTCCCGACATTTTGCTTCAGCCCTTCCTATCCCATGATTCCGGCGCCCGCGTGGGCCTGACGGAACGAATTGATCCCAAATCCCGCAACAGGAACAAAGCATAAACACATATTCTGGATGTTCACAAGATGTTCTGGCGCGGCTCGGCGGGCTTGGTGCGGGAAATTCGGGGCCTTGGCTCCCTGCACAGGTTGAGGAGGCGTGTGGCCCCGGTCTCATCGGCGAAGCGCACGGTTACCCGCCAACATGCCACGCGATCCCGCCACGCCGGCGTCAGTCGCACCCAGTCCTTTTCCGTCGTCACCAGTTCCGCTCCAAGCGCGGCGGCCCGCGCGTCCAGGAACCGCAACGTCCCCTCTGGGACGACTGCGTGGTCCGCCAGAGGGGCGAAGTCCACGAGGTTACAGCCGGCCGCGCGAAGCGCGCGTTCGAACTTCCAGGGCTTGGCGATACCAGCGAAGCCGACTTGGGGACCAGGTGGCGGACGGCCCGCCGGCTCGAGTCGGGCGATCAGCACCGGCTTGGCGGCAAGGCCGGCCAGCAGGCGTGGGTCTGGTTCCGCAAGGTCGGCGGGGACCAGGAGGATCACCGCGTCGGCGCGGGCGAGCCCCACCGCCAAGGGCTCGCGCATGGGGCCAGCGGGAAAGACGGATCCGTCGCCAAATGGCCATTCGCCATCCCGCGTCTCGCCATCGACCACCACGAGGGACAGGGTCTTGGCGAGCGCCCCATTCTGATGGCCATCGTCCATGATGATGATGCTGGCTCCCGCGGCGACGGCGGCCTGGGCGCCGGCGAGGCGGTCCCGGGAGATCCAGACAGGCGCCTCGCCGCTCAGCATCAGCGCCTCGTCGCCCCCATCCGCGGCCGTGTGGAGCGCGGGATCGATGCGCAGGGGGCCCACTGCGCGTCCGCCGTGTCCGCGCATGAGGATGTGAACAGCGTGGCCCTCCGCCAGGAGGCGCGCGGCCAGGGCCCGGACGATGGGGGTCTTGCCGCTGCCCCCCAGGGTCAGGTTGCCCACGCAAATGACGGGAACGCCCGGGTCGACGGGCCTGGCGCGCCGAAGACGCCGGGCGGTGACGGCGGCCCAGATCCAGGAGAGCGGGACGAAGATGAAGCGCCCGGCGCGAAAGCCGCCGCCTTCCCGGCGATACCAGTCTTTAGGCGTGCGGAGTGTCATGGGACGAGAAGATCGAGAACTGGCGTGATCGCCCCCGCCGCCGCGGTATCCCTGGGCTCCACGAAGTCGCGGGCGCGCGCCGCCATGTCGTGCAGCCCGTCGGGATCGCGACCCGCCAAGCGGAAGGCTTCGGCCAGTTCACCGGGCGCCACAAGCCGCGTAGCGCCGGCATCCGCGAGCTCGGCATAGACCGGCCACGCGTTCACATGGGGTCCGGCGATGAAGGCCGTCCCCAGGCGGGCGGGCTCAAGGGGATTGTGACCGCCGGCGCCGCCCGCCACCAGGCTCCCGCCGATCACCGCCAGATTTGCCAGGCGGTAGAACAGGCCAAGCTCTCCCACCGAGTCGGCCACGTAGATATCCAGGCGGGCAGGGTCCGCGCCTGTCGCTCGGCGTCCGACTCTCAGGCCCCGCGCAGCCGCCAGGGCCTCAACATCGACGCCGCGCGCGGGATGACGTGGCGCGATGATCAGGAGGCTGTCCGCGCCCTGGCTTCGCGCCTCCTGAAAGGCTTCCAGGACGATCACGTCCTCCCCCGGATGTGTGCTGGCCGCGAGGAGACAGAACCGCCCCGTCAGCGCGCGCTTCAGACAGGCCAGCTCACGCGGATCTGCCGCGAGAGGCGGGGCCCCGAATTTCAGGTCAGCCAGCCCGGCGACTCTGCCGCCGAGGCTCTTCAGCCCCTCAGCCGCCCACGTGTCGCGGGCGAGGATCAGATCGAAGCTGGCCAAAACCGCCCGGGCGGCATGGCGCACGCGGCGCCAACCTTTAAGGCTGCTCTCCGATAGGCGCGCGGAGAGGAGGGCGAGGCGCGTTCCTCTCGCCTTGGCTGCGAGGATCAGATTAGGCCACAGTTCGCTCTCCGCCAGAACGCCCAGGTCCGGGCGCCAATGGTCCAGGAAACGACCGACTGCTTGGGGCGTGTCCAAGGGCGCGAACTGGTGTAAGGCCCCGGCGGGCAAGCGGGGCTCAAGAAACGCCGCCGAGGCGCGCGTGGCGCTGGTGACCAGAAGGCCTGTGCCGGGCCGCTCCTGCATGACCTTCTGGGCGAGGGGTAGCAGAGCCAGGCTCTCGCCCACGCTCACCCCATGCAGCCAGACCAGGCGTCCGGGCGGGCGAGGGGCGGATGCGACGCCCAGCTTCTCGCGCCAGCGGATGGGGTCTTCCTTACCCTGGCCTTTGCGGCGGCGCAGCCAGACGCTTGCCAAGGGCGCGAACAGGCGTCCCGCCAGGGCGTAGAGATGCAACCCAAGCGTGCGGCGGCGCGCGGTCCCCGCGGCCAGAATGGCTTCCGCCCTCCCTTGAGCGGCATTCATGGCGTTCTGCCAGGCGGAGCGGGCCGCCTCCAGAGCAGCCTCGTCCATCCTCACGGGGGCGTGAAACGGGCCGGCGACGACCAGGACAGCGCGGGCGAAGGGTAGGGGAATCCGGGCGCTGTCCCACGTGTTCAGGGCCAGGGCCGGCGCCGCGGCGAGGCCTAGGGCGAACACAGGGCAGCGCGCCGCTCTGGCGAGTTGGACGGCGCCGGCGGGCATGACCTGGGCGGGGCCCCTGGGGCCGTCCGGGGTGAGCAGCATGGCGCTCCCCGCGGCGATGGTCTTGACCGCCGCGCGAAAGGCGCCCGCTCCACCCTTGGCCAGAGCGTCCTCAGGCCTGCCCGCGGAGCCGCGAATGGTGGGAATGCCGAGGCGCGCGGCGGCCAGGGCGATAAAGGCGCCGTCCCTGGAGTGCGAGATCATCACGCGCCGGGGCTTGGCCCCCAGCAAAGGGCGGCATGCGATCGCCTGCGCGATGCGGCCGTGCCAAAAAAGGCCGATCAGTCCCTCATCCGCGGCGATGGCCGCGCGTGCGGCCTCGAAATCTTCCAGGCGCCAGCGCAGGGTGGCGATAACCAGCTCTTCATAGGCGGCGATAAGGCGGGCCAGCAGCGCCTGAACCCAGGCAGCCCCTATCAGTCCCTTCACGCCGCCGCGTCCGAAGCGTCCAAAAGGCTCTGACCGCCCGCGAGGCGCGCATAGAGCCCGCCCTTGGCTATCAAGCTCTGGTGGTCGCCCATCTCGGCCACCTGGCCGCCCTCGAGAACATAGATGCGGTCCGCGCCGCGAATGGTGGAGAGCCGGTGAGCGATGATCAGGGTGGTGCGGCCGGCCATCAGACGGGCAAGCGCGGTCTGGACCTGAGCCTCGCTTTCGGTGTCGAGCGCGCTGGTGGGTTCGTCCAGCAGCAGGATCGGCGCGTTCTTGAGGAAGGCCCTGGCGATGGCGATCCTCTGCCTCTGGCCGCCGGATAGGCGCGCGCCCGCCTCGCCCACCCGCGATTGATAACCCTTGGGCAAGGCGAGAATAAACTCGTGGGCCGCGGCCGCCTTGGCCGCCGCCTCGATCTCCGCTTGCGAGGCGCCCGCCCGCGCATAGGCGATATTCGCCGCGATTGTGTCGTCGAAGAGGAAGGGCTCCTGGGTGACCAAGGCGATGGCGCGCCGTAGCGAGGCGAGGGAGACCGCGCTCGTATCCTGGCCATCAATGGTCAAAGCGCCGCTGCTGATGTCGTAGAATCTGGGAATGAGATTGAGCAGGGAAGTCTTTCCCGCTCCCGACGGGCCCACCAGGGCCACAACCTCGCCCCGTCGTGCTTCGAGGCTCACATTGGTGAGGATCTGAGTCTCGCCATAGGCGAAGCAGACGCCTGCAAGGCAGATGACCCCAGCGGGGACATGCAGCTCCGGGGCGCCCGGGGCGTCGCGCACCTCTGGCTCCACGTCGAGGGCGGCAAACAGCCTCTGCGCCGCCGTAATGCCTTGGCCGATAAGTGTGCTGAGATTGGAGACTTGGCGCAGCGACTGGCCGGCCATCAGCAGGGCGGCGAAGAAAGTTACAAAACCGCCAATGTCGGCATGACCGGCGCTGGCCCGCCAAGCCTCATAGGCCAGGACCGCCGCCACCACGATATAGGCCAGAGTATCCGAAGCGGGGGTGGCGATGGCCCGGGCGTCGTCGCCGCTGACGATATGGCGTTGGCGTTCAGCGATCACGGCGGCGACCCGTGCCTCCTCATAGGCCTCGCGGTTCTCCATCTTCACGACCCGAACCCCGTCGAGCCCCTCCATAATGGCGGTGGAGAGCGCGCCGGTGGCGTTCATGGCTCCTTTGGCCGCCCTGATGGCTTGCCGCATGAACCGGCGCAGTATGACCGCGGTGAGGGGCGCGGCGGTTAGAGCCAGGAGCGTGAGGCGCCAGTCGTTGTACGCCATCACCACCAGGGCGGCGATGAGCATAAGCCCATTCTGGACGAGATTTACCAAGCCCGTGGTCGCCGCCTCGCGGATCAGTCCTGAGTCATAGATGACGGAGGCTACGAACCCTCCACTATGGGCGGCGCGCAGGCGCGCGAGGTCGGCGCGCACCAGTTTGCGGAACAGTTCAAGCTGGACGTCGCCGACGATGCCGTTGCCCATCCGGTTGACCAGCATGGCCTGGACGGCGGCCGCCACTCCTCGTCCCAGAGCCAGGGCGATAATTATCAGGGGAAGGCGAAATATAGCCCTAGCCGCCACACGGCTCGTCACTTGATCCACCGCAGGTCTTAGGAATTCAAGCACAAGGCCCGAGAAGCCAGCAAACACGGCCGCCAGCAGGAGGGCGAGGGTCAGGGCTTTCCAGCGCGGCGCCAGATACAGCCGCGCTACGCG
>Ga0209208_10009505_pt1 | contig 12768 bp, 11 predicted proteins | sample S1TSphfallax_3_FD_187694 | JGI IMG/M metagenome (GOLD analysis project Ga0209208, IMG submission 187694) | Host-associated microbial communities from peat moss isolated from Minnesota, USA - S1T2_Fd - Sphagnum fallax MG (SPAdes) (version 2) | ecosystem: Host-associated > Plants > Peat moss >...
CACCAATGGATGGAACCACTCCAACCCATCCCAAGTTCTAACACTATTGTGGATGAATCCCAATTCAATTCAAACAATGGGTTAACTGTTGTGAATGGGGTTTAGGGTTTAGGGTATGTACATCTGACTTGTCATTAATTGTTCTCCCTCCGCTAGCTATTTCTTACCCCTTCTTTCTGGTGTGTTTTTTATTGGGCAAAATTTCACCAAATTTTGACCTGAAAATATATGATGTCGACCTATACAAAGGATTTTTAATGGGAAAAATGGTCCAAATTTGCCAGATTTTGGAGGAATGTTTTTTACCAAAAACATTAGATTTGTATGATAATTTCCAATAGGTAGCCAAAAATAGAGAAGGATTTTGGGTTTTTTTCTACTTTCATGTCTCGTATGTAGCCAAATCTGGCTAAAGCCCCTTGTGATTGATCATCACTTGAAAAACAAAAAAACAAACATGTCACAAAATTCAAGAGAAAAACCTTGCTTCTTCCCCCCTTTTTGTATTCATATGTCCTTATTTTTATTCCATGCCTACATTCATATGCTTAGTTTCACCCCCTTCATTTCCCCTTGGAGTCTTTTGTTTCACCCCACATAATTCATTCTTTCATTCATGTTGTTGTTAGGGACCAATCCTATTAGTGTATGGATGGGAAATCTCATATTCATTGTCATGCTAAAGTTATGTTGTATATAATGAACTTGTACATGTTCCATCATGACTTGCATATAATGAAATTGGCAAATGTAAAAGTACAAGTTCCATCTTTTACATTTTCCAATTTCTAAATGTCTTTCATACATCCACCATGGATATCATATTTGATTGCATCTTAGCATGATATGTTAAACAAGTTGTAAATAATGTGACCTTATGTTTGGGCTATCAACCAAGGATGAGCAAGATAAACAAAATTAAGTGAAAATCTAAACATGGTATAAGCTATGAGCCAACAAAAACAAAATGAAAAATTTGTGGCAATTGAAAGAAGACATTCCCAAAAACTCTTCAACTTGAGTAAAAAACAAATGAAAGGTCCAAAACTCCCAAGTTTATAAATTGTGCTTCGAACCCATTTCTTACATTCTTTCACACTTGTGAAAATGTGTTTAATCTTTATACACTCTTTTGGCTTACATTTTTTCTTGTGCCTTGACTTTGGTTATGAGCATGAAATTAAGGTCATGATATGAAACTTAAATGTTTTAGGTTAAAATCACTTGTGCAATCAAACTTAATTTTATATGAAATACACCCAATGGTGATGTCATCACATGTGTTTTAAAATGTCACTCATAAATTTTTTTTATATAAATTTTTTGTGAACATTTGACAATCCAACAATGCATGGTTTCATTATATCATAAGTTTATTACACACAAAATCATATGACAATGTTTAATAATAAATTAACAATATGAAAATGGAAAGTGAACCTAAAGCTTCACTTGTTATCCTTTAAATACTTGAAAGAAAAAAGGTTAATTTATCCAACCCTTTCATATATATATATATATATATATATATATATATATTATCATTCATCAAACCAATAACAATATGCCACCTGATGCACACCCAAGTTCCTTGATGGACCCAATTACAAGTCCAAAGGTGACGACAATGAAAGGAGAAACAGTTGGGGCACACTCCCTGGCTCGCAACACTTTGGGGGTAAAAGGGCATGTTGGAGCTTTGGGATGGGGATTAGGAAGATTGGTAAGCAACTCAATTACTCACACTGACCTGCACAAACCAAACAACAAGTTGGTTAATGCATAACTTAAACATTTTTGGTGCACGGGTGAACCACGGGCAAACACGGATTCATAAGACTCATCATAGCCCGAACTTGGGGGAAGCCACCACCTTCCCCCTTATAATATTATTTGTGCTTAGCCACAGGGCCAACACCCAAATGTCATTTTGTTTCGAAATTCTCAAGTGGGAGTCCCAAAATTCCCATAGTTGGGATTCGCACGACTTTGGGGACCCATAATTTTTTGTTCAGACCTCAAATTGAGATGAGGTGTGAAGCAAAGTTGTGACCCTCGTTGAGAGCTTTTCAATGATATGTGGCATGTCACCTGCATGTAAGGAAATCGGGGGAATTCTTGACTTTTAGTGGTCCGGAGCCAAATTGTCAATTTGACTCCCGACCTTTCTTTTGGCCATAACTTGTGTTTTAAATGTCCAAATGAGTCATGCAAGCCCATTTTAGACATCTAAGTTCCAAGAGCTTTTCAATGATGTAAAGAACTCTTCAATCCAATGGGTTTTGAATATTGTAATTGTTCTTTTGAAGATTTGAGAGTCCATTAAGACTCCAGCTCCCAAAGTGGGAGTTCAATTGGGAATGTGGGATTCATTCCTTCACACTTTCCCACACTCCCAGGAACATGAAATGTGATTACCAAACTTCGCACTTGGCTCGCACCTTTACAAGCCCTTGCTTTGGTCGTGACCCCAAGGTTAGGGTTGTGACAATGTTAATGCAAAAAGTTACATATTGTTGCATGCAAGGCTTAAATTTTGAGCTTATTGATTATACACCTTACCGGTTAGTGGATGGTTTTACCTATGATTTAATGGTGAAGAACTTGCTTCTCTCAACTCTCACTTTCTCTTTAATTATCCATGGAGGTTTAAGATTTATCATATCAAAGCATGAAATTAGTTCGTATGACCTAGGACATGAATTTTTGAAACCTAAATATGAATTTCATTTGCCTTTTTAAAGTTGGAAAGCCCCCTTACTTTTACTATTGTCAATATTTGTATCCAAAATCAATGATCAGGTGGAAAGGTCTAGAATTTGTTACATGAACATGCTTATGGAATATATTAAAAAGTTATATCTTTTATTAGACCATAGTAAGGGAGATTATTTTGCATAAATATTTAATATAATTCATATAGTTGGTAAATCCCTAAAGTTAAACTTACAATAGTGCCATTCATGTGTATTTGGTTGTTTCTTGTAAACCACACCCTACACAATCAGCTTCTTATAGACCTTGAAAAAAAAATTATGTCTTTTGAACTTTGTGTTGTGTGTCCTTGTGGAGTTTTGTGCAAGGGATGGGAAAAGTACTACACAAGGCTTGTAGGTACATGGCTTACATATGATTAGGCTTTAAATCCATAAGGTAGTGATGCCTGACATGTCTCTAACTACTAAAATTGATTGATGAGTTTTATGGATGGAAAACTAGCAAATTTGGAAAAACTACTACATCTTTCAATGGGTGGGCTATATATTGTGATTTATAAAAGGCTTGTGTTGATTATTTAGGTGTAGTGAAAAGAACAAGGTGGAAACAAAAATGGTTCTAACCAAATTCAAATGATGTAAAGTTTCTTGTAAGGGGTTTGAAAAATTGATCATCCCTATAAAGAAAGCTTTCAATGTGTTTGCTATTGTAAGCTGTCATTAGTCTTTGAAATCTAAAGTTTTAGTATGGGTTTCATGGTGATAAAAAATGAATAAGTTACCTGTGAGGGCTAATGATAACACAATGTACTAAAGTTAGGCATATTTTTGGTCTCACTTGCCATGTGCAAATTGGTCTTTTTTTGTAGAATTTTTTATAAAAGATTTTATTTAATTGTAGGTTGTAATCATGGTGTTGGATGTTTTTTATGCAAAACATGCTTATGATCATTTCTATGTGTTGGAAATTGTGAAGGTCCCCTACTTTAGTAAGTTGCGTGATAACTCAATTATCTGATATAAAGGTGACTAATAACTTGGTAAATACATATACAAATGGGTTGAATCTTTTAGCTATCTCATTGATTACTGGGGATAGTTTTGGTTGGGCTCATGGAAAATTAATTTTAAGAGTATTTATTGTGGCATCTTGCCCATTTGTGAACATGATTCTAAGTCTATCATAACTAGGTACAAATTTTATTTCTCCATTTTTGCATTAGCATCCAATGACCTACTAATCTTGAATGTTGCAAATGTAATGCTCAAGATGTTATCCTACAAAATGTAATGACAAATGATAGGTGAAAAGGAAGGACATACTTGCTTGCAAAGTTTGCCATAAAAAATGACCATTCAAGACCTTACTTACTTTAGGAAAAGAAATGACAAAGGAAGGAAAATAAGATAGAAGATAAACTTGGTTGCAAGGAACACCCAAACCTTCCAATTTGCCACTTTTTGTTCTTTAGGAAGTCTTCCACCCCAATCTCTTCTATGGTTACAAATGCCATGGAAAAAGTTATCAACAAATGCACATACTTAGCATTAGCCAACATGGTAGTTTAATACCAACCTCATCAAAAGAGGAAAATATAGGTTCATGAAACTAAAAAAAATCGGAATCTCAAGTTCAAAATAGTAACCATGTATATGTATGATAAAGGTCCCAACCCCAGGATAAAAAAACTTGCAAATCCAAACCCTATATGAAGACCCCTTTATAGTGATTGGAAGGAAAAGGGGCATGTTTTTTTCAAGGAGGTTGCAAGTGCTCAAATTGCATTTGTGAATGTTGAAAGATCCAAACCTTGACATGTGTGGAAGGCTTGACATAGTTTAAGGCAAGTTCTTTGACTTGCTTTTTTGATTTTTTTTGAAAACCCCAACTAAGGATCAAAACTAGTTATGTGGCTTTTTTGAACCTTCAATCAAAGGTCACAACTAGTTTATTGATTTTGAGAACCCTCTTTATTTTTCTTGCCAAACAACAAAATTTTCACCCAAAAAAAATAATTTGTTGGTTTGTAAATATATACAAATATATGGGGTATATCAAATAAGCTTATTCTTCATGATGAAAAAAAAGAGCTTATATGGCCAATCAAATTGTTAAAATGCAAACCTTGAATTTTTTTGAGTTAACTTTAGTAAGTTGAAAATTAAATGTTATAATAACATCATAACCTTGTATCAACGATTTTATTCAAGGTGTTCATAATATTAACAAACGAGGTTATGAAACATTGTTGTTTGTTTGTTTTCTTAGTGATTTTTAAAAATCAAATGTTGATTTTTACATTTTCTCATCCTAGACTATGCAATAATGTAAACATATAATGTCCTAAAGAACTACCAACCCAATCATGGATGTAGTCATGGATTGGGTTTTATTAGTATTATATGAATATGAATTCATTCATTCATTATATTAGTTAAATTTTGTAACTATTAAAAAATTTGGAAAAATAAATTGTTTGATACACATGTTTGTATCATGCATTACACCATAAACAAAAATATCTAATACTACATTACATTATCTATCATTTTGAATTTTTAAAGAATTAGTTTATTTATTAAAGAAAGATAAAATACAAATAAAAACATTAATTTTAATTGTCTGATTCTTGAATTGACATTATATAATCTTCAATTAATCTATAGCTTTTTCCCCTGGTCACAGGGGTTCTAATGTGTGTTAGGGAATGCATCATAGATTTTGATCAATTTTGTTATTGCTAAATTGAGAAATTACAATTGATGTCATTGACAAGAATAGAAGGTATAACAAATAATGTACATCAAAACATGAAATTTTGTTTAGAGAAATTTTATCATGTTGTATTAAACCAAACTATGTTAACATCTTTTCTTTTTGTTAATTATGTTGTTAATCTAACTTTGAAATTTTGAATTTTTATAAATTGCTAAAGTTGTGCAATTAATTTCTCCTTATCTATCATAAGGAACTATTATGTGACCTTCTACTATGTGTTCTTGCAATTAGTTTACAAATTTTATCGATCATCACAAAGCCTTAATCTTAATGATATTCCATAACATGCATAACCATGGAATCCATGTAGTATGGTTTGATGAATTGGAAGTGACCTATAGATTATATATGTGACACTTACAAGGAAGGCCACCACGATACAATTATGTGATGGTACATTGAATGAGATAAAGGATAGCCTAATGTTGGGCAATTCTGATTATAAAAAAAGAAAATCATTAATTTCAATTCTTCTAAATTAAAAAAAAAACTAGTCCACTTGAACAAATTTGAGATTTGAACTCAAGACTTCTTAAAATGAGACTAATGTCTTCATCACAAACCCAAAGCTTTTGATGTGTTATGATAATGGTGATTATTTGTATTTAAAATTGATTTATGTTAATGAATTTCAATTTGTTTTGGGTGAAAAAATTGTCAAAAGGTGATAAAATTTTCTGAAAATGGAATATTTTGTCACAAAATTCCTTTTTTGGGGGGGATAAATAATCATTAAAAAGACAAATTTTTTTTTGTGTTTTTAGGAAGGTGTTGTCACATTTATGCCTATTAGTTATAGTTTTAAGAGCTTTTTGAAATAAAGTCACTAGGTAAATTGTCTATGGATGTTTGCAAGCTTGGTTCCATTAGGGGATTGAAAAAAACAAACATTGATAGCTTAAGCTTTAAAGCCATTGGCATGTGTAAATTTTAAATAATTTTTTTTCCAAGCTTTTTCACATGAAAAGTTGTTGTTTAATGATAAAAAATTTTCTTGAAACCAAAGAAGTTTTGAATTTGAATCTTATTACTAGACATTTACATATTAAGTTTTTTATATGGCCTATACTAGCATGAAAACTAGACCCAAGGGTCCATTTGTAACCTCCCTAGGTACCAAGTTGAGGCCTATATGATGCCCTATTGGTTTTCAGAAAGGTGGTTTCTTTGGATTTTTAGAAATGAAAGGACAAGTTCATAGTTCACACCTTATTAAATGCAAGGCATTGTTTTAAAAAAATGTATGTCAAATCATAAGTGGCCAATTAAATATCTTTGTTGATTTTTTAGCAAATAAATCTCTCTTAACCTAGTGTCCTTCTTTAGACAATGAAATAATTACTTTGTTGTTGACCAGTAGATTTGATGAAAGTTAATTCCAATTTCTAGTCATGAAAAGATTTGACAACTTGCTTTCTATGATTAGCATTGACGATCAATGTTTTTTTCAACCAAAATTGTCCAATTTTTATATTAAAAAATTGGGATTTTTAAAGTTTTTGTAGTGTAAATTTGACTAGTTTTGCTAAATTTTTTGGGGAAAAAAGCCAAATTTCCAATATCAGAAAAATCAAAAAAACAATTGCCAATGCAATGATCATGATTTTTAGTAAAAAAAAACCATTTCTAATTTTGTTGGCCAAGTCAACAATTCACAAATTTTCAAGAAATTCAACTTTGAAACATTGTTTTTTTTTTCCCCAAAGTGAATTGACAAGCTAATCATTACACAATTACCTTGTGCGAGCACAACAAATTTATCCCTTTATTATTAAAGAAATCTTATTCATGGTTTATTATAAAAGTGAAGTGTCAAAATCTTTGATAAACAAATAATCCAACATATAAACATATGATTGCATACCAATTATTCTATGTATAGTAAGTAACGAAACGCAATGTCCAATTGTGTATCTAACCAAATGATTAAAACATGACTTTTTGAACAAAGTGAGAAATGTGTTACAATTGTTGTGCCTCACAACTCACAACAAGTTTTCTTCACTTGATAACAAAAATAAAGAGGACGACAATCATATTTAAAGGTTTTTTTTGGGGAAAAAAATGGCCCCAAAGTTCTCATATTTTGAGGAATTGTGTTCTGAAATTGTCAAATTTAGACTATAGGTTTTAGCACATTGCCAAAATATGTTATTAGGGTTCCAAATTTCCTTTCACTTTCATTTCTAACCTGTAGCCAAATCTCACCAAGTCCTCTTGTGGATGAGCCCCAACCCACCCTACCTTACAAACTTGAAAAAAAAACCCCTGCTCATGACCTAAAACCAAATCAAAGGGTGCTTGCATCAAACTATTAAATTTCATAATGTCAAAAACAAATGTTGAAGTCCGAGTGCCCTTGAAATTTCACAACTACAAAAATGACTAGGTATTTAACGCCAGTCATTGAGACCCAATCTTTGAGTAAGCCAAATAGCAAGCAAAAGCATACAAAATGGAAACAACATTTGACATGCAAAAACTGTAATTGATAAGCATGTTTTGAACCCTAAACCCTTCTCTAAAAAGCATTGAACCAAAAATCATTCAATAATGAAACTGATTTGGGATGCATGCATCCATGTTTCAACTTTGAACATTGTGTACAATGAATTCAAAAATGAAATCAGGGTGGAGGGTTAATAAGTGTTTGGTTGGTTAATTCAATCACATTGCAGAAAGGATCAGGAAAAAAATTGAAAACGAAATTGAAGTCAGTTTAAAACATAAACAATGCAAATTTAGAAAGTGGCTTCCATGCAGCTCCTGGAATTCATGCAGAGTGGAGACAATATTGTGCTAGGTTGTGGAATGGTAAGAGGAGAGTCAAAGTTCATGTAGTGTATACACTACCTCTCACAGTTGTGCGTGTGAAAATTTGCAATACATTTTGAGAAAAAGAAAAAAGGCCGGCTCAAAGGCTACTGCAACCAAAGACCACAATATCAAAAACAATAAAAACCAGTCTTCTTGCAAATAAAGCAGAAGGCCATGGTTTTCAAAATCAATTTGTAGACAATAAACCTCTCCATAACCCAAATGGTATTCTCTCTCTGAGGGAATTAGAGCTCATTGTTTCCTTTCGTTAGAAACTCAACACTCTTGCATTTATGGATGAGGTTTACAGCAAGCTTGTTTTCAAGAGGGAAAGTATGTTTCGATGGCTTCATTGGCTAAGAAGATGATGTGGCTGGCTTTCTGCATACCTTTGATCCAGGATGTGAGAATAACACTATTCTATAGCAAGCAGCACATCTGCTATGTTTCTCCTGTCAAGGCAGGAGAATCATAATATCAAGGTCAATGAATCTAATATGCAGTCACAGGTAATGCCCAGGATGACAATAAAACACAATGACCAAAGTGTGACAATTGAAATATGTAATTAGAACATATTATAATTTCTCATGTAGATAATATCCTTCTACTGGCTAGTTGCTAGGTTACAAAGTACTCATCACTACGAAACAATCTCTGCAAGATTACTTCTGCTAAGCTGATGCAGGTATCAGTTCAAGAAGTCAATTCTAGTTTGGATCCAATTTCACCTAGGTAGTGACCTAGGTGCAGTCCTTGATTATTTTCCTTGTTTGTATGTGAAACACTATGATTACAGTATATCTAAGATTACAGTGCCTCCTATGACCATTCAAAACAATGGTTGAGACTCAACCCACCCTGGAATATCCAGTAAGATTCCTAATGGTGATGCTTGTCCTGAAATTCAACCAGAGACTAACCCTTCACACTGATGTAGTCAATTGCTTGCTTGCAGATGCCAGTCATACTTGCCTCTGGCCCATAAACCTGCAATATTCATCAACTGAAATTAGATTCTCACAATCAAGGTTTGTCTTCTTCTGTTAGGTGAATCTGCTTGGCAAGAGCATAACCAGTTATGTGATGTGTGGTACAGAAACAATTTACTTGTCATGGGTCTAAAGAATAAACCTATGTGGCTGATTGTGGCATGTACCTCAATTGGAACTCCAATTTCTTCACCCAGAGCCCGCATCTTGGTGAGACCCTTTTGGTAGTTAGGACCTCCCCTCCGGACATAGATGTTCATCCTTGCTGCTTTTAGCAATGTTTGCTGTCCAAAATAGAACCCCAAAAATATGAATATCACAAACCTCAAACTGAGATGGTGAACACATTAATCTGAATAACTTTCAACTAGCTTGAGAAGGATTTTGCCACTTTAGTCAAACAGTAGAAAGTACCTTTTCATGCATGGCTCGAATGATACCATTGAAAGTGGCAGCAACATCTGTGAAGTTGGCAATACCCCCTCCCACCACTAGGGCTCTTCTCTGACCATCAGGATTTGCTGTCGCACACTGGTGACACACAGTAAATTTGTTTAACAGAGCTCTCAAAAGTGAAGGAAATGGCATCTAAGTTCCTCTCCCATTATGGTGCACCAGAAGAACACAAAGACCCCTCAGCACTAGATAAGCTTACATCAATCAAAGCACGAGCATATTGCAGTGTCTCTTCCTCATTGGGGGCTCCACTGTACTCGGCATAGTTCCCAAGTTCATGTGCATAGCCAAGATCCCCAACCTGAACATACAAAGGGATCACATTCAAACTCAGACCAGTAAAACCACCTGTTTTGTCAGAAGTAAAACCAAGAGTTTAGAAGTATGAAATAGAAAATTGAAAGCCAAGATCAAACAGATGAAGCTGTACATACAGTGTCTGCATAGATCACACTTGCACCACCACCTGCTACCATGGTCCAGATGCGTCCCTTAGGGTTCAGTATTGTCAGCTTTAGAGAAGCCCCGGTCTGCAGCACAAACAATGGCCATCAAAATCAATGGTTCCAAACTATCACACTTTATGTATGATCCACCATGATTTCTTTGGCCTGCTCAACTGTCTAGAGCATCAATGACAGGAGCAGATCTAGCTCATTCAAAGCATCTGTGATGGTGTGCTATGATGTGACTACCCAACACACAGATATTGCAGCTCTGAGTTTACCTTCTCATCCATGCTGTGAATTAGCTCCTCTGCAGGACTCATGGTTCTTCCAAAGGGCTGTGGAAATTCAACGCCACCCCATCTGCAGAATTCAATTCCAGATTTGAGTCCCTCTTCTTGGCAACCAACTTATAAACTTGTTTGAGTGGACATCCCATGACAATTAGCAAGAGGCAAGAAGTTCACATCAGTCAACATCTGTTCATCTAGTTATTGAAGCTCAACAGAGAGAAGGAAAATAGAGGAGAGGGCCTACTTCTGAAAGTTTTTGAACAGAGCAGTGTCATCAAGCTCCCCACGCATGTCCAAAGGGTAAGGTAAACCATTGACCAGTGTGAATGGGTTCATTTCCAGCAATGTGAAGTCCAAGTCTGCACACACCCATAATCGAAAGTAGTTTGCAGGTTATCTGCACTGTCCAGTTAAAGCAGATCATAAATAGATCCATTACACATCAAATAAGTTTGTAGGTGCATGCTTTTACCTTGGAAGACAGCGAAGACACCTTTAAGGTATTGCTCAATTGTACCACGAATCTGGAGCAGGAAGAGAAAATTAGTACTTCACCACTCAGAGCAAGCCTAGATGTTACCCATGGACCGACTTACAGCATAAGATTTCATCCATTCCATCAGTGCCAAAACATGCAGCATACCTCAAGGGGAAGAGTTGCAATCAAAGGAGCACAATGCTTGGCAGTGAGACTTTGCTCTGTTGGTACAAATATGGACTTGACCTGACCCATCCCACAGCCCCATCCATCACTTTTTGTTTAAGCACAGTTTACAGATCACAATCAACTGTTTGTCAAGGCAAAACAGTCAAACTGGAGATATAACAAATGGAAAATACTGGGGTATAGCCTCATCCAACAGCGAGTGTAGTACATGTAGCTGACCAGTCAGTCAGGGTTCACAGCAAGATCCTCAAGAAAAAAACAAAAGAAGGTAAGCAATGAGTGCAAGATTAAACCTTGTCCCAGTTCTCTTCAATATCAATGCCCCCACACTCAGAGAAGCTCAAGTTAACCCCCAGCCGATCAGAGACAATAGACAGATAGTACTCATCCCTGTGAGGGATGAATGGTTCAACAATGAAGGTTGTGATAGGTCCTCTGGTGCCCCCCATTTCAACCTGGCACACAAAAAGATCCAATTCACTTTTCAGTGCAGTAATAAGAAAAAGCTTCATCTTCATTGTTTGCAAGGGAATAAGAAACTGAGAGGAGTCTTTCCTTAAAAATGCGCCAATACTTTCTACAAAAGATGACAAACTCAGTGGAGTGCATGGGTGCCTTTTGAAACTTGTGAATGCAAATCTGTAAATGTGCACAAGGTCTAGGTCAAGAATTCTTTAGTTCAAGAATCCAAGGAATGCTTTGAGGTGACAGAAAAATTGAGTTGAATTTTTCATGGTAATAAACTCTACCTCTTTGCCCAGCCGCTCTGTCACAAAGTCTTCCACACCAGCCAAGTCCAAGTTAAGTGCAACCTGCACTCTCATGCCAAAATCACATGCATGGGATATTTACATAAAAGTGCAGGCACTGCCACATTATAGCAGTTCAAGCTGGAATCTGTGGGACAATTTGGAGTTCACCACATATGCTTCAAAATCAAGGTGGACTTTGCTCTGTAAAAGAAACCCACCAGGCCACTCTTTCCACGCTTTCCAAACAGCATGTCAGGCTTCACCACAAGGCGGGTGGAGTTGAGCCATGGCTCCTCATCTGCAAGCTTGTTGAAGTCTGTTGCCTGTGTCACCTGCAACGCAAGAGAACGCAATTAAGTCTCAATTTCAAAATCAGCAAACAATAAACCACCTCCCAACAAGAAGAGAGCTGCTCTAAACATCACAGCATCTGGCTGATCTGGCTGCAGAAAGTGTTTTTCTTCAAAACAAGCAAATTACTGCATCATCTTACAATCATACAACTCAAACAGTATTGGAGACTCAACCTGTGCTGACTTGATATCAACAGATATGCCTGCAAGCCTCTTCAGATGCTCCTTCAAGATGCGCTTTGAGTCAAACTCCCTTATCTTCTTCCTTGCCATTCTGCTATGTCACTACTACTGCCTGCAGAGTGCACAATAGTATATGAATCAGTAATCGCTGTTCTGTGTTCTTCCTGCTTCACAGCTTCAAAAGAGGGAGTTTCCATTAAATGTGTCATTTTCAAATCGTTTCAAGTCCTGTTAAGAGTCCATCAAGCAGCGAAAGCAAGGTTTGAACCCCCGACCAGATTCGATGTGGCAACCAGCCCTAAGCACTGGCATG
>Ga0209208_10009506_pt1 | contig 12768 bp, 12 predicted proteins | sample S1TSphfallax_3_FD_187694 | JGI IMG/M metagenome (GOLD analysis project Ga0209208, IMG submission 187694) | Host-associated microbial communities from peat moss isolated from Minnesota, USA - S1T2_Fd - Sphagnum fallax MG (SPAdes) (version 2) | ecosystem: Host-associated > Plants > Peat moss >...
AATGAGACATATCAACCTATTAATGGATGAAAATAAATGTAAAATCGATCCAACCAATAGGATGAAATTTCTAATAGTTGCATCATAGTTGTGAGAATGACCAAAATAGTTGAAATTTGGTCTTATAGTTGCAATCTTCCGAAATCTAGTCATAAACAACTACAAGTTGCATGTAGTCGTAAATGGATTAGTTACATTTTGATTGATTTCTACTAGTGATATGGGGAACACGAACAATTAATGTTGGAACATGCACACATTTGTGTGCTCAATTGTGAACCTATAAGATCAGAAGCTTTGAAGAACTCAGTGCTTGGAATAATTGCTTCCTTCGTAGTAGATGATGCTTCTAAAGTCTATGCATTTGACCTTGGCACAACTATTTCAGTATGTTGTTTTTCCTCCATTACATTTCTTCCTTTATTTGAATATGTTCAAAGTATTTTCGTTGCAAGATGCTTGAAGCTTGGTGCATAAAAATCCTTATAATATAATCAATTCAAAAAAGAATCCTTTTCCTTATAGTCCTAAAGATTGAATTTTGTTGCTTTCAAAAATTTCATATGGTTTCAATTATAACCAAATGCATGCAATGAACATGGCCAAACGTAGATGTAAAAATATTTATCCATAAAAGAAAATTGACATCAATTGCATTTTTTAATGCATTCATTTTTTATTTTTTTTTATAAAGAGGTGCAATTTAAACATTTCATATTGTTAGGCTTAAAGGAATCAAAATGATATTTATATATTGTCCATTTTTTTATTGATTTAACATGACACCATTTTATCTATTGGCATTAAAAAAATTCAATACAATTACAATGATGTAAATACAAAAAAAAACCAAAGTTTTCCTTTCTAGTCCTTTAAAACTCAAACATTCCTTTTGGGTACCCCAATCATGAATGGACCTAAAATACCCTTTAATACTTTATAATTCCAAGTGAACACATTGTTGAGCTCCTAAATAGTTTTTTTCATATCAACATTCAATTTCAAATATTTGGGGATCTTCTACCATCCCCGTGTTATTTTTTTAATTTGAGTTTCTTGGGATAGGGTCCATTCAACAAGCTAAAAGGCCTTTACCTTCTACATGGCAAAGGTTTCATCTACCATTATTATCCCAGTTCATGCTTGAACTAAATATATGGCTTTGCTATTTTTTGATCATGTAGCATAATCGTTCTAATGGAAAAAATAAATGTGGTTCAGATGCCATTAAAATCTATTCTTCTTCATATGTCATTATTGCCATGAAGTTATAATTAATTACCATCCAGGGGTTTTGATGTTACCATTCAAATATTTGGAACTAAATTATGTTTTGATAATATTATTTCCTTCAATTATTACCATATCAGTCCCCCAATCATGAATTATTTTGGCATCCTTTAACCATGGGCATCCAAGTAGCATTAAGTGGGATTTATTGCCTTGTTGTTCATGATTGTGAAAGTAACGATGTATGGCATCCCATGAATTCTAATATGAATATTGGGTATTAACCATGATGGTTGGCTGAATGAGAAATTAACCATTCATAAATTGAATGGAGTTGGTAGGGGTGGTGATAATCGTAAATTATGCTTTAATCCATTTGTTATAACATTCACCTTTCACCCTCCATATGAAAAAACATCATCAACCATGTTCTTACCAACATGCATCACGAGAATTACCATTTAATGGTCCACAACTGCTAACATGCTATAGTGATAGTGATGGTAGCCTTGGAATGTACTACCTTCACTTTGGGCATATTACTTATTAACAACTATCAAATATGTGTTCAAATATGGTGTTAGTTTCAACAATTGGCTAATGGTCATGATAATCTTGTCTTCCAATATATGTTGCCCCACTTCTTCCTTAACTTCTAGGGTTATATGAGTTAGTAGTACTTCTAAATGTTTTGTAGTAAATGGGAAGCATGCCCATTTAGTGGACCAAGATGGGTCTGGGACAGTTGTCAACTCATGTTGTGCCTCTTGGACAATATTTACCATCATTTGCCTAAATTTCTCCTCCTTTTGCCAATCTTGGGGTCCCTTTCCCTTGAGGTCTCTTCTCTTTGAAAGTTACCTTTTTGGGTGCCTTGCTTTTAATTGTGACAACCAACACTATAGTAGCTTCCTCATTCTTTTTCTCATTAGGGCCAACAATAGATTTATGGTTTAAAGTTGTTTTCAAACCATCTTTTGAATCTCCTATTTCCATGGGTAATTAACGAAGGCATGCCTTTGTTGTCCACAAGTACATCAAATAAAGGTGCCACTAACAATAATATCACCCTATGGTTTTCCTCTTCTTTAATTCCCTTGCTTCATTTGTCATGTTAAGATTTCATTGACGGCCACATCTTGTTTTTCCTTCAATTTAATCTTTGGGTTATTTGGGGTTCCAAAAACATTTATCCTTTTGATGATTATGTTTTTTGCAATATGATCTCCTTCACTAATTTGGTTGTAATAGCTATAGGTTTATCTACCTTTTTATTTTCACCTTTTATCATGGGGTATACATCTAATATAACATGGTCACCATCAATGTTAGAGCATTTCTCCTCACATATTACTGTTACCTAGCTCCGAATGTTTAATTAATGTCCCTCTTTCCATACTAGCAATATCCACCCGAAGGTACACATAACTTGCATCATGAGGGTGGGCCTTTGTTCACGTAATCTCCCATTGTTGTGAGGTAATAATTATCATCCCCCCCGTCATTCCAAATATTTCCCATTGTTGAAAAGGTTGGAATGCTTTGGAACTATTGAATTTATCCTTATGAAGGTAAATAATAACCATACTCGCAATTGATGGTCCATGGGAAAGAAAGTTTGCCACCTTTGAATTCCATCCCCTAGATGGTTGTTTGAGTTTTTCAAATCTCCTCATGGTTTATTGCTTCTTGTATCCTGAGTCTAGGTCTACTACCTCCACCTCAAAGGCAACCACTAAGGGGACCCCCATGATAGTCATCACGGTAGTAGATTTCATAAAGTGTAGATTACAAGTTGCCTTCTAAAATCTACCTTGTAACCCTCCATGGCTACCTTCTCAAATATATACTATATTTTCATCATTGTATTCATCTTGGGATCTTAAAGTCTTGGTTTTTTTTGCTCTACTATTGTTTATGCCATTTGTCCTCAAGAGTAACCATGTCATAGATCCTCATGATGGTAAAATCCATCTTATCCTCCTTTTATTGTTTAAAAAAAAAAAAATCAACTCATGAGATGTTATTTTCATTCTTTTTTGTTGGAACTTTTCACCCTAGATCCATTATCCTTTCACCATGAGTGATACCAATAGGTGGCTATTACCTCTTAATCCTCTAGGGGCCTTTCCATCTTGTCATTAGGGGTAGAAACACCCACTTGCTACCATCTTGGATAGCAACATCTCCTTTGACATCCTCTCCAAGTAACTTGCACTCAACATTCCCAACTCGACTTCTAGAATTTGTTCCATTTAAAAAATATTCTATAGTTATTATGTGATTTGTGGCTAGATTTTTATTCATATATGTATATATATATATATATTGTGAAAGTAGGAAAAAAATATTCCTCTTTCTTTCTAGCCAATAGTAATTACCTTTTTGGTTATTAAACTTTTGTAGTGGGATTGAGGTATGTTGAGTTAATTTTTATCTTACAGTGTCGAGTTAGTTGTTGAGTCTCAGGGTTTTTATTATCTTTCATAGATACTCTTACCTTCCATTCCCTTATTCCAATTCCAATTTCTCATAAATACCATATTTTCAACAACACTCCCAAGCTTCCCTACAAATTGCCTTTTTTTTAGGACTGTGATATTATATTTAGCCAACAACGATAGTGTTTGGCTTCTATCTACCTTCACGAATTAAGTTTTCCAAATGTTAATATTTGCAGACCTTGGAAAATTGCAAAAAATGACCATTTAAATTCACAACTTTTCACTTATCAACATTAAAAATCATTGAACTAATTTTGACCTTCAAAAAACATTTTGAATACAATCCATAAGCTAGTCACCAAATGTAAAAGGGTGAAAATGCGATCTTTGAACAATGTTGCCCTCATGAATACAATGTTAAGGAAAAAAATTCAAAGTATTTTTACTTCCGAGGAAATAACTTTTGATTACTTATTTTACTACATCTATTCAAATGGTAATTAAATTGGAATATATGCAAAGAGAAAAAGGAGAAGGTAGGAATTGTCCTTTAAGGATAACCCTATCGTCATAACTAGAAACCATTCCAAGGGTGTGGAAAGAATGGGTTGTAAAAAGTAGTAAAATGGGTTAAGGAAACTAAGAAGTAGCTACCTTCCAAATCTTAGATAGTACTTTTAGTGTATCATAATGACATCAAGCGGGTGTATAGGCCTTCCATAGTTGTTTATCCTTTATAGTGCCTACAAACCCTTGGGTGATGATGTCGTGTGCACCTATGTCGATGTTTATAACCATCATTTTCACCACACTCACAACATATAAGATAAAAATACCTTGACCGATCCACCAAATCCAAACCAAAAACTAATTAACCTACAACAATGCAAGAATTTAAGCTCAAAACATATAAAACTAAAACACTTGCATAATAAAGAAAATTACAAAGCAAAAACTATGATCTGTTATCTCAAATCACCAAAAGTGATTTGAGGTCACATGAGATGGAATTTTATCCCATCACAAATATTTTGAACCCCATTCACACCTAAACTAGTTCAAGATTAAGTAATTAACTTAAACTAACTTAATTTATCCTTAACTAATTAAGACCTAACTGAATAGTTAAATTAACACACTTGATAACTTTGTTGTGCATTCCTATATCAACGCATGTAACCATCGTTGTCACTACATTCACAACACATAACATAGAAATACCTTGAATGGTACACCGCATCCAAACCACCCCCCTATTTGGGGCTAATGTCCCCCTAAGCCAAATAACATTACAAAACTACTTATTGGAAATCCACCATAGATGAACAATTTGGTTTCAAAGCAAAAAGACCATTAAATCAAGTGCAAACGTGAGCACCATCATTAGTCACCTAACTATAATCCTTCAAATCCCCAGCCAAGTGTGAATTACCATGGAAGAAAACCATTATGTCGAAATCATATTCCTACATGATAAATGGCCACATGGCCAACTTTCCTATGAGTTTATTTAATTCCATAAGGAATTTCAAAGGCTAGTGATCGATAATAAAAGTGAATGGGGTACCATAAAAATAACATCGGAATGATAAAAACAACCCAAACAACTGCAAGGCACTTATACTTGGCTTTTGTTTTGTTGTTAAACTGACTAACATATGCCATTACTAACTCTCAACCATCATCATCAAGTTTGGTAAACATAACTTCTAACTCTACAATGATCTAATCAATGTGTGAGTTGAACAATCATCCTTTAATGGGTCACTTTAAACTAGGAGCTAATGAAAAACTATCCTTCAATTTTTGAAAGGTTTGCTCTTATGCTTCATCCCAAATGAACTTTTGGTCAATTTGCATCAATTATGTTAAAGGTTTGGCTATGTTATTAAAGTTGTCATGGGCACGAAAACAACCAAGTCTATGATATTTTTATAACAAAAACAAAAACAAAGGCATACCTAATTATAAGTTCAGATCATGAAATAAAAAAACAAAAATAAGAACATGATAAGTGAAAAACAAAAATTCAACAAGATTTTATTTTAAAAATATAATAAGAACAAAACAAGGATGTGATAAAAACAATACCCAAAACGGGTGTTGAACATACTAAAGGTAATGGGGAATTTTACTTCTATTATACCCCATTGGGTATTTAGTTCAAGAAAGTTTATTAAGAAAAATTCAATTTACATGTTGCCCATGTTCATTCATGTGCACCCTAACTAATGCACCCCCAAGTTCCTTGATGGACTCAACTTTGAGTTTAAAAGTGAAGACAATGAAAAGAGAACAAGTTGGGGTGCGCTCCCTGGCTCGCAACACTTTAGGGGTAGAGGGGTGTGTGGGAGCTCCAAGATGGGGAATAGCAAGATTGACAAGCAATTCAATTACTCACGTGGACCTTCACAAACCAAACAACAAGTTGGTTAATGCATAGTTAGAACATTTTGGTGCATGGATGAACCACGGGCAAACACGAATTCACAAGACTCACCACGGCCCGAATTAGGGGAAGCCACCACCTTCCCCGTTATAATATTTTTTATGCCTAGCCACGAGGCCAACACCCAAATGTCATTTTGTCCCGGGACTTTCAAATGAGAGTCTCGAAATTCCCAAAATTAGGACTTTTGTAACTTTGGAGGCCCATAACTTTGTGTGCAGACCTTTAATTGGGGTGAGGTATGAAGGAAAGTTGTAGCCCTTGTGAAGAGATTTCCAATGGTATGTGACACACCACCTTCACATAAGAAAATTGGGCGATTCCCGACTTTTAGTGGTCGGGAGTCAAATTGCCACTTTGACTCCCGACCCTTCTTTTGGCCATAACTTGTGTTTTAAGACCTCAAATGGGTCATGCAAGCCCATTTTAGACATCTAACCAAGGGCTTTTCAATGACACAAGTAAAATTTCAATCCAATGGGTTTTGACCCTTGCAATTGCTTTTTGAAGATTCGAGAATCCATCAGGATTCCAATTTTCAAAATGGGAGCTCACTTGGGAGTGTGGGGTTCATTCCCTCACATTCTCCCACACTCCCGGGAGTATGAAATATGACTCTCGGCTTCACTTTTGGCCTGCACCTTCACAAGCCCTTGCCTTGGTTGTGAGCCCAAGGTTAGGGTCGCGACACTAACTGAATGAACTTAGACTTAACTAAAAATGAATTATGAATTAACTAGAAGTGAATTGAAAGAGAAGTATAAGTAAACTAGAAGTGAACTAAGACTTCGTTAAAAATGAATTAAGAGTGAATTAAAAGTGAACTAAAACTTAATTGGAAGTTAATTAAAACTTAATTAAAATTTAACTAAAAGTGAACCAAAACTAAACTAAAAGTTAGGTACAAATCTTTACAAGTCATGGATGAACATTCAAATGAATGACTTGCATCCAATAATAAACCCCAAACCCAAAACCTTTCAAACCTCCAATAATAATTTCATGAGCCCATAAAAGCTTATAATCAATTAACAATTGTTAGTTGGGGAATGAAATGGTCTCCACCTTGTCCTTTTGAACCCCCAATCCACATGGATAAATCATGTGACCTAGGTATTCCACTTGCATATGAAAAAACTAACACTTGTTTGAATGAAACTTAAGGTTAGGTTCTTAAAATTTTCCAAACACCTTTTGTAAATGGTGCATATGATTTTTGGGGGTTAGGCTAAAAATATGATGTCATTAATGTAACCATTTGGCAAAACCAATACCCACCAACACTCAATTTGTGACCTTTTGAAATTATATAGGGGCATTCTTCAAACTAAATGGTAAAATCTTCCATTGGTACAAATAATCCTTCCCTTGGGGGTTAATTCCCCAAAATGCCATCATGACCTTGTCACTCTCCTTCAATGGTAATTGATGGTAGTTAAAACTTAAGTTTAAGGTAATAAAAACTTTGGCCTGTTGAAGGGCATCAAAGATCTCCTTCGATAGGGGCATGGCATATTTGTCTAAATGGGTCCATTTATTCACCAAATGGTAATCCCCACACATGTGGTGTTTAGTCCAATTGCTAAAAATGTCTTTACACTAGTAGAAAAACCCCATTTTGCGACTTATCCTTGAAGCAACTTAAAATGTCGCTTGTGATTAATTTGGTATTCAAAATAGACCAAAACAGTCACAAAAGACATTTTTAGTTGTCTTGGACAAGTTGCAAAATGGGGTTTTTCTATTAATGTTCTTGGTTGGCATCATTGTTGTCGAGGCATATTACTCTTAAACATTTCCACCAAACCAGCATCCAACAATTTTGTTGTTTGAGCTTTAATCAAGGTTTTTTCCACCTCACTAAGCTTGTAAGGTTGCTTGAAAATTAAATTATCATCCTCCAAAATGTGATTCAGACTTGTTGTGATGTAATTCTTTCAAACTAAAAACAAAACATCTAGTGAAATCATGTATTATCCATCGTGTTTCATGCACCTTGCCTCTTGTAATTGTTGGGCCAATTCATGGATCCCATGTTTCTACATTCATCTACACCTTGGGTTGGGATGATGGAACATCCCCAACACTTGAAGTTGAGGACATGGCCTGTGATTGCTATGCAAAATGAGGAAAAGTGCCATCGTGTCTTAGCACCCCCATGTTAACAGGTAGAAATCTCTAGACTAGTTAGTTTTATAAGCCTCTTAACAATTAATAATTACTAGTGGTATATTTATCATCCCTTACCTAAGGGGTGAAGCTAGTGTGATTAAGTAACCCAAGTTAGTGAGTAGTTGGGGGGTAATCTACCCAATCATCTAGGATATTTCTAAAAAGGGATTAAGATAAAGGCCTTATTTTCTAGGGGTCAATGTGGGCCTTGTGTGGTGTGTGGAAAAGGAGGATTAGAGGAGGTGTTGGAGGATTTCTATGAAGAAGATTATTTGAGACTTGTGTAGGAACAAAGAAGAATGGAAAAATGTGTATGTACTTTGTGTATGATTTTAATGGAAGATGGTTGAAGGATTCGAGTTTCTTGTGTTTTATTTTTTATTCTATTAGAAAGTGTGGAAGGTAGAGTGATTAGTATTATACAAGTATGATTTTTTTTTGAAATGGTATTTAGGCATTTATTTTAAGACAGAGAATAAATAAGCATACCACTTGGTAGCCTTTGGATCACTAAATTACTAATTGCCACAAGAGGGTAGCAGTTAGTTATTAATGATGGACAACAAGGAGGAAAGGTTAACAAGTAGTCACCTACAAATTGAAATGTATTGTTACAAGTGGTTGGCACAAGCTATGAGAGAAAATAATTAATTACAAATGGTAGAAAGCATAAGGTACACCTCCCAAGGTGTTGTAAGTAACATGCAAAGCCACTAAAGGACCTGTAGGTGAAGGACAAGAGGGACCTTATTAAGCAACATCCAAGGGTGTTGAAGATACTACAAAGTTATAATACCAAATGATGTGCCCCTAAACTCTTTAAAAGACCCAAATGTGGGTCCCAAAATGAAATAATGGAAAAATAAAATAGTCCAAAAATGCACATTTTTTAGTTCATAGCACTTATGGGGTACGAAGGGCACACTAAAACTCTGGGATGGGACTAAGACAAACCCACAAGCAATAATTCAAAATGAAATCAACCTACACAACTAAGGAAAAAGGGTGGTTAATGCAAGTTAAACACAATTGGTGTAACGAATTTAAGAAGAACAACTTCAAGCACAAGCTTTACACAGCTTGCATCCTTTGGAAGGAGGCATCACTCCCCTCCCTATAGTATACTTTGTGATTCTCCGCAGGGCTACATCTAAATGGCAGTTTTTCTCAGGATTCCCAAGTGGGGGACCCAAAATTGGGAATTTTATTGTTTTGAAACTTTGGATGCGTATATATTCTTCAAATAAAACCTTTTTGGAACATGCAAGGAAAATATCTTATAGCTGTCAAAAGATCTTTCCAACAGTATATTACACACCCCAATCAAAGATGATTTGACCCTTGTTCTATGAGTGTTGCAACCCTAGCCTTGGGCTTGCGACCAAGGCAAGGGCTTGCGAAGGTGTGGGCCAAGTATGAAGCCCAAAAGTCACATTTCATGCTCCTGGGAGTGCAAGAGAGCGTGAGGGAATGGACCTTCACACTCCCAAGTGAGCTCCCACTTTGGGAATTGGAGTCCCAATGGACTCCCAAATCTTCATAGAATGATTGCAGGGGTCAAAACCCATTGGATGGAAGAGTTCCTTATATCATTAGAAAGTTCTTGGAACTTAAATGTCTAAAATGGGCTCGCTCAAGTGGCTTGCAACATACCATTGAAAAACTCAACGAGGGCTACAACTTTGCTTTTGACCTCACCTTAATCGAAGTTCTCCATGTAAAGTTATGGGCCCCCAAAGTGGCAGGAGTCCCAATTGTGGGAATTTCGGGGCTCACACTTGGGAGTCCCAGGACAAATGACATTTGGGTGCTAGTCTTATGGCCAAGCACAAAGTAAACTATAAGGGGGAAGGTGGTGGCTTCCCCCAAGTCCAAGCCGTGGTGAGTCTTGTAAGTTCGAGTTTGCCCATGATTCGTCTTAACACCAAAAGTGTTCTTGTCATGCATTAACCAACTTGTTGTTTGGTTTTGTGTAAGTCTATGTGAGTGAGTGATTGCTTGTCAACCTTGCTAGTCCCCATCTCAGAGTTCCAACACACCCCTATACCCTCAAAGTGTTGCGAGTCAGGGATCGTGCCCCAACTCTTTACCTTTCTGTTGTTTTCACCTCAAACTCACATTTGGAATCTATCAAAGAGTTTGGGAGCATGTCAACGAGGATTTGTGGTCAGGAATCAAACACTCAATTTGACTCTCGACCCTTTTTCTACTCATTTGTACTCATGCATTTCAAGTCTAAATGGAAAATGCAAGGTCATTTTAAACATCTACACTTTTAAAAAAATCCAATGATATATTGGGGACCCCATTTGGTGCTTGTTTGCCCTTTCAACTAAAATTTTAAAGATTTGGGACTCACGCACAAGTGCAATTCCCAAAGTGGGAGTGAAGTTGAAAATCATTGGGCTCCATCTTTTGCATTCTCCCTTATTTATGATAGTGTTTCACACCCGAACACACTTTCTTGGCCTCATGGGCTTTTGCATTCCACACTTAGCCATGAACTCAATGTTAGGGTTACAACAATAGGTATTTTTGGATTCTAACCAATTCTCATGTTGCCTTTCTCTACTTTCTCCCCCTACCCATTGGATTAAACTACTTAGAGGAGGGTAGGTTTGTTCTTGGACAATGAAACCTTACCTTCTTTATTTTTCATTATATGATTTATGATTTATTATTTGATTAATTATAGTCAAGTAAACTAGTGAAAGTAGCTTCTTTTTGTTGAGTAATAAGGTGTTGACCTTACCCCTTTGGTTTTAACACTACTACAAAATGCATTCTAGTTCACTTTATGTTTCAATAAATTTTGAGTGAATTTGGACATGTTTACCTGGTGAATTGTTTAACCCCCTAACAAATGGGGACTAGTTGCTATAGACAATGAATTGTTTCACTATTACCTAGTGCAATAAGGTTATTCTCCAGTGAAATACAAATTTACCAAACCATTCCCTTGCTAGTTAATTAAATAACCAACATGAAAATCAATTAAAATATAATTATTTAATATATAATATTATTGATAATTTCATGATTTTTTAAACCAATGATTTATTGACATGTTTCACTAACTAAGTTAGGTAAAAACCTAACCAAGGTAGGTAGGCCACGTAATCAACCTAGGCACCTATTATAAGAATTCGATAAAAAAATATTTGATCAACATACCATTGTTGACCACACATAACCATTCATGAGGTTTGATCCCCTGACCTTTCGAAAGGAGGCAAACACCCTTACCATCAAGCCACCCCACTTGTTGTGATAATGTGTTACATTACATTTTATTTATCAAATACTTCATTTTAAACATTATAAAAACATAAACTTTGAAAATTCATATCTTATTGAGATTTTGTTCAAATGAAATGATTCGAGTTTACCATTAAAAAAATTTCAATCATGTACATAAATCCATTTATTTTGTTTTGAAAGTTTAAAGTCATTTGAAAAAAAAAAAATGGGTGTCATTATTCAATAACATTTCAACGACCATTCTTTTGATTTATTTTTTTAATAAATGGATTTATTTTTTGTTGATATAATAATACTATCTATGTTAAGCTACTTTGAATTATTATATGAATATTTTTCATTAATTTAAATTATTTCACCCCACATTATTTGCGGCTATTTATGGTTATTCTCAATTACTTTTGGCTATTTTTGGCTATTTCACCCTAGGCTACTTTTGGTTATTCTAAATTACTTTTGGCTATTTTAACTTATTTCACCTTAGGCTATTTTCAGCTATTGTAACTTTTTTTTGTTATTCTATGTTATTTTTTGCTATTGTAAATTATTTTAGTTTCGGTTACTTGCAATTATTATAAATTACTTTTGGCTATTGAAGGCTATTTCACCTTCAATTATTAATTTTTATTATAAATTATTTGACCTTAGATTCACTACTAGGAGATGTGGCCAAGTTCACTGGGTATTTCACTAAGATTTGAGTGAACTAGGACAGATTCACTATAGGAAATCATGGTAAAACATGTTAACCCCCCAGTGATTGGGGACCGGTTGCTACGGACAGGTCAATTAAGCCAATGAAACAAGATGGAAACAAGTGATGTCTAAATTCAGGTGGAAATTACACCTATTAGTTAAATCAACCTACAACACTAGTCAATTAAGAGGGTTTTTTCACCTGGTGTGATTAATTAATTTAGATTATTTTTTCATATTGTGTTTAATTAATTTAGGAAAGTTATTTCACAAATTATGGTTGGTTGATTCAAGGAGATTTTTCCATCTGTTAACCATTAAATATGGGTAATTAACTCCATAATATTTTCATCTTGTAATTTCCATGTGTCCATCTAAAAACTCAAGATGACAAGTATAGAAACATGCATAGAAACTTCTAAGGTTTGATGATCCTTGTTTGAACTTTCAGTGTGCTTGCAATTTATACAAGTGAAGAGTCACCACTACCCTTGGATGACATTTTGTTGCCCTAGA
>Ga0209208_10009507_pt1 | contig 12767 bp, 9 predicted proteins | sample S1TSphfallax_3_FD_187694 | JGI IMG/M metagenome (GOLD analysis project Ga0209208, IMG submission 187694) | Host-associated microbial communities from peat moss isolated from Minnesota, USA - S1T2_Fd - Sphagnum fallax MG (SPAdes) (version 2) | ecosystem: Host-associated > Plants > Peat moss >...
ACGGAACAGCAGTTCAACTAATCATTCTCATTCCGTTTCTAGATGGGGTCAGGCCGTAGTGGTTCCCTCCATTCATTCATCCATTCCATAAGTATCTAAGGACCAAGGAGCATCGGATCTAACCAACCATTGTGGTTAGCTGATGAACTGGGACCCAATGGAAAAGGGGCTTCCCCTCCATCCACCATCTATCCTTTATGATGCTCTGGTCACCTTTGGTTCACTGTGGCTGTGTGGGCAAGGGTAATCCCATTTGGCCACAGTGAACCAGCACCCACCCGAGCACACACCAAGGATGGATGGTAAGTGGTCAGGAAACAGTTTTCTGTTGGGTTTCGGTTCCCTAGCTGACCATGGTGGTTAGCTCAGTTCCTTTTTGTTTTACTACCTACTAGCAGGTTGTTAGTAGATAGGTAGTAAAAGCATCCCTTACAAATGCATAAAGTATAAACCATCTACTTACCCTACCTATTTACCCCACCTATCTATCTATCATTTACATGATGCTAATATTTGTCAATGTATACAAAATATGAAAGTATTGCACTAAACGAACTAACAACCATTTTAATCAAATTTAACCTTTCAATGTTGATAAATAATAACCCTAAATGTGAGTATTGCAAATTCAATCAACTTTTGTGACCCACATATAGCTATTGAATATTTTGGCAATTATTGTTAAAAGTTAAAAAAGTTGAAGATCCGATCACAAAATACAATACCTACATATGAAAACAATTCTAATTCATATAAAATACACCTCAATAATTATTAAATATTTTGAGACCAAAATGCAAGTATTTTTTTCCTATTCTTTTTTTAAAATATTTCTTTATTAAAAAAAATTCTTCTAAATTTTTATTTTAAAAAATTCTTTTATTTTTTCTCATTCTAAATATTTAATGCCTCTTTCTTGTTTTTAATTAAATTTTTCCTATTTCTTAAATCACAATTCGTTTTATACTTTCTAATTTCATCATTTTTTTCATTGAACATGCATATATTATGCCCAACATCTAGGTATTGCACAAACCATCAAATGTGGATATTGCAAAATTGGTATAACAAATTTTTACTTATTTTTTGACCTCTATGTAAATATTTCATATTGAACTTTATGTTTATTGAAGTTCTTTTAACATAATAATGCAATATGTTTCAAATTTGCATTTTAAAGGAAAACTTCAACAAAATATTAATGCAATGCTCACATTCAAGGCATGCAAACATAATACAAATGTGAGATTACAATTGCAATAAGACAAAACTTGCATATATTGATGCAAATATCACATCTATCCAAAAAAAAATTAATGTTCAAAAAATAGAAAATATGAATTCCATGCAAGTATTTATGCCAAAAAAACCCGAGTAAGATATATATGTTACTCTTTAACCTCAGGAAACTTTTCTAAAACTATTTTCATTAGTCAACATGCCATGTGTTCATTAATAAGTTGTTGTTGTAACCACCTTAGTAGCATGTTAATGAATGTAAAGTTGATGGTGATATAATTTGAATTCAGTGACATTGGTTACAAATTAGTATTTCATAGTTATTCAAAGTCTACATCAAGCACATGATACACATTAACATGCAAGTTTGAAAAACATAAACCAAACCCAAAAAGAATTACATGGGTATGAACACATATCATTGATTGAAATTTTTTAAAGAAAAGAAAAGAGAATGAAACAAATTCTTTTAAAAAATAGGAAATTAATGAAATAAAAAACTTCATCTTTTAGAATTTAGAAGACCGAAAAAATAGATAAAAGCGGGAAAAGAAAAACTCTTTAAAACAAACATAACAAAAAAATAGAAAAAATGTTTTTAACATTTAAAAAACAATTGTTTTTGGAAAACTAAGGCCAAAAACTCAAAAAAATCTTTCTTTTTTTTTTGAAAAGAAAGGGAGAACAAATTAGTAAAAAGGAAAAAAAAAATCTTCTTCTTGAATTAAACAAGGAAAAGAAACTTCTTCTTTTGGAGTTCAAAAAATAGAAAAATTATAACAAAGAATTTTTTTGGGTCTTTTTTCCATCTTTAAAAAAAAAATCATTTCCTTTTCTTCCTTTTTTTGTTTTCCTTCTTGCTTTTGCTTTTGTTTCACAAACCAAAACAAAACAAAAAAAGAAAGAAAGGGGCAAAGGCATACTTGGTGTGAGGTGCATAACTTACTAATGGTGCAATGAGTATGACGATAGGTGCAATGATGTGATGAAAAAGAAGATAATTGTTTAAAAAAGGAAAACAAAATCAAAAAGAGAAGAAAATGATGAAACCTTGCCAATCATAAAAAACCAAAGCACCCAAAAAAGGAGGAATACAAGGAACAAAATGGAAGGATCCACATCCAAGAAGACAAAAGAACCACCTAAAAAGGTGAACCATAAAGGGAACATCAAATTCCTAAACCCCCTCCTATCATGAGAAGCATCTCAAATAGGGAAGGGGAAGGACCTCCTAAAAGGATACCTAGCCTAGAAGAAACCTCACCTATGATAATAACATGTTTCAAAATAGAGAACACATGCGCATGTTGTAATGCCACTTACACCTTCTGCCTATAAAATGTGCACAAAATTGAAAGAGGAGGGCTTCCATTGCCATGTGCTCCCCATGCCATGTTAGCACATTGATAAAAAAACTTGTCTGCCTATTGGTGTAAAACATCCAAAAACTTCCACAACTAGAAAGAGAAACATGTCCGTTGGGAACTGATCGTGATAAAGACCATCCTTTGCTTGAGTCATAATTATTGTTGCAACCCCGCGAAAAAGAGCAGCCCATGAAACCAAATCAATTCGAATGGGGTCGACGATGATAACATCTACCAATGTGCGAACAATATTGATTAATAACACAATGTTGATTCGATTACATGAAGATTTTACGGTAGCGGCGAAAGGATATGGGTTTGCCTTCACGAAACATGAAATTTCGCATCTTTCGCAATGGCCATGATTACATTTGGCACAACATCATGCAAGGCCATACTTTCCCCACCATGCACACAACAAAGAAGGTGGATCCCCATAAGATTCGATAGATGGCTACAAATGTAGTGTGATACCCCAAGGACTAAAAGATGGGAAAGATTCAACTTAACGTGCAATGCGATGGATAAAACATTTGAAAGTAGGCAAAATAAAAGAATGATTAGGGAAGTTAACAACCAAGCTCTCGCACTTTGCCCCACACACAACTTCAAGCGCATTCAATGTGAATCATAAAGTAAACAAAAATAATAATAATAAAGGAACGGTCATGCAATATCTTTGAAATGTTCTTTTGAAAACAATTTGCACTTTTCTCAGCCAATTGTTCAAAAGGGGGGACACATGCAATAGCCCCCAGGTGAAGAAGCTCTTGTGTTGATTTGAGATGAAGGATCTTGAACTATTCGCACCTATTGCCTTTAACAAAAATGGGCGAGAATTCAACAAAAACCTAAAGGCTATGACAAAGGTTACTAAGGCCCAACTCCCTAAATAAATAGCTAGACCAATGACATTCGAGGAAATCAACCCGATGCCCCCATTAAAAATGGTGAGAGCCACTTATTGATGGACAAGAAAGGCACTCTAATGACCTCGGACCCAAAAATTCCCATTAGGGTCGAGTAATAAATAACAAGTTGATTTCGAAAACCTAAAAGGGGGGGAACAACCAAAACAAAAAATAATTTTTATATGTGAAACATTGAGAAAAAATATGAAAAGCCATTTGGATGTCCCTTAATCTTGAGAGCACATTTACATGTCAAACATCCTACCTAAAGCCTCTTGTAAAAAAAAAAGAGGTGAAGGAAATAATGCCAAAGGGGACACCAAGGATCTTGATGCTACTAGGGAAGCAATAAAACTTAGTAGGAGGGATGAACTCGGGAGGTAAACTAGATGGAGCCCAAGCCAAACACTTGCAAAGTTGAATAGAAGAGTTGAATAGATAACCCCAAAAAAGCCAATTGGGAAGTAAAATGATCAAAGGCGAGAAAGATGACACGGGCAGGGGCAAGGATATGGGTGTCATTGGTTAAGGAAGGGAAGAGACATGAAGGGAAAACCCTTGAAAAACAACACAAAACAAGAAAATGAATAGGGCAAAAAAAGGCCTTACTAAAGGTTTGCCTTGATGTGTGTTCATAGACAAAAAAATGACCGACAAAGCCTTTGAGGAAGAATGATGACTGAAGTACAAAGGAACATGAAGGGCATAATAAAAGTTGTAACAATAGAAGAGAAGGTAGAAATAAAAGATTGGAAAAAAAACTAAAGTAGGAGAAAAAATGATTAAGAAGAAAAATTTACAACAATAAAAGAGAAGAAAAAGAAAAACAATAGTAGTTTGACAAGGAGGTAAAAAATTGATGAAAGAAAAACTAAAATAACAACAATGGAAAAAAAAGAAGATGAGGTGGAAAAGAAGAAAATAAAAAAAAGAACAAAAGAAAATGAGAAAAAAAAATAAGAAGGAAAAAAAAAGGATTTAAAAAAAAATCTAAAGGTAGGGTGAGCTTGTGAAAAAAAAATAATAATAAATAAAACACCCACTTCAAGGTTTGGTTAGTTTTATACTAAATGGTTTAGGTTCATCCCAAAATGACCAAAACAACTTTGTCCACAACTAGTGCATCTGGGGGTATTGGTTCATTCAAGTAAGGTATGTGGACCCTTGACTAGTGGTTCTAAAAAAAAACCAAAGAATTGGCTTTCACCATTGATGTGCAATTCTCAAGGAATCATAGAATTGGTTTTGACAAAGGCACTTGAAAAGAGTTGACTCTAGATAAAAGGTATCCATTAGCCTTTCCAATATGCCTTGACAAAGGGAAAAAAAATTCAACTACATCTAAAATAATAATAATAATGACCACCAATTCCATCAATAAAGAATCAAGAAAACTAAAGACTAGTGGAATATTCAATGACTTTTGGGTTGTTGCTACAAATGGAATAAGTTGACAAAAAAAGGATGGTAGTGATCGGTGTGAGAACTAGAAGCTGTTGTAGTAGCTTGGCAGAGCAACATCTTGGGCTAACAATTGCACATTAAAGCAATAATGATAGATTAGGGTTTGGGATATGCACAAATTACATGAGTTCCATAGACTTAAAGCTAGGTCCTAGTAATGATAAGAGGCACATCAAGGAGGTGTCCTAGCAATGGTAAGAGGAAACATGTTAGCACTTTAGAGTGGTGCAATAGTCTTTAAGTAGGTAGGATTATTATTCTTGTTTTTTTTTCTCATTTTTTTTTCTTTGCATCTTTTTTTCTTGATTTTTTTCCACCTTTTATTTCTTTTTTCCTTCTTCCTTTTTTCTTTCTTTCTTTTTTCCTTATCTTTCGACACAATGGAGGCCCTTCCTTCTTTAACTCTTGGGCCTCCTTTGGGTTCTTGTTCTAGTTCCATTTTTTGAGTGGTTCACAACCCTTCTAGTCTGTCATCATGCTTTGGAGTTAATGGTGGGGCCTTTTGCAACGTTCCATGTTCTAGTTGTGGAGTTTTATTTTTTTGGTGTGGGATAGTTTGACATCAAAATCATTGTCAAGCTTATAAGGTTCTTCCTTTATATGGTTTTCTAAATTCTTTTATTTCCTTTTTGGCCCCCTCTCCTCCTAGTAGCTTGCGTTTGGATTTTGGCATTAAATCCTTTAAGCACCTTCCATTTGGGTTTTCTTCAATTGTGTTTGTATGCGTGCATCCCTTTCATTCTTTGGTGGGACATGTAGTTTATTTTTTGCCTTCCTTTTGATTGCCTAACACATGACTTGTTTGATGTGGCGGCCTAATTATTCTTGTTATACTTTCAATGGTGTCTTTTTCTTCCACCTCGTGGGGGATTGGCCAAACATAAAGATATTAAGGTGCATCTTCAACAATTATTTTCTGGTGATTGGGAGGAGTTTCAAGCAAAACACCTTTTTGTAGGTGTAGATGCAAGTAGTAATTTTGTCCTTATTTATGGGCACATCACTAGTTTTGTTTGATTTTAATTTTGCCCCTTTGGCACCTTCCTTGTGTTAGCTAGGATGAAGTTTAGCCTTGGGTCGCATTGGAGAGTTTGCAAATGCCGCTAGGGCTTTTGTTCCTCTTGCCCCAACTATGGCATCTTCAAAGATGGTTAGACATTGTTCACTTTGCATTCACTAGACATAGACTCCCCCTATTCAGATTCCTATTGGACTTTCAACTAGATTCAAACCTTGAGCTTTTCATGGACTCTTTTAGGTCGACATTGTTATGCATGTTTCACTTGTCAACTGGTGGTCCATCTGGCATGGTTTTTGAACATCTTCAAGATTCTTTTAACCCAAAGGATTTAGCAAGTGGTTTCATTCAGTTTCATCAATTATGTTCCCATGTTGTTGTCGACTGCATCTATGGTTCGAGTTTTAGGGCCAATTGGTTTTTGGTTTTGGCCAAGCCTTTTAATGACATCCATTTGATTATAGTGGGAAGGGCACTATATCGACTAGCGAGCAAGGCTTTATGTTTAAAGTTTTTTGCTATGTTTGTTTTTCATTTGTCACCATATCGATTCAAGATGACAATTAGAAGAGGTTGTGAGGTTATGGTCCATGGTTTTTAAGCCATTTTGGATGCCCATCTTGATTGGGTGGTGCTTTGGGTAGACATTGCAAATGTTTTCAACACCAACTTGCGTAAGGACATCTTTTAGGAGTTTCAGGTAGCATGAGGTTAATTGTCCCAACCTTTCCCCTTTTATTCATTCCTTTTATGGCTTTAGGTTGTTTTATTCTTTAGTCATCATTTTTCCTTTGGGGGTTTTTTTTCTTTTGTGGGCACATGTTAAGGCAACTGCTTGTAGGGCCTTTTGTTATGCTAGTTTATTTTCAAGTTTTGTGTTATTCTTTTGGGGTTTTCACTTCATGTCTTTTCCCTTCCTTTGCCTATGACACCCATATTTTCAGCCTTGCCCATGTTGTTTCCCTTGCCTTTGGCATTTTGCTTCCTAGTTAGTTTCTATGGGGTTGTTTATCCAACCCCACAAATGTTCACCTTAGGCTTTGTATGGTTTACTTCATGGGTTTGTCTCCCCTAAGGGTTTTGTTGCCCCCTTGATGGGATCATGATCCTTGGCATCCTTTTTGGCTTGCCTCCTTCACCTCTTGATTTTTGCAAGAGGTTCTAAGTGAAGATGTTCGACATGCAGACATGATCCCAAGATTAGGGGATGTCTAGGTGGCTTTTAATATCCTTTCTAAATGTTTCATGCAAGGGCCTTCCTTTTTGTTTCATTATTGTTAGGCACAAAATTAGCCACCCCTAACACCTTACTCTAAGCTAATCCCCCCTACCTTTTGGAGGATATCCAAGAGGTGTCACAAATAGGTAATAAAATTTATGATTCTATATTAGGTATCTTACCCTATTATGCCTTTGTTTAAACCAAATAACAACCCCCTCGCTATTCCCAACCATGTCCCTTTACTCATGCTAGAACTACTGGAAACCCTAAACTAAGGAATTACATATAGGAACACACCCACACCACATGCACTATTTGGAATAAGGTTTCTCCAAATCAAACTTTACACATATAAATAAATAAAATTACATTGGAGTTCTTAGTCCTTAGCTAATGTTTTTTTATTCTAGCTAAATTCCTATTCATACTTGACAAAACACCCTCTTGTTTAGAAGTAGCTATACCTTTTTTTTTTTCCTTCCTTTTCTAATTACTAATTCAATTCCTACTTTCAACCACACTAACACTCACTACCAAGTCGAGCGCCTTGAAATATATTATCTTCCTCCTTACTTTTTTTACTCTTGGTTAAGAGGGGAGACCTTTTATTCTTCTTGAGATTAGCCCCTCTTCCCTTCATCTCCTCCCCCTGTTTACCTTTATCTTGTTGGATTAAACATTAGTTCTCAATACTTCCATCCCCATTTGCCCTTGAATGGAGTAATGCTTAAAGTCCCCCTTTGAACAAATTCCATCATTAATAAGCATTGTTTTCGCCTCTATTTCCACCATGCTATTTGGGGGGTGCCCACCTTGGAAACTCACCTTTTCATGATGTAACAGCCCCCCTTTACACCACCTTGCATCTTCATGATATTCCCAACTTCCTAACACCCTAGATCTCACAACTTCATCACCAATTTTCATTCTCTTTCATTCTATCACACACTACTCATCATTTTGGGAGGTGGAAGGGTGGGGTCAACAATGTTTTCCACCCCTTTCAACTTTAAGAGGAAGGTGTTGCTATTGTTTTGACCTAAATTTAATTATTAGCACTTTCGTAAAAGCCACCTCCACCTTACTTGTACCCTTCTATTCAACATACATAATTAATCTAGGTAAGATAAGATAACCTTATCTTAACCTAATCCAATTAGATTTTTTCCCACCTTATCCTATCTAAGCCACCCACCCCATGTTAATCCATCTAGGACAAAAACCAACCTACATTTTTATCCCATGAACCCAAGGTTGCTTTAAAATTCCATTAGTCAACTACTTAATCTTAACCAAAATTAGGTTAAGGTAATTGGGGCCCAATAGTTGCTTCCCCCACTTTCTAGGTTTTTAAAGGCATCTTGTTGTTTTTTACTTAACTTTGATGGGAGTTTTTGAGAGACTTTGGGTCCGAACTCATTGGAATGCCCCAAAGCCCCTTAATTAGTCCACTGACATGTGGTTTTCCCCATTTCTAATGGGGTGTAGGTTTTGATTTCCTTAATGGTCATTAGTTTAACCGTTTATCTAGGGAGTTGGGCTTTAATTACCCTTATCATAACTTTTAGATTTTTTGTCGAATTTTTGCCTATTCTTGTTGGAGGTGATAAGTGTGAATAGTTTGGGGCTACTCCTTTTTAAAATGCATTCGAGATTAGTGTGAAAGCTTCTTCCCTTGGGGGTTACAACATGTGTGCCCCCTTTTGAGCATTTGATAGAAAAAAACACAAATGGCCTTCAAGATAATATTTTACAAATATTGCACGACCATTCATCCTTTTTTATTTACCTTTTAATTCACATTGGGCATGCTTGAGGTTGTGTGTGGGGTTGAGGCACTTGGTTGTCAACCCACCTAGTCATCTTTTTTCTTCCACCTAGCTTCATATGTTTTCTCCATTGCATTGCACACCAGGTTGGGTCTGACTATTCTTTTAGTCCTTGGGGTGTCACATTGCATTTGTAGCCAACTTTTAGATCCTATGGAGATCCACTTTCTTTGTTTGCTCATGGTGGGGAGAGGACAACCTTGCATGATATTTTGTGAGATGATTTTGTGGCCATTGTAAGAGATGTGGGATTTTTTGTCTTGTAAAAACAAACCCATGTCTTTTTGCCCCTGCCCTACAATCTTTGCACCATCAAGTTGACAATGTGTTGTTAATCGATGGTGTTTGCACATTAGCAGATGTTGTCATCATTGACTCCACTCGAGTTATTTGGTTTTGCAGGCTACTTTTTCTCATGGGGTTGTTGCGACAATCATGGTTTGGGCAAAGGACAATCTTTATGTGATCAGTTCTTGGTGAACATGAACCTTCATTCATTGGCACCTATGTGATTCATGAGTGTTATTAAACTGGGAGGGAGGCCAAGGAGATGTCTGTGATGCACTAAGTCCCAAGCTAAACAAGTATGTGGTTATGTTGGAAGATAGGAGATGGTAACCTCAAGCAACAAGGCCTTGGACCACTTGGGAAGTTTGAAGCAGTTTTAGTCCCACTCGTCTAGAGGTCGAGGTTAGCCTTAGGTTATGAGACGAATCTAAATGTGGACGTTCATCAGTGTGGTTTATCACAATGTCTAATGTGCAAGTAGTGTAGGTGTTTAACACATGCATGAATAGAAGCGAGGGTGTGAGGAACGCCAAGGTGGATCCAAGTGTGATATCCTGGTGGACATGTTTCTCCCTCTAGTTGTAAAGGTTTCAGACGTCTTCACCAATAGGTAGATGGCTTTTTTCATCAATGTGCCAACATGGTGTGAGGAGCCCAGGGCACTGGAGGCCATTCTCTTTCAGTTTTATGCACATTTTATAGGCAAAGGGTATTAGTGATGTTACAATGTACATAGGTAATCTTTATTTTGAGACATGTTGTTGCTGTAGGTGAGGGTCTGTCTAGGCTAGGCATCCTTTCAGGAGGTCCTCCCCTTTCCTTATTTGATATGCTTTTCGCAACTGAAGGGGTCCAGGAACTTGATGTTCCCCTTGTGGTTTGCCCTCTTTGGTGGTTCATTTGTCTTGTTGGACATGGGTCCTTTTCATTTTGTTCCTTGTTTTGCCCTTTTGGGGGTGCTCTGGTTAATTTATGGTCGGCAGGGTTTCATCACATTTTGACTCTTATCTGAGGTTCAAAAGAATCACAGAACTGGGCCAAAAGAACCTACCCTAAACTGTCAGTTGTTACTTTAATTAATGAAAACTGCTAGTTCTTTGAATTTCTTTTTCACAAACCCATAATTCTTTGGCTTTTTTTTGAGAATTTTCAAAAAGCTATGACGACCAGAGGTTGTGTGGTTCTCAAAAAAATTGTCAGAAAAGCAAAAACCTTGAAGCAGGTTCGTCAATTTCTAAAATGAATATATAAAAAAAAAGGGAAGCAAAAGGCAGAAGTTATTAACAAAATCATTCATTGGACTGCACAACACTGATCCCCATCACCTCCTGCAACAGGGTACAACTCATACTGCACTGCACATTGTCAAGTCTGCCTGAACTCTCAGTAACTTACATACACAGGATGATTGAGCAAAGTTGGTATAATAGCCTTCAGAGGTTTCAGGGAGATGGGATAGCTTGCACACCACAACCAAAACCACTTTGCAGAAGTTGTAATCTGTGTGTCCTTGTGTGTACAAACTCTATAGTCCATAGTATAGCATCATATTTTCTAAGAACCCTTTCAATAATAATGGATTAAACCCTAATTGCTTAGAATTAGGTTATTAAATATAATTAGTGCAGGGTAAATAAAGCCCAAGGGTGGAGATTTCCTTACTGCCTGCCCTCTTGGTACCCATTGGAAAAACCTCAGTGAGTGAGTGAGGAGTGCACTAGTTGATTTTCAGAATGTTCAATCAACCTAGGGTGAAGAAGCTATTGAATATTGAACAATTTTTTTTCACTGAAAATTCATTTTAAATTTAAATTAAATATTATATGGGAATTTGGGTGCACTTTGGATATTGTTAGAAAGCCCTTAATGAGTAGGATTTAATGAAGGTGATTTGGAAAATTTTAGAGCTAAGGTGCATAAGATATTGATTTTTGAGTACGTTTTTTGGGTCATTGGAAATTCGATTAAATGATTTTGGAAGGAAAAATTTAGTTGGGTGACCGGTTCACACTTGTGCCATCAGCAGGGCTACAATAGTATGAGTGAACAAGACATCCAGAATGCAAAATCTTCACTTGATAAGGCGGCTCAATGATTTTTTTGGCATACTTTTTTTTGCTATGCCATGAAATTTTATTATAGAATTTTTTTTTTTCCCAGTGTAAATAAAATGTGATTTATTCAGAAAAAAATCACCTTTTTTCAAAATTCAAAAGAATTTAAAGAAAAAACACTGGGGAGAGGGCCCACTGGGGAAGAGGGGGTGGAGGGGATTTACAAGAAAGTTCCTTTTGTGATCCAAGTGCTGATGAGGATGGACAAAATCCAAAACATCTGGGGAATGATCTCTTGAGGGAAGTGAAGTGCAAAAATCTTGCAAGCAAGCTTTGTGCAATTTCAAAACCCTATTTAAAAACACTATTTTGGAAGAAGCACTTTGTGCAGCAGCAGCAGCCAGTACAAAATCAGTAGTTGTCCAACAAGAGTATCTCTATATCCAAAGGCGCATAGTAAGGTACCTTTAATGTACAACACCACCATTTTGGCTTCAGTAGATAAGAGTGTAAAGGCATCTGTTGTCGGCCAGAATGAACCAGGACCCACCAACACACCATGCAAGATGGATGTTGTATGAACAGAAAACACTTTTCCGTTGTATTCCTGACCTACAGCTTAACCCCGGTGGTTAGTTATTTACTAACCATCCACATGCATCTCCCAGCCTAGCAACCACCAAGTGCCCTTACTTCTTTACTTGCTAACATTGTAGTCAATTACATTCCCTTCCCTAATTTCTTACAAACAACACTTAAAGGAACGAACATTCACACATAGTGATACAATGGTGATATAGAGATGATACCATTTGATGATTTATTTACCTTCGTGTTCAGACCTACACATTAGTTAACACCATGTCTGAGTCGGCAGACATGTAGGTGGTTGTGTTCCATCAAGGTTTTGCTTGAGTGAGAAAGTTAACATTAGCTTTTGGTGCCTTATGTTAATGCTTTCATGTTACATAAAAAATCTTGGTGAGATATTAATTTTTTAATAAAAATGATCAAATTAGTATATGTTATGTTATCTTCTTTCCCTACAATCCTTCTTGTGTTGCAATTTTGTGAGCTCATTGCTATTGGCTTCCTTGTTTTGTTGAATTAGTCACAATGAAAAAAAAATGTTGTGCCATAGCAACAAGTAGAGTGTCAAGATCAAGAAAACTTAATCCAAGCAAGAAATTGTTGAATCTTTTATGCAATGTTTAATCCATTTTTTATTGTTTCAATTTCTCACAAATCAAATTCGTTATTAATAAACTTGAAGAATCCAATCACAATTTCAGCAAAAAATAACAATGATTACTTTTCATGAATTGTTTTGGAAACAAGGGCAAGGGGAAACAACAAGCTACACATCCACATCCTA
>Ga0209208_10009508_pt1 | contig 12767 bp, 12 predicted proteins | sample S1TSphfallax_3_FD_187694 | JGI IMG/M metagenome (GOLD analysis project Ga0209208, IMG submission 187694) | Host-associated microbial communities from peat moss isolated from Minnesota, USA - S1T2_Fd - Sphagnum fallax MG (SPAdes) (version 2) | ecosystem: Host-associated > Plants > Peat moss >...
ACCACTTTGTGTGGGTTGTGTGCAGGCCCGTGTGAGTGAATAAGCTTGTCAATTCCTCCTAGTCCCATTCCGGAGCTCCAACACGCCCCTCTACCCCTCCAAGTGTTGTGAGCTAGGGAGCGCATCCCGACTCCTCCTTCTTCCGCTGTCTTTCACTTGGACTCACATTTGAGTCCTTTAAGGAGTTAGGAGTGCGTCACTAAGTGATTAGGACTACTTGGGAAATTGAATTCATGTTCATGGGGAAATCAAGAAGGACTTAGGGGAAAAGTTTTGAGTTTGTGATTATTAGGACATTGAATAGTTTTGGAGGAGGAGGAGAAGCTCGTGATAGGAGCTAAAAATGATTTTTTAATGGAGAAGAACATTTGTATTACATTGTATTTTGTATTTTGTTTTCAATTCCATATAATTTTAATATGTTTTCAGATTACTACAAATGTTGTATTATTGCATATATGGATTTTTAAATGAATTTTGTTTGGGTTTACTCTTTGATTTTTGTAGTTAAATAGTAATATATATTCTAAATATTTACATAACAATATGTTGAACCACAAAACTAAAGAATAAACTAGTGACAAAAGTTTAGCATTTTCCATTAACCTAGGTTTAGCTTAAAGTTTAACTTTTAAGTTTAGTCTAGGTTTAGCCTTTAGGTTAATTTTTAGGTTTGGTCAAAGTTTAACTTAATTCAATTTAATTTAACTTAAGTAGCCTTAGGTTATATTAAATTGGCTTATGATAATAGCCTAAGGAGGCTTAAATTAACCTAAATTAAATAAGTTAAATTAGGTGTTGTTAAGGAAACTAACTTTGGTTAAACTTGGTTGATGGCATAAGTTAACCTAGATCAAATTAAGTAAACCTAAGGAGGCCTAGGTTCGCCTAAATTTAGAATTGCTTATTGTTTATAATTTTGTGGTGACTAGTTTTATCACAAAAATAAAGTTGTTGTGCAATGGTTAAGCACTTGAATTCCATAGTGGAGGTGTGAAAGGTTCAAATTTTCACACTTGCAACCTAGGTCAACACCTTAGGTTACCTAGGTGGCCTACTTTAGGCTTGGAGGTTCAATTTGTTTTTATGCTAAGCCACCTAGGGTAGGTTGCATAGCCATATTTGAATAGGCTTTGGTTGCCACATGGCATGACACAATTGGACCAAAAAATTCATTTCCTAGTTTTAGGCTACCACATGGCAATTCATAAATCAATAAATTACTATTTTATATTTGAAAATTAAATCTAGGTTGGTGGATGCTTCTATGATTATGGTAAGAATGATTATAATCATGGAAGATGTAGTCACAAATAACATTTGCAAATAGCACCAAAAATAATACTAATGACATTTATAACAAGGCTTTATGAACTACATAATCATGTAATCATAAACAATCATATATGGCATAAATGAATAAAAATGTATTCAATTCTGTAATACTAAAAACCTACCAACAAACCTATAAAAAAAACAAATTTCGCACAACTAATTTGGCCCAAGAAGTTTTTAATGGCCTCCCCATGGGAATGCCCCCCAACATGCTTGCTTAGGAAATTACCCTTAGCATGATTCTTTGTGGGGCTGAACACACGCTAAATTGTTTTATTTATGGTAGTAGAACATTCCTTTCAAAATCCACATTGTAGTGCATTTGAAAATTGGCTTAAAAATAAGAATATTTAAATATTACTAAAATTAACATATTTTTATATTTTCAATTTCATGTCAAGATGCTATAAAGAATTTTTTATTTTTCTACAAAAGATGGTTTAAGAAAAAATCATTTTTTATGTTTAAAAGGAATTTTAAAATAATTTTAGTTTTTGGGACCTTGAAAACTATATAACACAATAGATTCATATTTCATTCATTCAATGCATTTTTAATTTCTTAAACATCAATCATGAAATATCCCAAAGTTTCAAATACATAGGACTAATAAATTATAATATAAAAATTCATATTCATGAATTTTATAAATGTGACAAATTGTTGCCAGAATTTTAAAATCCATTGTTTATTGAAACTTTGTGATTACAATTTTTTGTGCATTCTTGGAAGGCTTATTGTGTTAATTCTACATAAGTGAGCCCCTTTTTGGATATTTAGAAAGAACTGTCAATGTGAGGTCCAAAAATTGAAATCAAAGTCAACATTTAAAAAACTATCATAGTTGAATAAATAGGTTTCACATCAATTATATTACTTTCGGACATGCTAATTTCACCAAAAAAAAATTGTGAAGGAAAATTAAATATCTTTTGGAATATTTGGAAATATTTTATTTGTTGAAATGGAACTTTCAAAAGCAAATAATTGTTCAACATAGACTTGGTGAACTTGCTATTCAACTATAGTATAAACCTTTTTAGAATTTTGGCCACAAAAACTTAATTAAACCCACCAATAGTTAATGTCTTTGTCCTTAATACATGTATCCAAATTTTATTTTATTTTTTTTAATACTTGGGATTAATGCATGTACCATATATTAATTATGTTAATGTGCCCTATGACATTGACCTAAACGTGAACATGACCTTGACAATAAAGCCCAATTATGATAAATTTATTTTAATTTATAATTAATTTTCAGTGATGAAAATTATTCAAAATTAAATACCTCCCCCAACTTAAATTACAAAATTACAAAATTACAAAATCACCTCCAAGAAATCCCACTCATAAAGTGATTTCTAATAGTATTAAGAGTTTGCCCCAATTTCTTCAAAACATTGAGTTTGATTTTGTTGAGTCCTCTTTAACAAAATTGTTCAATGTTCAATACTTTTAACATCATATGTTTAAACATTACAAAACAACTTGAGTGCACCCTTATTCATTGAGGGTTTTTCAACAGTATTAAAAACGTAGTAGGGGGCACCATGGGTTGGGAAATTTGAACATGACAAATAAAATGAACCACTTTCCGTAATAGATATATTTTGATTTTGATAAAAACAACATGATCATATTGTAAAACCAATTGAATTATATTTTCTACCCGACAACAATATATGGGATTAGGGTTTTCTTTTTTAGATTTTTAGTGTAGGTTCATTAGCAAGGATCCCCAAAAGGACTAAACACTTAATGGTGACAATTTTGGATGCATTGTAAAATATTTTAAAGATTCTTGTGACAACTAATGATCTAGGTTTAGATTTGGTGAATTTCTTTTTCTTTAAAAAATGGAAAAACAACCTCAAAACCAATGTTTTTTACTGTTTTGACAAACATTCATTAAGATGCAAATTTCATCACAAAAAAAAAACCATTGCATGAGTTATTATATTTTTACTGACTTAATTTTCCAATTCCAAAAGATTTTCCCCCTAACATTTAGACTTGTTGAGGTCATGGAAACATGTCAAGATTCATATGATTATATTTTTTATATTGAAACAAGGGAAATAATGTTGTTTACAACACAAGTATTCAAGGTAGTCATAAGATCCAATGCAACAAATTTAGACCTCGGATTACACACAAAAAACAACTAACTTTCAAAGCCATCACCAACTCATAGATCTTTCAAAATTATAATTACTTCTAGATATGACAAATTCTCTAAAGTGTAAATTTGTTGAGTAAACACAAGGTCCAAATGCATTGCCAATTGATTGAAAAACTTTGAATTAATGAAATTTATACTGCATAAACATTTTTTTGTCCTCAATAAACCCCATGATTTGCATGCACCATGGCAATTTTTGCAACTTCAAGTTTTTTTAGTAGCTTATACACAACCACCTACACAAATTGGTGGACATATCCAAAGTTGAGCAAAAGGTTTTGATGTTGTAAGGAGGACCCATAATTAACATAACATTTCTTTCATTGTTAATTTGAAATAGTGACATTTCATGATGATCCAAAGTGCATTGAAAATAAGACCTTTGGTACCCATATTTGATCAAATAAAATCCTCTTAGGGAGATAATATTGGCCCTTAATTGAACTAATGTGATTTTTGAATAATCCTCAAAATTTTCCATCAAGGTTGTTGCAAGCTAGAATGCATCAATACTTATATTCAAAGTTGTTATCCACCACATTCATGACTAGGTCACATGAAAGGAATCCAATGAAATATGATTTTTTTGATGAAACACATTAGACTTGAAAACAATGTTTTCACTCATTGTGAATATAATTTACATAATTGCTTGACAAAGTTTAATTGTTGTCACATAGTCAACAACATTTCAAACTTGGGTTAGCTTCATTAGGCTATTCATTAAGTCTAGCATTGACATCAAGATTGCCAACCCATATAAGAGCTAAATTTTACATAACATTTCAACCTTGGTAGAGTTGTTGCTAGGGGAGTGTAAAACCATTTTGACCATTATGTGGTTGTAAGTGAGGGTCCTTCATTATTGGCATGTGCATAAAACACAAGCATATGAGTCCATATTTTATAACACTAAAATGGCATAATCCCAATTTAAACAATGTTAAATGGGGTTATGTGGTAATCAATGAACCAATGAAGTCCTATGAACAAGAGCCCATTTGCAAAATACATCTTAAGAAATAAACGTCAATCCAACAAAAGTTGGCCAAAATAACATTTTAAAAAAAGAAGGTTTCAAATCTAATTGCTCAAAGTACATGATTCTTTTTTGGTTAAGGCTTGTGTTATAATTTTATGAATCCGTGTTTATTTTTCTATCATCATATATTGAGTTTGTATAATATATCTTCAATTGACATGATAGTAAAAAATGCACTCAAATGAAAAATGTGAAAGATAGTCCATAAATTCATCAAATGTCTAGTATTATTTGTTTGATTTTTTTTTTTTGAATTTATTTATTACGTATGTATTCTTATTCAAGTTTTCAATCCTAGTCAAATATAAATAAACTTTTGAAGTGGTTGATGAACTTTTATTCAACATTTGAATAAAGTACATTTTGCTAAAATGTCCATTGTGATGCAAAAGAATGATCCACCCCAGCTTGGAATAGCTACCCCATTAGAATGCAACATTGACCCAAGACCATTTTTTAAATTTCCAACATTTATATCCACCTTTTTTTGACATTATTTAATAACAAGTTTTTCCTAATTTCCATGATCTTAACAAGCTTATTGAGTTCCAAATGCCTTTCAGGGTTCTTTCTAAGGAAGACATGTAAGGTTTGGAACAAGTTTTCCAACCAAACCATGTTTAGCTCGGATAGAACTTGCATTACAACAAAATTAGTTAATGTGTCATGTAATGAATATACATGTGAAGAATGTGATTGACTAAAGGAATCCTTTAATTAATTCTAAAGTTGGCATCTTAAAATACTCACACCATTAGCTTCAAAACAAATTAATTGAAAGGATAATACATCATGTGCTAGCTGACAAATATAATCAACAAGACTTGGATGACAATCACCCTTATCAAATTTGTAACATCAAACCTTTAAATAAGCCTTTCAAGGTATATAAATCGAAATTTGGATTGGTATATAGGTGTGGAAGGCCAACAAAATTTGATTGTCAACATTAATAACCTCGTCACAAAAGATGAAAATGTAATTGATAGCTTTATCAATGGTTGTAAGTGCAATGTTATGCATGATCTTAGCCATGGATTATTAAATATTGTCACATTATTATTTTTGTGGAAGATTGACGTGAAGGAATCAAAACAATGATTTTATTCTATCATATTTGAATAACTAGAACATTGTTGCAAACCATTTTCTTTAAGCCCTCATGTACCACACCTTGCATGACCTTATCCAACACATTTTCCCTATGATCAAAACATATACCAATTCATTTTTAGTATGTTAACAATCCTTAGGCCAACAAAATGTACTTGTAAGCACCTTAGGCATGGGGGAAATAACTTTCCTCCTACTTGTGTGTTTGTAAAGATAGTCTAACTTACGAATTAGTAGTTTTTCCTTCCCCATGACATTTGTAAAAATCTTGCACCTAACATGGGTTGTTGTTTGACCCTAACCTTAGACTCATGACCAAGGTTAAACCATGAAAAGGGAGGTGGATTGGAAAAATGTCCCAAGATTCAAGCACAACCCATTGGTGTGAATGCAAAGAAGTGAGTCCCAAACATTTGCAAGTGATTTTTCACTTTGCAAGGAGTTGGAGCCCTAGGGTGTCTTGAATTTTTGGGACAATGTTTGAAATAACAAAACTTTTCCAAATTTAATCTTTTTTAGATTACAAGAAAGGCTTTGAAAATTGGTTCACATTCTTCATACATAGTTATGAAACATAGGTTCAATAGTCAAAATTATGGCCATAAATCAAATTGGTAATTTGATGCCTGACCACAAAAACAAAGAAACAAAGATCAAATGACCTTTGATTAAATTAGAGTGCATGACATGTTCATAAAAAAAATCTTGATGAAAGTTACAAAATGAAGAGGTTGGATGTACAAAATATACTTGTTTTGAAGGAAATACGATGTTCCAAAGATTCAAAACACAATGTGTTCTAATTTTGGGGGTTTATTTTGGGACTCCCATGAAATTTAACCATTTTGATGTAATCCCCATCACCAATCATAGAATACATTATATTAAGATGATGGTGGTGTTTCCATTTCAAGTTTGGGTTGAATGAATTTAAGAGAATTTAAAACACATCCATGACATAAATTGGCTCCATTTGTATTAAACACCTATATTATTTAGCCCTTGTGTAGGTGAAGTGACTACAAGATGCTTGTGAATAAATAAACTTGTCATTTCACCTTAGTCCCATCATGCATACTCTCCTTGGCCCAATGTGTGGAACTAGGGAACATGCCCTTATTTCTTCTTTCTTTTTGTTATTATCAACCCAAGGAATTACCATTGATACTTCAAAACAAACTTGGATGTTAATCCCATCTTCATCCAATCCATCTTTTTATCCTTGGCAATTTTCAAACCCATTCATCCTTAAATTTTTGATTAAATTCATAGGTGTTTTTTTCTTTTAATTATCATGAGTTGAGATCAACATTATCTTGGACATGTGGCATATGTGACACCCACATGGAATTGTTTAATTTGATTAATGCGATTAGTGCAATTGAAATCAATCATCTAAATATGATTCATTGAGATTATAATGCTACTTTTGAAGACGTGGTGATATATATTTTTTAAATTAAATTTTATAATTATTTTATAATTCAAAAAATTTTAAATGAAAAACTTCATGCTTTCATTTTTTGTTTGTAATGATTCACATATAAATTTTAAAATGTGATAGTTCAATTTATTACCAAAAAAAAGATTGACGTGAAAAAATTGAATTAATTTGTGTCTTTAAAATTGGAATAAAATTTTAAAATTTAATTTAACTTATAAATTTTATGACATGTGAATTTTTATTTTTTTAGTTTCAAAAGTGAGATCTATTTCATTATAAAAAATCATAACTAAATTTTAATAAAATATTATAATTTATTTCTAACCAAATAAAAATAATTTTAATTTAAAAAAAATTTGAATTTGTAAATTTATAATGTTCAATTAACTGAAATTTTTATTAATGGACTATACTTAAATATATTTAAAATTAATGGAGTACATTTTATATTTTGAAATTAAAAGGAATTATAAAAATTTTGTAATTAAAGAACTAGAAATTAATTAAATTTAATAATGATATTAAATATGTACATGTCTAATGAGTTTTATCATGAAATTATTTAGTTATATAATAAGTTTATAATGTTTGATATTAAAAAAACATGTGTTTATATATTTTGCAATAAAATTTTATATTCCCAAGCGAGGTGGTTGTGAGATGGTAATTGTTTTGGTTGTGACCAAGGAGATGAAGATGCAAACCCTATTTTGAACATGTTGTTGTCATGACACCATCGTGATAACTTGTCATTCACCATATTATCAGCAATTACCCCAAAACTCAACTAGTAATTTTAGACATTTCAATCATTTTGAATAGTCATCTTTAGTCATATTATTCAAATGAACTCAATCAAATTTTTAACATAAACAATTGGTCCAATATGATTGTAGACATTTTTCTCTATTGTTTGTTGTGATTGAATAAAAACCATGTTATGTAATAGTGTTCCATTTCAAATATCTTCAAATTCCATTAAAATTTGATAGGTCTCAAAGATTTCAATCAAAGTTTAAACAATATTACATTATTTAACAACTAATTATTACTCAATGAACTTGTCATAAGGTATTGAACGTCAATTCTCAAGCACTTAAGACACAAATCATTGAAGGTTGAACTTTGAAGCACTAACAAAAATGAGGGTAATTCTAATTTGCACAAAGTACTATGTACATTGCAACAATGTAATAATGCACATTTCTTAATTAAATCTAGGACATTAGAGGAAGAGAGGCCCTTCATGACTTAGGGTCATAATATGGAACATGGGGTGGTGAATTGCACGAGTTAAAATAAATGATTGAGGATGATGGCTCCACCTACTCTTGAACATTTTGGTGACCTACATGGGTGAAATGCAAATTGCAAGTGAATTTGGTAACTACAAAGAGGCCTTTTTGGCATTGTTGATAATTTTTGAAAGGATAATTTTGATGATCATTCACAAGTGAGTGGTGGCCAGTAGGTGCTACCTTGATGGCAAGGATTATTTTTGCCATAATGGACATATTTCCCATTTCATTTCCTCTATTGATGTGGTTCGCCATTGGGAACGGGGAAATTTGGCTATAAATTTCCAAAAATGAGAATTATGCTTTCTATGTCCATTATGAAAATATCATTGAAGTTTTGAAGGGTTGGAATGACCTAGCACCTGTAAATTACCATGGTTATTTTCTCATTTTGAGGCCATCCAATTAGATAAACCCCAATATTAGTAACCATGGTGCATTTTTAGAACCTTTAGCTATCGGGAGGTTAGATTGGGAACAAGAGCCCAATGAAAAAATGTCATATCCATGTACCATCCATCCACAATGGTGCATTCATGAGTGCTTGTTCATTCTTGCCACTTGAAAGGAGTAATGTTGTTTTGAAATGTTTTGATTATCTACTCTTTGACCCATGACCTCCACATGTGATCTTATCATCCATGGCTGAAATTGAGATTTTTTTTTCTCATTTACCCAAGGTCCTTAGTTGGTTATACATGTTGCCACTTGGAAGTAATGTTGGCAAGTAATATGAAGTTTTGCAACATCCAATTGGCAATTTGTTGTAAATGTAAAACCGATTATCACATCCAAGAAAAAATCATGAAAACATATAATTTTTTAAATCAAAAATTTGTCAAATATGGTAGATTAAATACCTTATTTTTTTGTAAAAATATTGGCAATCCTTTCAACATCCATGTATGTGCATTAGTGATCATTTCAAGATTTGTCTACAAAATGTGGTGACAATAATTATCAATGTATAAATGTATTTTAAAATGTGGTAACAATAACAATTTGTAATCTAACTTTCTAGGCATAGAAATTGAAATGTAAGGGAAAGATTGAATATCAATCCTCTTGAGTCTTGCCCATTCTAACCCAAGTTAGATTTGCATAAACAACACACATTAAAACCTTCTTTGTAATCCCACATTAGTTCAAGAAAATAGTAATAAAATAAATTTTAAAAAAGAAATATAAGATATGAAACATAAAATACAAAGCAAATAGACATTCACAATGCTTTTAATAATTTGTATACATCCAAAATCACAATTTAAAAAAAAATATAAATTGTAATATAAACCTTGCCTTCATTGAGCTTGCTTAGTTGCTTGCATATGAGTTACAATTTGAGCTCAACACAATGTTAGAAAAAAACCAATATGCAACTCTACATTCTCCAAAATTATTTAACAATTAAAAGCATCCACTATATAGCTTTATTTCCTATTTTGTTAATCCTTAATGACATTTCCAAATGCAAAATATTCAAGGAGTAGTGATCTTAAGCAAACGTACTAACAACCAAATAAAGATGATTTATCATTTAGTTTTTGAACTTAGACTTTGTAAAATATAAGGTTGAGAAAAATTATTCATCCTCCACACTCCCCAATACCATCACCATAGAAATATACACAAACTTGAAATGTTATGATAATCACTATTGTAGCACATCACTAGAGGACAAATTAAACCACATCTTGGTCACATGAGTACATGTCAAAAGAGGCTCCAAAACCTATTTTAAATTTGTTAACATAATAACCTTGAAAAGTGAAGTTCCCATGTCAAGTTTCTATTCATTCAATTGAGCAAGTACCTTCAAGCCTTCATCACCAAACTCTTTCTCCAAACAATAATGTATCTTCAACAAGGTTAAATGGGTAGGGAATGTGTCTTTTACATAAGAGTTCAACCAATAGTAACAATATATAATCCTAGTACAACATTCATGAGCTTTTGGCTAAGAAATATCCTACCAAACTTTTAATGAATTGGCAATTGCAACTAAACATTATTCTTTTTTTATAACAACATACTAACCATCACAAGTGCACATAACAAAAAACCTTATTGAGGGGCACTTATAATGGATCTAGTATTGTCAACCTTAGAAATTTAAAAATGGATACTAAATGTTTGTGGTTGCATTCAATCCACCAAGATGACAACAACCCATCATTGTTACAATTCACAAAATTTGTGAAACCCTTGAACTATTCAACGTTGTATCATTTCTCTAGATCACAATAAAACATGTAGAAATTTGTTCAACACATCTTCATGACCCCCACAAAGTCACACATAAATATCTCATAACTTTGAGCAAATTTGATGAATTCATGCATTGGTTTTGTCATGGGCACAATGTAAGTGAGGCCCATGACAACAAAACTTCAAGATTGGTTCTTGCAACTTCTACGATACTTACAAATTCATTTGAAATTTTCTTTTTGCATTTCAAAAAACACTTTCTTGAACCCATTTTGTGCAATTACCATGCAAAAACAATTATGAAGTTCATCATTCATTTTTGACAACCAAAGACCTATTCCACAAGGAGCTTGTTCAAAAGAGACAACACAAAGATCCACATCCCCCATAACAACCATGTTTGCAATTAAGTCTTTTTCCTTGTTGTAGAATAGTTGTCCATTTTTTGAATGTTTTGATGAGACATAAACATGTAATACAACCCCATAGTGCAATTAAGTGTTGCAACCTTGCATTTCAGCTTTTCAACATGTTGCTAAAGGTTGTAATTTAGGAACCAAGAATTTGTCTTTCCTTTCAAAAGGTGTTCAAACACACACCTCATCATGTTCACTTTCCCATTGGAACCAACCATAGATTTGTTGCCCAAACATCTTGAAAAACCCAATTAATTTCCCATTCCGTCAACCTAATGTTCTTCTTCTCCACTTGGTTAGACATAGGTGATGCTTTGGATGCAAAAACTTGTGATCAATAGAAGACTCATAAGCATTGGCCTTTGTAGCATAATCAAATTCGATTGCAATGAAACAAAATGCATTGCGAATAACAATAACAACACCTTTATTTGATGAAACAAAGTTGATTACAGGAAGGATCCCAACAATTTAGAAAAATGTATATATTTGAAACCACTTGGGAGCTACAAAGGTGCCATGGTGGATTCACTCAAGAAGTTAGAAACCCTAAATCTGAAAAAATTGCAAACTTACAAAACAAATACAACAAAAGTTTTAAATTAAAAAAACAAATAATATAAGCTTGAAAGTTGGGACATACAAAACGTAAAAACTAAAAAGATTTCTATGATTCCTATAACAAATGATGTTTTTACACAAAAGTTCAAGAATCCATTGTAATTACACAAAATTGTTCTAGAGTTTGCTTCTCCAACACATTGAAACTTACATCAAACTTGCACAAGTAATTGACCTTGCCGGGGACCAAGCTCAACAAGAAATGAACATTTACAACCAAGTTCCAATGTCTCTTTTGTAACGAAAGAGACAAACCTAAAATTTGAAGAGCATGTGAAAAAGACCATAACATAAACTTAGAGCTTTCATGCTCAATGGCAATGAATTCTTTTAAATGAGAGAAAAATTTGCTACAATGGTGAGAGCTACATCAAATGAGCATGAAAATGTAAAAATGTTCATAAAATGTGAGCAAACAACTAACCATACCTCACAGCCCTAGGATCTTGACAAAACGAGTGGTTTTCTTCATAGGGTTGAAGGAGGGGTTGTAATAAGCCCTTGGCTACAGGTGGCAAACTAGTGAAATTTTGCCAATAAAAAAAAACTCAATTAAAACATCCTTCAACAAACAAGTCTAGGTACTAGTAATAAGTTATGTGGATTCCTCTTCAGTCATGAAAACCAAAGTTATTGTATTAAAAAAAACACTGTAATAAACAACAACATCATCAAAACAGAAATAATTATATGCAGTACACTACACTCCACTCCACTCCACCACCAGACTTTCTGACACCAAACTTTGAACTTTTGTGTGTCTTATGTCTTATTAAACACAGGAAAAATTTGCAACCCAAAAGAAAGAAAAGGAAGGGGATCAAACTGAAACTGGTACTCTACTTGTACCTAAAAGCCCTGTTTCAAGTAAACAAACAAATAACTTGAACATTTAATACATAATATATAATATACACACATACCATCATTAATACCCATTATGCATTTCTCTCTCTCTTTTTCTAGCCTCCTTTGGTTGACTCTGGTAGCTACTAACTAGAGTTTGCAGAGAGGAGGGGGGAGAGATTGATCAGACAAACAAACCCCCCATTGCAGTAAAATTTGATAATAACACTAAGAGATGTCAGGCCTTAAAACTGGG
>Ga0209208_10009509_pt1 | contig 12766 bp, 11 predicted proteins | sample S1TSphfallax_3_FD_187694 | JGI IMG/M metagenome (GOLD analysis project Ga0209208, IMG submission 187694) | Host-associated microbial communities from peat moss isolated from Minnesota, USA - S1T2_Fd - Sphagnum fallax MG (SPAdes) (version 2) | ecosystem: Host-associated > Plants > Peat moss >...
TATTTTACTTTGTTTTCATCCCACCATTCACCTTAAACATATACAACAATTTATAAAAAATGTGTGAATCAAAATCACTTACTTCCCATTTGCAAAACAACCAGTTGATCTACTCACAAAAGCATTATGAAAAGGGTTACAATGCATAAACCTAATGGGGATGGTGACATAAGAAATAAAATTTTGCCTTGTCATGTTTAATGAAGAGAATGACACTCCAATTTTTGCTTTTCATTCTTCAGTGATGTTATCCAACCATTGTTCATAACACCAATAGGATTCTTCCAATTCACTTTGCCTTGCTTGCCACTATGTCAAGGCATCAACTTGTTTTCTCCATCATCTGTAGACCAATTTCAAAGTTCTTAAATTGCTAAAGGACCCCATTTCGGACACTTTAGTACAAAGACTCTAGAGCATTAGTTAATCCGGTAGTGACGCAACCCCAAGTCCCAAGTTAGGCCCAAGGTGGCCTAGCTTCAAGAATGCGGAAGTTTGGGGACTTGAGGGTTTGCTCCCAACACTCAGCACTAAAAGGGGTAGAGGGGCGTGCTGAGGCTCCGGGATAGATTAGGAAGAGGGACAAACTACTTATTTACTCGGTCCTGCATCCAAAACCAACCACAAGTTGGTTAGAACTCATTTTGCACCCTTTTGGTGTTGGGACAAGCCACGGGCGACCTTGGACTCATTTGACTCACCACAGCCCAAACTCGGGGGAAGCCATCACCTTCTCCCATATAATATTCTCTGCAGCTCTCCACGGAGGCTACATCCGAATGGCACTTTTTCTCGGGACTCCCAACGAGGAGTCCCGAAACTGTCCCGGGTTGGACTCCCGGGACTTTGGGCATCCATAACTTTTTGCTCAGACCTCCGATTGGGATGAAGTTTGAAGCAATCTTATAGCTCTTTTCAAGAGCTCTCCAACGCAATGTCACACTCCTCCTGCAGACGTCGGAATTGGGTCGATTCCCGACTTTTAGTGGTCGGGAGTCAAACTGCCAGTTTGACTCCCGGCCCTTCTTTTGCCCATAACTTGTGCTGCAAATGTCCAAATGGCTCATGCGAGGCCATTTTCGACATTACCTCAAGACCTTTCCAACGGTTTAAAGAACACTTCAAGGCGAGGTGTTTTGCCATCTGTTGTCGAGTTCTGAAGTTGCGGGAGTCCCGGAGGACTCCAAGTTCCCACTTTTGGGAGTGTAAGTCTCATCCTCACACTTGCCCAAAGTGGGGTTGCGACAGGTAGTATAAGAAAAATAGGACTAGCATGGAATAACCTATTAAAAACATAACTTCTCTTTTCTAGAACCATTATATTTGTTTCATTTTAGTTGGCTCCACATCCAAACCTCTAGTTTGGACATGTCTATTGGCAATTCTTTGCATATTACTCTTGTTTGAAGAATAAAAAAATATCATTTTTTGTCAAAACTATTTTGGACCCACCATTTAGGGGCCAAGCTCCATCAAATTTTTATATGTGACCTATCATGTTAGAGGTTGAGGGGGGATGTTAGACTTTAATGTTAAACTCACTTTCTATTCCTTTAACAATTTTTCTTTTATTTCTTATCATAACTACCTTTCTTTCCAAAAGTTTCTTGATCTCTCCTTCTTCCCTTTCTTTTCTCCTATTGAATCCATTTGTTTCCCTTCTCTATCCAAGGGAGTGTGCACCCTTTCATTGGATTTTCTTCTTGTTATATAGTTAAGTTCTTTGTTAGATTACATTTTTCTCCTTTTGGTTCAATTATTAGGATTACAAAAAATGACTAGAAAAGCCAACAACATAATATTGTATGTTGAGCATCCATGATTACTCAAAGATGTTAAATACCTACTAACAAGTTGTTTCAAAGCCTACTTGTGGGTTGATGCATGATTTTGCGTATTACATAGTTCTTGCATGGTTTTGCACATTGCACAATTCTTGTCCTCCACCATCAATACTTGTTTTGACCAAGTTGATGCATGATTGTGCATATAACATATTCTTGCTTGGTTTTGCACATTGCACAATTCTTGTCCTCCACCATCAATACTTGTTTTGACCAAGTTGATGCATGATTGTGCATATTACATATTCTTGCATGGTTTTGCACATTGCACAATTCTTGTCCTCCACCATCAACATTTGTTTTGACTAAGTTGATGCATGAATTTGCATAATACATATTTCTTGCATGGTTATGCACATTACACAATTTCTTGTCCTTTGTCATCAATACTTTTTTTGATTAAGAAAATTAAAAAAAATTGAATGGTCATTCTCAAAATTTGAACCCACTCCATTAGGGAAGGGTTAATGTATACCTACCATTAACCTACTTCATAACATTGCATTTTCAATAATAAATCATTTATTGTGTTTATTTATTATTGTAAAATATTAGTCAAACCTTGTGGAAAATCATGCAAGGCATTACCGAGACACTTGGACATAACTTGTTAGGGGGTGTATAATGTCTTTCTTTGATTACTTTGTAGAAAAAAAAAGGTCACACCCATTTTTATACATAAAGGATTTTGAACCAAAACCTAGCCTCCAAATGTTCTCAAGCTTTTTATTCATCCACCAAGAATAACTTTTCACCTTTCCTTTTCTTATGCATCATCCAAACATGACATTAGATATTAGTTTTTGCCCATTGAAAAGTGGGTTGTACATGACTTTGTGTCCATGGACGAGGATTGTGTGATTTTTAATCCATCAACAAGAGGGGGATGTTGTTGCTCTTGAACCTTTAAACCATACATTATATGGATAATCAATTCAAGGTCATATGTTATTGGACATACCTTCAATGCTCCCACATCTTAATTATTTTTTATTGATAATTGGTGATCTCTCACTAATTACCTAGTATGTTAGGTTTAGGGTAGGATTTAAAAAAAATTTATTGTAAAACTTAATCCTTCACAAATTTTAGTTTTAATTTGTTGTAAAACTTCACACCTTCACAATTTTCAATTATAACTTGTTGTAAAATTCTATACCTATAAAATTTCAATCCTTGGGGATTTTTTAATGTTACATGGAACCATATTTTATTTTTGAATTGGGCCCAAATTTTTTTGAATTTGAAAGAAATGCCAAAATTGGAATTACAAGTTAAGAAAATTTAAAAATTGGGTTAAAAAATGCACCCAAAAAATTGGTGAAAACTTTTTTAAGTGTCAAATTTGGGACTAGATGTTTTTTCAAAAAGGTAGGATTTGGATAACATTGGTCTAAACATTGTACATAATTAATGATTAAACATATAAACATTGATCCAAATTAGTGAGACTAAGGATATAAAATTTCAAACAAATTGGTGACTAAGGTCATAAACGTTAGGCTAAATTTGGGGACATTAATATCATAAGTCATAAGTATTGAGCCTAATTGGCAATTATTTATGAACTTAATTTGTGCATAGAAAGTTGTTAGAATGACTGGCATCAAATTTTGTATACAATTTCATTGTGTTTAGTTGGTTTGATTTTCTTTTTGGTTTCATTAAATCATGAATCCTTATCTTTCCAAACTTTTGTACTTTGAGTAAAAATCTATTTTTTCCAGGAAATAGATGTATAAAATCAAACATATATGCATGTATTTTCTATTCTCTTATGTTGTAGAACATACATGTTGTGTTTGCTTACTTGCTAGTTTTGCCTTTCTTCCCATGCACATGACATTTGTTATGGTTTTGGTGAAACTTTTGATTGTGGGGATGTCTTGAAAGTTTTTTTGAACAATTAGTTAGAGTGGTGAAGAAGCCAAAAACGAAGTTGAGTTATATGTAATTTTTAGAGAAATTGTGTCTTCTTATTGCTTAATTTTGGTATTTTTTTTTTGCTTGCTAAAAGATTAAACACATGAGTATTTCAATTTTGGTTCCAACCCTCTGAATCCATGTTCATTATTGCTATGAACCTTACATCTATTTGGTGTTCCACTATTCAACATCAATGTGTTTTCTTCTAAATACAAATTTTCTACCACAAGAAATGAACTTCCTTTATATTATGCTTCATTCTAGGTTATAAACAATCCCTCAAAATAGATGTTCTTCACAAAGTCATAAACCATCAAACACTTGCTACTTTCATACATTGGATTGCATCAAATTTTTGTCATCCCCAACTATTTTTGGCATGTTTGTGCTACAATTCAAATTAGAAATTGAAACCTTAGGCGATATGTTGGATTTAAGCTAAGTTATACAACATGTGATCTAGCCTACTTGGTCTTCGCATGACTCATTAAAAGAAACAACATAATTTAAACATGATTCAAATAACACCCGTGATAAACCCCCACATGCCATTCAAACATCAAAATTATTACATAGAACATCACCTAGGTTCTAAAATCTTCATTAGAGTCTTGCGGTTTTGCTAAGATTTTTGATTTAGATATGCATCAATGAATCATATAGGAAAGACATGTTTGAGACTACATTACACACTTCAATTACTTGCAAAATGTGGTAGGGCCATGACTTTTATTATGAGACTATATTGAAGTTTAAGATCCTAATGGGTAGTCATGTTGGTTGCCCACGTTAATTGCAAAATGGTTAATTTTTGGGTGGGGTTCCAAAAGAAAGGAAAAAAAATTCCAATATTTTTTAGGGTTATTTTTTACAATTAAAATTTACATAAAACAAATTTAAGTTAGGAAAATTCAATAATCGAAGGCAAACCCATATTTGGGTGGTGTCACTAAAAATGTTACATCTTGATTTTACAAGACCCATTCAACTTAAATTTTTTATAGGAAACTTTTAAATAAATATGTTCACATATATTTGTAATAAGTATATTTTTAAGTTCCATAAATTTTGAAATTTCAATAATATTAAAAATATTGTGTACTTTGATGTTCTTAATCATTGCATTAAAAAAAATTTCAGGTTGATTCTTTCTTTTCAACTTTTTGATTAAGAACACAAATTTGAAACATCATTTGAGAATTTTTTTTGAAATTTTTGTCCTAAAATATTAAAAAAAAGATTAATTAAAAAACTAATTGAGTAGGTAAATTTTAAATTTGAAAATTTCCAAAGTTAAGGGGCCGTCACTATTAGAAATGAAAATTTTAATTTTTTTGGTTGCAAAATTAACTTCAAATCATATATTTAAGGCTTGCAATGGATAAACATGAGAATTTTTTTTTAATAGACCTGTCCAAGAATGGAAGAACTATTGAAAAATGGAACATTGGCCGTCATAGCAAAGGAAAATTTACATTATATAACATCTAATAGTCCTGAGGCCGGTAGGCCAAAGGGAGGGGTCAAAAATTTGGAAGGCAATAATTAAAATTGGGAACCAAATGTTCCCCATTCGAGTAAAGTAAAAAACCTATTTTTTACTAATAAAAAGCTAATTAAAAAAAAAGAGAAAAAGATGGACAGGTTGGCGGGTGGGTAAATTCCACCAGTTGGAAGTTATCCCAACATGCCGGTTGGGTAACTTTTTGACAGGTGGAAATTACCCTAAGAGGCCAGGACCTAAACTGGCAATCTTAGGGCCAGTGAGGGTTTAGGGTTTAGGGTTTTTGGGTTTAGGGCCGGTGAAGGTAAGGGTTTAGGGTTTTTGGGGTTTAGGGGTTTAGGGTTTAGGGTTTAGTGTTAAACCCTAAACCCTACCCAAAATACAAAGGGGGGGTGAAAAAAAAAAATTCAGCAGTGCTTTACAAAAAATGAAAAAAAAAAGTAAAAATGAAGAAAATAAAATAAAAATTAGGATAAAACTTCGTATTTGAAAATGGGCTGCAAAATGGACCCCTTTGATTGTGACCCATCAGACAGAGGTTTTAGGGTTTCGTGGTTTTAGGGTTTCACCCCCTTTGTGTTTGTTTGTGTTGCTGCTGCGCGAACGAAATGGAGAGAGCGAGAGAAGCCCGAGCGCAAAAGACGCGATACCGAGGACAACGGTGCCACGTCTTTTAACGTTCTCTTCGTTCGCTTCGAGCTAAAGAAATTCTGGTGTTGTTTGGGTCGCAATATTCTTGCGCTCTGCTCTGATCTGCTGCATACTCTTCTTGTACTAGACTTGTTGGAGGAGGATATATATATATGTATTTTTGTTTCTGAGGTCTGAGGAGAAAGAATTGAGGAGAACTGAAGGAGGATGGCGGAAGTTGTTGAGCATAGTGTGGCGGCAGAGTTAGCGATTCCTGCGGATGAGCAGAGGATCGAAGAAAGAGGAGGAGAAGAAGGAGGAGGAGGAGGAGGAGTTCCCGAGGAGGGGGAGATTGTATCGGCGGAAACGCAGCAGCTGAATCGGCAAACCGAGGCGGCTCCCAAGAAGCATCCGCTGGAGCATCCGTGGACGTTCTGGTTTGATAATCCTAACGGTAAGCAGAAACAGGCGACGTGGGGAAGCTCCATCCGTGCTGTCTATACTTTCTCCACTGTTGAGGACTTTTGGTGGTATGTTCTATTTTCCCACTCTCTTTGTTTCCTCCTCCTCTTTTTTTTTGGGGGGGGGGAGTTGGATCCTTTCTCCCTTTTCAAATGGTTTTGGCTACTTTTTTAAAAAGATAGAATTTTATTCATGTATTTCTCTTATTGGCTTCTTTACTTTTCTGACTTGAATTGCAATCATGGGTTCTCAAGGATTTGGTGTGGAAATTAATCAAAGTCCTTCTCCAGAATAGAGAGATCCACATTCCATTCGGATATACCAGTGTTGATTTGAGGTCTTGAAATCCAATTGCTTATATAGTTCTTGTGACGATTTTGGGTTGTAATTTGCAGTCTCTACAACAATGTGCTGCAACCAAGCAAGCTGGGCACAGGCACCGACTTTCACTGCTTCAAGGCAGGAATTGAACCCAAGTGGGAGGATCCCAAGTGCACAAATGGTGGAAAGTGGACTGCCTCTCCACCTCGTGGTACAGTTGGAAAAGGCGCACTCGACATATTCTGGCTCCATACAGTACTGCACCTCACCTTTCTATGTTTCTGTTTTGGGTTGTGTTCTTTCAGACCCTTGAACATATTTTCTTGTTGTTCCCTTGTGTATAGTTGTCAGTGGTTTTTGGGTCTTTGAGAAAGAACTACAGTAGGAAATTTCTGGATCTTAGAGACCTTTTGAAAAAACTTTGTGGGAAGGAACTCTTTGAATTGAGATCTTTGGTTCTGACAATGATACTGACATTCTCATCTCTTTTCAATGCTTGTTGAAAATCCTGTGTTTGGTTGAAGCTGTTGGCGATGATTGGGGAGCAATTTGATGAAGGTGATGAAATCTGTGGAGCTGTGGTGAGTGTCCGGGCAAGACAGGACAAAATTTCCATCTGGACAAAGACTGCGTCAAATGAAGCAGCTCAGGTCAGAGTGGATCCCATCTGTGTTCTTCTGTGCCCTTAGATTTGAATGTGGTTAGATCTCTGCTCCTTGCTCCAGAGGGGGCAAGGTGAGAGCTGAAGCTTTGTTCTGATTGTCCATTTGCATTGTTGAGATTGGTTCATGAATCCAACTGGGCACTAATGGATGCTGACATATTTAGGGCCTAAAACTCTGAAGTGTTCTATCAAACTGGCTGACATCAAGGCTAACATCTTTGAGGTCAAGGTTTAGGTTCACATGTCTGGTTCAAGGTTCAAGCTGAAGGTTAAAGAAAGGTAAAAGTACATGTTTGAATTGAAGGTTGAGCATTTAGTTATTGTGGTTCAATATGTGGCATTGCTTATGTGTTGAACTACAATGTTGGTTGTGACAGGTTAGTATTGGGAAGCAATGGAAAGACATCCTTGACTTCAATGAAAAGATTGGCTACCTCGTCCATGTAAGAAGAGTGTTCTTCACCCTTTTTTGTCTCGATAGATGTTTTTAACCTTTGGAAAATTTCTCAATTCTATTAGACTATCAAACTGATTTCAGGACATCTTAATTGTTTACAAGTCTCCTCTTCTTACGTTTTGTGGAATACTAAGTGCTTTGGTTCACAAGTTCCTCACAAACTGATTCAGCACGGTTGTTTTTACAGGATGATGCAAAAAGACAGGACAAATCAGCAAAGAACCGCTACTATGTGTAGAGAGGCGAACTGTCATAAAATTGCGGCTTTCATCTTAGTTGTAGTGATCTGTCTCTAGCAGGTTTATCTTAGTGAGGTGTATCAGTAACAAACTTTTTGTAAGCAACACTTATTTTGAGCCATTTACACTGAGTTGGTTGTTATATTTCTTTTTGGTTATTTCAGTTAGGTTGCCGGGATTGGGTTCTTTGTGAATTCTGAGTGTGTTGGTTCCACATCCAGGTTTTACTTCAAGTTCTTATGTGTAGGCACTCATTTCTAAGAAAAATTGTTTTGTGAGTTCACTTGCTTTCTTTCATCGGTTGCTGGAATTTATGAGCTATTCAGAGGATCTTCCCCATAGATGAACACATCTTTTAGTTAATGATCTGTTCAGTGCCACAGATTCTGTAATTACAGAAATATGTTAATGTTCTGTTCTGTTCTAGTAATGATCCAAGGGAGAGACAATGCGGCTCTCATTTTGAGGAATGTTCACCGAGTGTTACTGGGAATTGTGAGTTGGGTTTTGGGAACTTCATGAAGCATTTTCTATGTTAACTGTTGATGCTTTGAACTTTGAACTCACCATAAGGTGCAGACCCATTACCCACTATATTCATCACTTCTACTTTAGAATTGTCTAAAGAAAATTTCCATGAATTCTGTATTGAGTGCCCTTGTCACTCTATTAAAGTGCTGGCTCTCCCACTGCAAAAGTACAAGACGAAAAAGTGAAGTTATTACTACCAAAAATGTGCGTCTGCCGGGAGTCGAACCCGGGTCTATTGCTTGGAAGGCAATTATCCTAACCGTTGGACTACAAACGCATGCTATCAATTGTTGGCACAATTTGTAAATGTACCGCTGCAGTTTGTCCAGGTATTGCAGCTCATGCTTGTCAGGCAACCTAAACCCTAAACCCATTTCGCTCTCTTTGCAGATGGTTTTTCAATTTTCAACCAGGAGGATTTTCCATTAACATTTTCAAACTGCAGAGAATTAACAATGGCAGCAAACCTATAGCAAATCCAAGCTTTGCCCTGGCTTTCAGAAAGAAACAATTCTCAAGAGTATGCAAATGGTATGTAAATCCCACAGGAAAGGTTACTCAAGTAACTGGAACACAAGAGTAGTATTGCAGCTTCTACGGCATCAGAACTGCAACACAACAGTAGTACTGCCACATTTACAGCATCTGAGCAGTGACTTGCATCTGGAGATAATTGTGATTTGACTGTCTTCCAACCAAGAGAGATCAGTTTGCACATGTCACTCTAATATTTTAAAACTCTACACAAAACTTGCATGCGGTCCAGTTGCCTACACTTCAAAGTTTACTCTCGTCAGGCATTGCAAAATTCCAAAACTTAACCAAGATGTGAATGAGATTCCAAACACAGAACACTTGCAGAACCTCAGAACTGCAATTTGAATTCAGCGATCACAAATCCAACTTACCAGGCTATTTCCCCCACAAGCATACACAGCCAAAGACCAATATCAAATCTAGCCTACCAAGCTATTTCCCTACAAGCACACAGCAAAACACCAATGTCAAATCCAGCCTACCAAGCTATTACCCAACAAGGAGCACACAGCAAAACACTGAATGTGTGACCAAAAACCTAAGAAAACTAGAGTACAATCTACAATACTTGTTGAGCTTTTCATTACACAAAAAGACATTCATCAAGATGCAATCATGTGCCGCAAGGACATATAGACTCGAGATTGCTCACAGTAACACTGCTTGCATTTTCCTGATCCTCAGGAGTGCCAACTTAACATTGTTTCCAACATATGGAAATACCTGGATCTTTGCTTCAAAAAAATCAGCAGGACAGAGTCTGTTGTCATCCCCATTATGCAGAGAGGATTATACAAACCAGTTGTTTGAAGTCACTGCTGCACAACTCTTTGTTATCTTCACCTTTACTCTACGGGAGTCACAGCATTGCACTGAGGATCAATATCATTTTAACTAGCCACAAACCCATGAATACAATTCTGCAAGATCCATTGCAGAGAAAAAGCAGTAGAAAGCTAGAATTACCCTCAACTACAAAAGGTCTATCCACAAAAGGATGTATATGCAAGACTCCCTTCCAAACTGTTCTGCAGGGTGAAAATTATCCAAATGAGATAGAAGGAACATTTTACCAGTCTCCTCCCCATTTGAGAAACAGCAATGGCAGTCTGTTTCAAGCACACTACAGTCTAGGATCCAAAAACCAGAACAAACGAAATTGGAAACTAAAGATACTAGCAACAAATGACTTGCGTAGCTATGATTCAAAGTGCTTCCTGGTGAAGGAATATTTCACATTCCCCTCCAACTTCCGCCAAAATTCTGATCTCCACTCCCTGGTGGACCATATCCACGGGACATTCCACCTGCTGGGCGGTCTCCTGGAGCCCGTTCTACAGCATAATCAACTCGCACTGTGCGGCCACCCAGATCCTGTACCCAATATAATAACTTATCAGCACACAATCCCAAACTTTGAGAAAGAACATACACACAATCCAAACATCAGCGCAAAATGCAAACTATGAGGGAAGAATGATCCAACATGGGGAAGACAAAACAGCAGTCTGCCTAAAGATAAACCAAAAAAACTTAGAAAAAGAGTTCATACTCGGCCATCCATTTCTTGAAGGGCTGCTGCAGCCTCAGCTTCAGATTTGAAGCTAATAAACCCAAAACCCCGAGATCGTCCTGTGTCCCGATCACAGATAATCTTTACTGCAACTCAACCACAACTCAGAGAGTTCAGAAATTTGCCCTCAAAATGTACTCCACCTCCTAATCATGGAGGCAATATCAACATACTTGAGTAGAAAGAGCATGACTGTTCAAAATCTGCACGTTACAAATCTTCTTGGGGTTTTGTAACTTGAGGTTGCCTGTGAAACAAACATGTCTTCTATTTGGTAACTAGAATGAGTTCCTATTCTCATGGCCTCAACCATTCTTGCAGGAGGGCTCATCACTGAAGGATTTGAAGTACAATGAAAATTGATAATTTGAATCAGCATTCTTACTCACTATCTAACACGCATTGTTCTCGTTTACATGTGTACTACAGCATTTGGTCAACCAAAAGATCAATACCAACAGCACAAGATGTTACAACACTTTTGAGCTCAGTCATCTGAGACACAAAAACCAAAATGAGGAGGAAACAAAATATAATCCAATTCCAGGAGCCCACAAAATTCAGAAAACAGCTAAAGAACCAATTGAATTCCAGTGGAAAACAGATCTAGTGATATAACAACAATACCTTCAGTCACTTCACCAAATGAAGAAAAGGCATCTCTTATTGCCCCCTCATCAGTTCCCCATGCTAGACCTGTTTCAGGAATTAAAAAGCAATAGTTATGATCCAAAACCAAGATTCACATAGAACACGGGGCACTGGCAAGAACCCCCCAAACCAGATAGTCCTGTGAAAACACTCCTTTTATAAGTATGCCAAAATCTTGCTCAAAAAATTTCCTCCAAAAAATCACTTACTCAGTGACAGACTTTCTCTTGCACATTTCCCTATGGGGACTGAAAGATTGAGACTCTTGATATGAGGCAAAACCCTTTCTTTTCTGATCAGCCTGTCACTAGGCTCTCCACAAGGAAGAATTCCAAAACCCTGTCATAATTCTTGCAAGGTATCTAAAGACCACCCATGACATTAAGTACTAAAAGGAAAACAAGCAGCTCATCACATAATGGCTCTGCCCTTTCAGTGACATCCATAAGGATGATCCGTATATTGAACATACTAGATTGGAAACACATGGTGGTTAGGATGGTGAAGCCCAAGAATATCCTTCAGTTATGCAGGAGGAAATGTTTCTATAGTGGACTCCACATGGCCCTAGAATGTAGGGACACCAAAATTTGGCCCATTTCTGTGTGCATCACAATGATGTAAAACAAAAATGTAAAACCTCAGCATTATAAAGCTCCCTTCATACTCTTCTGGGAAAGAATTCCAATAGTCATTCTTCACAACTTTCAGCAGGTTTTGGTTTGATGATATTTTCCTCTTTAATTCCAAAAAAAGAACCTATTCAAACTGACCCCCGTTGCCTTGATGGAAGTACCAGTAGCGCTGTAAATGCAACAGTATTGCAGAACCCATTGTTGGACATCTCCAGAGATGATGAATAACGAAAATAAATATGCATATATACCCTAGCTAAGCATTAGGCGCTCCGTTTTCTACTGTGTCTTGGAACGAACTGCTTCAGTTGAAGTATTTTTTACGTTTGCGAGTTTTCCAGAGATCAAAAAAAGAAATGTGTAGGGCACGGAACCGTACACTATCTGAAAGAAGAAAAACAAGAAACTGAAGAAGCGGGAAATAATGTCAAAACTCACCGCCGATGAAGAGCTTGGAAGAAGCCATGCCGCGTTGCAGCAAGAAAACCGCCGGCAACGCCAAGGTACCGGCTCCTCCCGTATTCCGCAAAACCGACGACGACACGGCCTGGCGCATTAAACATCCAAGCTTTCCGAAGTAAGCCATATCTATCTCTTCTGCTTTTATGGATAGAGTACTAAAACATAAACTTCATAAACTCTCAAACTTCTCTTTACTGCCGTCTCTGTACTTGTTATTACTAAACGCAAAACTCTCAAGAAGCAACAACAACAGATCTCGACAGACAGAAGGATTCCAAAACCCAAAAAACCACCGGGAAACAAAAAAAAGAAAAAAATTCAAATTCAAAA
>Ga0209208_10009511_pt1 | contig 12765 bp, 11 predicted proteins | sample S1TSphfallax_3_FD_187694 | JGI IMG/M metagenome (GOLD analysis project Ga0209208, IMG submission 187694) | Host-associated microbial communities from peat moss isolated from Minnesota, USA - S1T2_Fd - Sphagnum fallax MG (SPAdes) (version 2) | ecosystem: Host-associated > Plants > Peat moss >...
ATAATTCTCTTCTAGGGTTTATGATTTCTCATATTCACCCACCCCAAAAAAAACTCCAAACCCAATATAATTCTCTTCTAGGGTTTATGATTTCTCATATTCACCCAAAAAAAAAACCATGGGACCCAATATGATTCTCTTTTAGGGTTTATGCTTTCTCACATTCAGCTACCTTGAGTAGCAAGCAAAGCATGGTTGAAAGTAGAGGAGTGTTTGCCACAAAAAGAAAGTGATGGGTTTGACTTGCAAATGAACACAAAGGGCCCTCAAGAAGGGCTCTCACCATCTTATTGTTCAATGTGGTGGGTGGGTCAATGGTTTTAGGGTTTAGTTGCCATCTTCTAGCTTTTGTTGTTACAAGCTTTGGTGGGTTTTGGGTTTTAGGGTTTTTACAAGATTTGGAAAGTTTGAGGGTCCTACTTGTTTGAAGAACAAAAGTTAGAAGATGGGAAAAAAATTATTAAAAAATTAATTAAAAAAAATTGTACTTCACCCTTTTTGCAATGGATGCTTTTCATTTGTTTCCAAAGACAAAAAACAAAAAAAGAAAAGAAAGAAAGATGAGAGGAAAAAAATGATGGTTACATCTTCCAAACATAACTATAATGAAGAAAACTTTTTGTGTGTTTGTTTTTGGGAGATGGTAAAGTGGTGGTTTGTGCTTATGTGCTTTTGTGGCTCTTCAAACTTAACATCATAATTGTTGTTGTTGTTGTTGTTGTTGTGGTTGCAAAGCTTCTTCTTCTCTCTTTGAGCAGCTTGGTTTTCTTCCAAGTAGTTTGGGTTAGTGGTGCTGGTGGTGAGAAGGAACACTCAGAATTGTTGTTTGTTTTATGCAGAAAATCAGAAATTTGTGTTGAAGAAAGCAAGGTTTGGGGGTTTAAGGAAGGCTTAGGGTTTAAGGGTTTTATGACAATTTCTTCTTCTTCTTCTTCTTCTTCTTCTTCCCTCCTGTGCTTGCTTTCTGAATTCACTATTGCATGTTGGATCTAGACAAACACCCCAAATCAAAGAGGAGCTGCCAAAACACACAATTGTAAGAGAGACCATCAGCACCACAGCAGCAGAAGCAAGAGAGAGAGAGAGAGAGAGAGAGAGAGAGAGAATCAACCAATAAGTTGATCATAGTTTCAATGCTTCCACTGGATTTGCGGTCTTGTAAGTTCCTTTCTAGATCCCCCTGATATCACCCCCTGCCACTGTTGTTGCACAAAAACAGTTGTAAAAATTCTAGTTTTATCAGGTTTCCAGAAGATTTGACATTGCTGATGGATTCTCTTCAAACTTGGGTTTGGAGATTATATGGTTGTTGGAGGGAGGGATTGCCCACCAATCTACCATCATCCAAGTCTTTGAGTTTTGTTTGCGGGATTTTGTTAGTAATTTATTGTTGGTGATGTCCAAGAAACAAATTGGTTTGTTTCTTATGATGATTTTCTTCTTTGTGATGGATGATGTAGTGCCGCAACTATTGGCTACATTTTGTCATGTGGAGAATTCTACTGGCAACACAAGTACTACCTTATGCTTTGACAATTTCTGGGATGAAACCCAACAGACATTGAAATTTGGTGTCTTCTCATGGGACTTGTCATCATGGTTTCCATTCTTCTTCTTCTTAAAGCCTTGTCCTCTTCGGGCATTGGTTGTAATCTTTCATACTTTCTTCTTAGTTTTGTACCTTACTCTCATCTCATGGGAAAAAGTTTGGCAAAAAAGAAATCATCAGATGTTGCTTCCTCATGACAACCCACTTAGAACTCACATGAGGAGGAGTGTCTCCTCATGTCAAAGAGGTAGTCCTACATACTTGAAATTGGTTCAATTATGTTGCATTTATCTCTTCCTACTCAATTTTGGAGTTTGGCTCTTCGGTATCTCCAATGGGTTCAGGCAAGGTTGGTCCAATGTCAAGTTGGACCTCGAGGTTTTGTCTTTGGTGCAAATGATAACTTGGGGTGTCAACTCCCTTGCAACCGAATCTGCAAGAAAACATGGCCATGAGTATTTCCCCAAGGTTTTGCGGGTTTGGTGGGTTTCTAGCTTCATCTTCTCGACTGTGACTCTTGTTTCTATAATTCTTTCCATGTCCTCGCATACAGCAGAAATGATCTGGTTTTTCAATGGTGAGTTGTGGGTGGAGATTTTCTCTGTCCCAGGTTTGTTTTTTCTTGGTATTATTGTTGCTCTTCTCAGAGGAGGCCGCACAAGCTTTGAAAGGAGAATTGATGAGGATGATGAGATTCTTCATGAGCCTTTGTTGACTCCAAATGTTGTTGAACAAAGTGAACTTGGATTTGAGGAGAAAGAGGAAGAAGGAGAAGAAGGAATCACTGCCACCACCACCACTCCATATGCAAAAGCAAGCATTTGGAGTTTGGCCACCATCAGTTGGATCAACCCACTTCTTCAAGTGGGCTCTCAAAAGCCATTGGAGTTGATAGACTTACCGAAACTACTGTATGAAGATAGTACAGAAGCAACCTATAAGAGGTTTCAACAGAATTGGGAGGGTTTGAAGAGAAAGCTGGATGATGATGCAGCTTCACAACAGCAGACACCATCAATATCATTGGCACTTGCAAAGTCCTTTTGGAGATTGGGGATTGTGAATGCAATGTTTGCCTTTGTGAATGTGATGTCAAGCTATGTGGGTCCATATCTGATTGATGATTTTGTTGAGTATCTTGGAGGAAGAAGAAGGTTTGCACACGAGGGCATTGTTCTTGTATCAATTTTTTTTGTTGCAAAACTGGTTGAAAACCTTACGCAACGACAATGGTATTTGGGGGCACAATGGTTGGGGTTGAAGCTAAAAGCTGCTTTAACAGCAGTGGTGTACCGCAAGGCACTACGGTTGTCAAGCCAATCTCGCCAAAGCCATTCTAGTGGAGAGATCATCAATTACATGTCAATGGATGTTGAGCGCTTATCGGAGTTCACTTGGTATATTCATTATTTGTGGATTCTACCACTGCAAGTTTTCTTAGCATTAGCAATTTTGTACAAGTTTGTGGGGATGGCATGGATTGCAGCTTTAGTTGCAGCTTGCTTCACATTCATGATCAACATACCACTTGAGAAAACACAAGAGAAATACCAAGACAAAGTCATGGAGGCAAAGGATAGCCGAATGAAGGTGATGTCTGAGTGTTTGCACAACATGCGTGTGCTCAAACTACAAGCGTGGGAGAAGCGCTACCTAACCAAAATTGAAGAAATCCGGCAAGGAGAATATGGGTGGCTTGTGAAGAATTCGATCATTGCTGCATTGCAGAGTTATGTTTTTTGGTTAACTCCAGTGCTGATTTCTGTGGCGACTTTCAGTACTTGTGTGTTGTTTGGAATTCCGCTAACAGCAGGCCGAATTTTATCAGCCATTGCTACATTACGTGTACTACAAATGTCCATGGGTGTTGTCCCTGAGTTCATAACTTTCATTGCTCAAACCAAGGTAGGTACCCAAAGTAATGATAACAAAAAAAAACCCCATGATTTTTTTTTGTTGAAGTTCATGATTTTCTTCTTTGTGTTTTGTTGCAACGAATTGATGATGCTTTGATGTGCCAATGCTTGTATGTGTGTGTGTGTATGTTTTTTGCTTTTGTTATGGTAACACTAGTGATTCTATGGTCGACTCAGGTATCATTAGATCGGCTATGGAAGTTTCTTCAAGAAGAAGAGCTACCCAAGGACGTGGTGATACATGTCCCAAAAGATCAGAATCAAGGAATAGCAATCAAGATTGAAGGAGGCCAATTCAGTTGGAATCCAAGCATAACACCCGAAACTCTCAACATGATAAATCTAGAAGTAAAAGTTGGAACTCATGTAGCTGTATGCGGAACAGTGGGCTCTGGGAAATCCAGTCTTCTTTCTTGCATACTTGGTGAAATCCCAAAGCTTGCAGGCACAGTACGTAAGATTTCCCTTGATTGTCATCATGCATGCAGTGAGCAATTAGATTTGAAAGTTTAGCTTGTGTTGATGAATGTCAGATAATCTTTCTTTGTTGAGTAAAAAAACCCATTATCTTTGTGTTGTGGTTGCATAGGTGCAAGTGAGTGGGACAATGGCATATGTAGCACAATCAGCATGGATTCAAAGTGGCAAGGTGGAGGACAATATCCGATTGGGAGCTAGAATGAACCGTGCGCACTATGATGCTGTCCTAGAAGCTTGTGCTTTGAACAAGGATTTGCAATTGTTAGCTTTTGGTGATCAGACTGAAATCGGTGAACGAGGACTGAATCTGAGTGGTGGTCAGAAACAACGCATCCAACTTGCTCGTGCTTTGTATCAAGATTCAGATATTTATCTTCTTGATGATCCTTTCAGTGCTGTCGATGCACACACTGGCTCCCACTTATTTCGGGTTCATACTTTCTTCTTCACTAGTTCTTGTTCTTGTTCTCCTTCTTCAAGTTTTCTTAAGTCCATGATCATATGAGAATTTGAAGGAGTTGCTGGAATGGGTTTGTTTTCCTTTTTTTTGGGAGGCTAAAGTTTTTGTAGATGTGAATTTTGTGTTGGGTTTTTTTTGATTGAATGGGTTTTTCTTTGGCTTGCAGGAATGCATATTGGGAATGTTGGCATCCAAGACAGTTGTTTATGTGACACATCAAATGGAGTTCTTGCCTGTTGCTGATCTGATTTTGGTTAGTCTTTCTTCTCTTCTCCTTGTGTGGATCTTTCAAACCTGTCACAACTACTGCAAGAATTTCAATCCAAATTTCAATCGAGAAACTTGATGATCAACATTGGTACTTACTCCTTAAAAACTTGATTGCTCGAGTTTTCAATCTCCATGAATGAGAGATGACATGGATATATCTATAGGAGTTTACAAACACAATTATCTAATGATGGATGGTTTTGAGTTTTATAGGTGTTGGACAAAGGGGTTATTGTTCAAGCTGGAAAATATGATGAGCTTTTGCAAGCAGGCACCAACTTCAACACTTTGGTGAGTGCCCATAATGAAGCTCTGGATCAACACACAGAAGCAGCCACTGAAGCTTCTTTTTTACACAACCCAGAAATAGATCTCTTAGAGGCGGCAGTCACGGGAGTGGAGGCTAGTGGTGATGGTGATGTCATGAGAAATCACCACCATCATCAGAATGGGGTTGACAAAATGGGCAAGCAACTCCAGAAGCAAATCAGCAACAAAACAACATTGACACAAATGGGTCTCCAGAAACAAAGTAGCAAGAAGGAGAATGATTCACATGGAGATGCCATGAGACGCCAATTGATTGAAGAAGAAGAAAGAGAAAAGGGTGATGTCAATTTCAATGTCTACTGGTCATATATAACATCAGTCAATAGTGGCACCTACATGACACTTGCCATGTTGTGCCAAACATGCTTCATAGTATGTTTTTTCTTCTCTTTTTTTTCCCATGCTCTTGATTTTCCTTCAAATATGTATATATACAACCCTTTCTTTGTTCACATGTGCAAGTGGGATTTTTGTTTTGGGTGGAGTGCAGATATTGCAAATTGGAAGTAATTTCTGGATGGCATGGGCATCACCCAGTACAGAGGGTGATACGCCAAAATTTAGCAACACGAAGCTGATTTGGGTTTATGCATGTTTGTCTCTTGGAAGCTCGTTGTTTATTGCCGTACGCTCGATTCTCATCTGCTTGTCTGGCATCTTCATTGCCCAAAAGTACTTCCTTGATATGATTCGGTGCATTTTCCGAGCTCCCATGTCTTTCTTTGATTCAACACCAACTGGTCGAATCCTCAACCGAGTATGTATGCCTATCCCCCTTGTCTCATTTGTGCCAATTTTTTTCAAGACTTCTTCAATTGTAAAATGCTATAAATTCTTTCAAATTGTTATGGCCTCCTCATTTTCCTACACCCACTTGCATTTGGAACAAAGTGCGGGGAAAAAAGACTTTAGCTTGAAGACCAATTATATCATGAATAGTCTTTCCTTTTGAGACCCAAATGCATACATTTTTTTACATATGTTGGGTTTAGGGTTTAGGGTATTAGGATAATAGAATGCAAACGAGAAACTTTTTTTTGGTTGCAAAGAAAGAATATAAACATCCATCACATTCTCTCATCAACGTTAGCATAATACTTAATTTGTAGAGAGATTTTTGGGTCTTTTAGAGCTTTGAAGAAAAGGGCATAATTTGTGTTGGGTTTAGGGTTTAGGGTATTAGGATAATAGGAATGCAAATGAGAACCGTTTTTTGGGTTACAAAGAAAGAATATAAACATCCATCACATTCTCTCATCAACGTTAGCATAATCCTTAATTTGTAGAGAGATTTTTGGGTCTCTTAGAGCTTTGAAAAGGAAGGGCATAATTTTGTGCTCATGAATGATGAAGGTTTGGTTTTTATTTTGGTTTTGGGTGGCGGTGGCGGGGCGGGGAAAAAAAAACACACACACACAGGCATCATTAGATCAAAGTGTGTTAGACTCGGAGGTGAACTATGCCTTTGGTTGGACAATTATGTCATTTCTTCAGCTTGTGGGTACCATTGCTCTCATGTCGCAAGTGAGCTTGGTTGTCCCATTTGTATTTCTACCCGGTGCTATTGCCTGCTTCTGGATGCAGGTAAAGAAAAAAACCCATTTATCTCAACATGAATTCTCTTTTCAGGTTTTTTGCATTGAATTTCTTGAGACTTTATGTATCCATACAAAAGGCACCTTTATATATCTCTTCTGTATAACAACTTCCATTTCAAAATTTTCATTTATAAAAAAATCTGATTTTATATCTTGGATTTTACTATTTCTCAATTCTAAATTCCATTTAATAAATTATTTAATATATAATTAGGGTTTAGGATTAACGGTTTTGCATTAGAATATGTTTTTATGTGGGTATGAATGAAGTTGTTTTTGGAATATTGGCTGAAAGTTTTGGATGAAAATTTTTGATGAATCTTTTTTTGGGGGGGTGGGTTTACAGCGTTACTATATGAAATCTGCAAGAGAGGTTGCAAGAGTAATGGGTGTTGAGAAAGCTCCAATTCTAAACCACTATAGTGAGACAATAGCCGGGGCGGTAACCATCCGGAGCTTTGTTCAACAGGAACAATTTATGGCTATGAATATTCAGCTCTTTGACAACTATAGCCGCCCATGTTTTGCCAATATTGGGTTGGTCGAATGGATCATGTTCCGAATGGAGTTTCTTTGCAATTTAATCTTTTCTTTATTGATGGTCCTTGTGCTTCTTTTACCCGACGGTGTTGTCAGTCCAAGTATGTTGTGATCATCTTTGTTCTCCTCATTTTTTTAATTATTGGATTCTTTTCTTATAATAATGTTTTATGAATTTTTGTTTTTAAATTTTCTTAAAAATGCAAATCAATAAACAGAAAATTTAATAGTTGGATTCAACTTTTTTACTTCATTTGGAAAAAAATGAAAAAATTGAAATTGCAATTAATAAATAGAAAATTCATTGCTGGATGCCGAAAAAAAAATTTAATTTCTTTTCGAGGAAAAAGGAAGAAAAATTAAATTGCAATAAAGAAACTGAAATTTTGCAGTTTGGGTTTTTCTTTTTTGCTTGACCTCTAGAAGAAACAAATGCACAAGTGCACACTTCTTTTGACGAAAAAATTTTCCAATTTTTTGGGGTGGGTTTTGTGCACAGGTCTGAGTGGTCTTGCAGTGACATATGGACTGAATCTCAACGAAAATTTATCATGGATTATATGGAATTTGTGTACCTTGCAAACAAAGATCATTTCGGTTGAGCGCATCCAACAATATACACACATTGCAAGTGAAGCTCCTTGGGTAATTGAGGAAAATCACCCACCAGCAACATGGCCTTCACATGGCACTATTGAGCTTCAAAACTTGCAGGTTCATAACTTAATTCATGCTCAACAACACAAAATCTCAACCCTCCTCGCTTATGCTAATTCTTGGCCAAAAAAGAAGAAGATATATATATATATATATTTTTAAATTTTTTTGGCTAAATCTTTCACCTAAGATTTTTAACAAGAAAATCAAAGTTGATGCAAAAATCTCTGGAAAAAGGAGCCATGAAGGATCAAAGCTTAGTTGTGATACTTCTTAAGCAACTTAGGGTTTTACAATTTAGGGTTTAAGGCTTTATTGGATTTTGAGATTGCCTTTTGAGAGTTATCTAATGTTTTTTGAGTTATACTTATATAATGGGGGGTTTATTGTGTGTGTGTGTGTGTGTGTCTGTTTTTGTTTTTTTTTTTTCCCAGATACGGTATAACCCTCATTCTCCATTAGTTTTGCATGGAATTACATGCACGTTTTATGGAGGCAAAAGAATCGGGGTTGTCGGTCGTACAGGAAGTGGCAAATCAACGCTCATCCAAGCAATGTTCCGGATCGTGGAGCCTACAAGAGGTAGAATTATTGTTGATGGTCTAGATGTTGCCACGATTGGATTACATGATCTACGCTCACGATTGAGTATCATACCTCAAGATCCAACGCTGTTTGAAGGCACCATGCGCTCTAACCTAGATCCACATCACGAGCACACGGATATTGAGGTTTGGGAGGTAAATGTTTTTTTTTCCTTTTTTTAACATGAAATTTTTTGGGCAATTATTACACTAATATGAATTAACATCCTCAAATTTACTTAACACTCTTCCATTCATATGAGCGGAAGTAAAAAAGAGTGTAAATTTTTTTCAAGCTTCTAAATGATTCTAAACCCTAAACCCTAAAACCCACAATACGGTTTTTTGCTTAGGCTCTGGACAAGTGTCAGCTGGGATCAATCATGCGTGCAAAGGAAGAGAAGCTTGACGCTAACGGTGTGTTTTTGCCTAATACTTTTCCCCCCATCTTACGAATGATTTTCTAATTTATAATTACAATGCTGAAGAATATTACAATCAATTCATCGATCAATATGTTTTTGTGAACCGTAGATTTGCTCTTGGTTTAGGGTTTAGGGTTTAGGCTTTTGTTTGTATTTTGAAAGAATCTCTAACGCCTTGTTTTGTGAGTTATCTCTCAATTTCTAATTCAACTTGGATTTAAATCATATGGAAAGAGAATTTGGCCAATATTAAAAAAGATAGGGACATACCCAATTCATTGATTGTGCTAATGTTTTTTGATTTGTGATGTATAATAGTTTTCATGTTCATTTATATGTTTATATTTGGAAAAAACTCGAATATCTTGTCAGTGGGTTTATCTTTTAATTTCCAATTCAAGTTAATTAGGTCTCAAGCATGAAAAAAGATGGGTAAATAGCTTTTATTTTATTTTATTTTTTACCTATCTATTTTTTTAAACCTATGGCTTAACCTAGATGCACTCATGAACTAGTTATGGAGTTTTTTTTTTAAATTTTAAATTTAAAAAAATTTAGGTTAAATGTGGGTTTTTATTGTATGACCTGGGCATTGTTGGGTTTTTGTAGTTGGGGAAAATGGGGAGAATTGGAGTGCTGGGCAACGGCAACTAGTCTGTCTAAGCCGGGCTTTATTGAAACGCACACGTATTCTCATCCTAGATGAGGCTACAGCATCAGTTGACAGCATGACCGACAATATCATCCAACGTACATTGCGTACAGAGTTTAAAGATTGTACAGTTATCACAATTGCTCATCGTATTCCTACAATTATTGATGGTGATCGTGTGCTGGTACTAAGTGACGGTATAATCACAAAACCAAACAAAAAACCCACTCTCTGTTTTTTCCCAATTGAGTTGCAGATTTATTTGTTATTATGTATCGGTATTTATTGTTATTTATTTCTTTATTTATTTCTTTATAAATTTCAAAGTCCTCAATTTGCAACATGATGTTGATGAAACATGTGAAGAAAAGTTTGGTTATATAAATTCATAAGACTTTGGAAGTGCACGTGTGTGTGTGTGTGTTTGCATGCGCATGTGCATCTTTTTTTGCAGGAATGGTTGCGGAATATGATGTGCCAGCACGACTTCTAGAGAACAAGAACTCTCTTTTTGCAAAGCTAGTGGCAGAATACACGATGCGTTCAATGAATGGTACTACTTTTTGAATCTCCCTTCAGATGAAGAAGAAGAAACCCAACAAGAAGTAGTAGAAGTAGTATCCACAAAGGGGATTCTTCACTAGAAACCTTTTTTCTTATTGATGTTTTTTGTTTTGAAGCAATTTTTTTGCAATTTGCACTGGCATGGGAAAAAAGCTTTTGACATGAACTACTGTTGGCATTGATTCCTGAATCTCTCTTACACACCCTACATTTTAGAATCAAACCTTGGGTTGAGTACAGAGGAAGCAGAAACAGCCCGTAGCTACACATAGAACCAGTTTTGAATGACTTTCACCAAAAGAATTTTCCTTCTGGTGTCTTGATGTGCAGTAGATGTGTTCCAAGATTGCTCTCTCTCTCTCTCTCTCTCTCTCTCTCTCTGTGTCTAGCCCAGATCATCCATCCAAGCGGGGTTTCTAGAAAAATGCACTTCAACACAGATTGAGAAACAGAATTTGCAAGAAATCTTAGACCTCATTAGAAGAGAAACAGATGGTTATCATACAAACTGCTTTGGATAAATCTCTCTCAGCAAGCAAGAGCAAATCATGGTAGGTGCGAATCAGATCTGGTTGCTCGTTTGTAGGGTTCTAGAATTTATAGCTCACAGCTCACAGGCTGTTGTCAAATATGATGATGACTGCACGCAAATCTGCATTCACCAGCAATTAGAACACAGAGATTCAGGAAAAATTCTGCGAGAATGATGATTCAATTTAAGGGGGACCCAACAAGGATTAAATAAATCAGCTCTATTGAATACAAGATCTGGAAGCTAATCTAAAGACTATGGCTGGCAAGAACATGGATCCCCAATTGCAAGATCCGGTATAGAATCATAACACAGTGAGCTGCTACTGGGTGATTACTCTTACACTAGAAAGTGGGAATGCTTACAAAAGAAGAGACAATTGGCTTGGCTATATTTTGCAGTTGCTCGGGACTTACCACATGGATATGTCAGCCTGCATTGGGGTCTCTCATGTTTGTTTTTTTCTTCCCCTAAGTTGAAGCATCTGGCCACCAAAATCTCTTCTGTGGAGCAAGGAGCTCCTCACCTTTCTTTATGTGCATCAATCTGACAGCCCAATGCAGTGATGTCACCGTCTCTTGAACCTTCTTCAAAACCTCTGCCTCATTGCAGATAATTGCCCAGCAATCTGGCCGCAAAATATGGTCTATCTCCAATACTAGGTTCTCCAGGCTGCATCTGTAATGGTGACCATTTTTCTAGCAAAAGTTTGACACATGGGATTTTCAAATATTTAAATTTTGGGTTTTTGTAAATATATGTCACTTGTTAATATTTAAATTTTAGTTTGTTTTATATGTCTCTTGTTTATTGCTTTTCCAAGGTGATCGTTTGTTTCGTAAGGTGTCTTGAGATTATTTATTCGGTAATGAAACTATAATCCTAAATTTGAGGCCTTCGCCACTTTTAAGTTTCGAAAATTCTTTTCAACTCTTTATCCTCTTAAGCAACATGGACTAATTTTCACATTTTCATTGCTTCAATTTGAAAACATACATAAAAATGGATTCTAAGTTTTTATACAAATCATCAAAATCCCCATGAATTTCTAAGAACTCAAATTTTCTGATTCTTAAAATAAATCTCTGCTGAAATTTGACAAAGAAATGAAACAACTGCAAATTATCACAACAAAAAGGAAACGACGGCTAATCAGTATTAACCCTTTAGGTAACCCACGAGTATGTTTTGAGTTAAGCCATGAGAATGTTTTGAGGCATCTTGGCTCCTTGATAAGAGTGAGAACATTAAACAAACCCTATCAAATCAAACTTTGTGGGGTTGCCCAAAACAAAAAAAAAAGAAAAGGTGCACAATAGTGTTATCCCTAAAGTAAGAAAAACACAACACTAGAACCTTGAGTTTGGTCATACACAGGGTGAGATTCAAAAAAAAAACCTGCAAAAAAGTACATTAGCATTCAACGGGGGGATGAAACTCAGAAAAACCGTCAATTTTGGTGGTAAACTAAGTTTCATCCTGTCTTTCCTTTTCCCTGAGCGCCTCCACTGCTGCTGCTACGTATATTTTCACTGCTCCTAATTGTACAACTACGATAATTGGTCTCGAACCTTGTGCATTAAATGCTGAGTTTCAACATTTCATACTGAGATTTAATAAAAATGACTTTATTTTGCGAATACCACTGAAAGAGGGGGTGAAAGGAGGCCCAAAGACAGGGTGAAGACAGGGTTACTTTAGGGATAACTCTGCAAGCCTAATTTTGACACAGGTTTTGACCAAAACATCCAAAGAACAAAATAAATGCCCTAGTCCTCTAGGTCGATTTTTAACAATTTGTTTTCGTTTTCTTCTGTCTTGAAAGTCAAGATGGCCAATGAAAAAAATAAAATTGGAACACATCCCAAAATCAAGAGTTTAAATTTTGGATGTGTCCATGGAAGTACCCCCCAAAAAAAAAAATGACATCTCCGAAAACTCAATTTTTTGTTTATCATATGTCAATGACTAATTTTGATACTACTAAAATTAATTAATAGATCGTCATAAGATGCTATCTTGCTATACACAAATGGACCATGTTCTAAAATCATGTGGTTAACTCTAGGATCACTTGGCGGAAGGACGAGTAGGAACTAGGAACTTCAAATAGAAGGATGAACGTCAATGTCAAGCACAAGAAGGAGTAGCAATGTCAAGGAGGAGAATGTCAAGTAAAAGTACAAGCAAAACGATGAAAAAAAATGT
>Ga0209208_10009512_pt1 | contig 12765 bp, 11 predicted proteins | sample S1TSphfallax_3_FD_187694 | JGI IMG/M metagenome (GOLD analysis project Ga0209208, IMG submission 187694) | Host-associated microbial communities from peat moss isolated from Minnesota, USA - S1T2_Fd - Sphagnum fallax MG (SPAdes) (version 2) | ecosystem: Host-associated > Plants > Peat moss >...
GGCATTTGTTCTTGCATGGACTATTGGTGATCCCAGTAGTCTTGCATTGTCAATCACTATATCAAGTTCATTTTTTTCAGCATGTCTAATGGTATTGGAACACAGTCAAAGTCGAACAGCACTATCAAATGTCATAGCACTGACAAGATGGCCATGGAGGTTCCCTGGAATTTTGGTTGTAAATCCCTATAATACTAAACCCTAAACCCTAAACCCCAAATCACCATATGACACATTTTGCAAATCTTAATGCAACTGTTATAGCCCATGCTGAGATGCTTTAAGGTTGTTTACAAATTTCTGTCTTTTCCATCTTGCAAAACCCAAACTATATCTTGGTCACACAGGAAAATAAACTTGAATTGTTTCAGTCTCAAGTTCCTTGGCCAAATGGTTACATTCTGTAGCCTCAGCCAATCAACTGTAGCCTCATTTTTTCCTGGCTGAAGGCATAGTGCAGGACTAGATAGTCATGATGTACCATAGGAAGGCTTGTTCACAAAATGAATAATAGTTAATAATGTTGCATGTCACTGATGAGAAATGAGTCACAATGTTTTGGTTTTCTAGGATCATTACACAGGACTTGAGGTTTGAAGTTTTCACTATGAGTTGTTTGTGTTAACAACTCCTCTTAAAATTCTTCCAGGATCCACAACAAAGTCTTGAACACCATTCTCATCTGACACTGAATGATTTATGAAAAAGGACTTTCTCAGCTCTTCAATCCTTCTAGGATCCTCCATAATCTTCAACACTACTTCCTATATACTGAATGATTGCTAAGGACTTTCTCAATGAACCTCATATATTTATCCTTACATTGGTGACCAACATGTGCATCTTTGGATCAGAGCTTGTTATCACTAAGACAAGAACCTACATGGATGCTGAAGAATATGCAACTCAATAGTGAGTAGAGCTAGATAAACTGCTTTTTCAAATCCAGGCCACTCATAAGGGGAACCCTGAAACCATGCATGGCAAAGTGCTTAGATGGGTACCAGTTTGTCTTACTAATGATTGCTTCAGGTATTGTCAAGAAAGACAATCAGCAGCTCAACATGCATGAAGATGGAACAATAATTCCAAGAGGCAGAGTCTTGTGTAAAAGAATATCAAGGAGGACAAATCCTGTATCCAGCTATCAAAATTCCAGCATTGTCATGGCTGGAATGAATCCTAAGATGGCCAGAATTTTGTGATCCAGATGAAAGATTATCTATCTGCTAGTTTACAATACCCCCTAAACTGCTTGTACACTGCTGATAGGGGTAATTGAGGCAATTGTACCTGTGTCAATTAGACTTTTTTCGAACTTGAGAGCAAGCGAACAAGCTCCTTACCAAACTCCAGTGTTTCCTCCTCACCATCATCATAATGTACTGCAAACTGCAACTTCTGGGGGAAGACATCCACCACAGTACCCTGGTACCTGCCATCAGGAAAGTCCACTGTCAAATAGCTGAAGAGATGGTGGCGGTGCCTAATATCCTGCTGGTACACCGATCTGCTGAAGATAGGAAAATATATGTCTTCCAGAATTAATGATTCTCTTTCACAATCTTGCAGATGTGGACACAAAGTCCTATACCACTGAGCAGCAGTCATCATTCCAGAAACCTACAATTTCCAACATGATAGGATCTATACAGCTTGAAATGATATAGTCAGGTTCGGACCACAATGAAACTACCAGAACCTCAAACCCAAGACCCTAAACCCGGTTCAGACCAAAACCCTGGACTCAGTTTGTTTCAAATGGTTGACTTTTGGTGTTTCCACAAAGTAACTACAAACCTATACATGCAGTAGTCACTGAGAAGACAGGAAAAGTCCTGACATTGAGTTGTTGCATGAAGATGATCTCTCAAATCTCCTAAGTTAACAAGCTTGTGGGTCAGAGATGTGACAGGAAGACAAAGACTACCAGATATTGTCAATGGGCCAAAACACTTCAACACGCTTGCTAATAGCATCTGTACCAAGCCTCTGAAGTATCCAGCTATCATCTGCAGAAGAGTCTCTTGTTATTGTCCGACCTGTAAACTTTTCATCTCCTCCCTTCTGTGCTACAAGAGATCTTTTCCTCTTCAGGCGCTGCCCCCTCACAGAAATTGGCAAATCATCATGGTTATGAATTTTCTTGCTGTCCAAGCCAGATTTGGGCAGTAGTGTATCATGGATGGATTGTCTTTTGATTTTGAAATGTAGAGGACCTTTCAAACTGCTACCAGTTGTTGCACTGCGCAGGGGCCGTCCACCTTCACCTTGCTTGTCCCCAAGATCAGCAACTTTGAGTCGTTTTCTTGGTGCATCTAAAGTATCATCAATATCCATATCATCTACAATCTCCTTTGTCTTTCTTTGCCGCTCCTTCCGAACCTCTGTGGATACTCGTAAAGAAGCAATACTCTGCTCTTTTTCACCCTGTGGTGCCTGTGCTGCGGTTGGCTTAATTGTCTGGGTTCCTGGTTCCTCTATCACTGTTGATTGCACCTCTCTGGAGTTTCGTGAATTGTGCCATGGAGTAGTCTCCATATCACGATACTTTGAACTTGGAACTCGTCGCCTCCTTACACTTTCAGAGTGTCCTGTCCAATGCAGAGGGGATGTGCCTGGGTCAAATACCATGCAAATGACCATTCATCAGCCAACTGAAACATGTGCAAAAAGCAGGGAAAGTTTTTGTGAATTGCAGGCTGAAGCAGGGAGGCAACTAGTGAGATTTCATTTGGACACAAGCTAATATTGTTCAGCAGCAGAATACACCTTCAGTGGCATCAGAACCAAGCAATGCCAGAAACAAATAGCCCAAAACCCCCAAAGAGAAGATATTTTGCATGTGTGAATGCCAGGAATGTCAGGGAAAATTTTCTTAGTACCTCTGGTGGGTGGATTCTGCAAAGTGCTATGATGTTCTCCTGCACTGTCTGATTCCTGATGCTGAGTATTCTTGGTGGTCTCTTCTGAACCTGAATTACAGCATCCAGTTCCCAATTCATGTTTTAAACCCTTTTTCTTGCCTTCGATCACAGAGTTTGCTTTCAAACCCTACTAACCAAGATGCAACTGAAATCAACATGCCAATCAATCTCAAGCTGACTTCTAAGAATCAAACCTTCAGAGATCATCCCCACTCTGTTTGATGCTGACAGCTCCACTAATGTCTCCTTCTTTGCTGCCTCTGCCACAACACCATCCTTCAAACTTTGGTTTGTGCCAGCCCTCTTTGCAAATTCTCTCTGCTTTTTCTCCTTTCCTGCACTGTTAGTTGGAGTTTCACTTTCAACATGAACACCAGTCTCTTCACTTCCAGCAAATTTTAACCTCTTAGTCTTTTGCATGAGCTCAGTTGTGACTGGATCTTGAGCACTGACAAGGTCACCAGCTGCTGTATCTTTGTGCTTCAGTTTCCCCAAAACTCCTTTGGTTTTCAAAGCTCTATTTTCCTTCTTCTTCATTGTCTTTCTGGGCACCTCTGGATCAGACTTACTTCTCAATTGCTTTGTTGCCTTCTGACTGTTAGTCTTCGTCTCCTCTGTATCTAAGATGATAGTTTTCATATGTGACCCATCGTTACCAACAACATTCTCCTCTGTTGACTTCTTCATTAAAGATCCCTTCCTCTTTTGTGAATGCATCTTGCTAGATGTCCTGTCTGACACCTTCCCATAAATTTTCTTTTTCCTTATGCTATCTTTGTGTATCACCAGCTTCTTCAACGCCTTGGTATTCTTGAGTCCACCATCATGCTCAATCCCACTAGTACTCAACTTCTTCGTTTTTTTCATCACTTGTTTGGAGCTTCCTTTCATATGATTGATCACCTCACGGACTTGTATTTCATCATCTGAAGATGGATAAAGCATTTTCATTTCATCCTCTGAAGGAAGCCCTGCTGCAGTTCTTAACTCTGCTTTTTGCTCAGCATCAGCTGAATCTCTTCTTCTCCACATCTCTTCCACTCCATTGTCTAGATCAGTGACCTGTATAGTGCATCACAGAACACATGATTTCAGCCTGAAAGCCCATGATCACTCCTCTGAAATGTCGTATACTCTATTGCTCATCATTTGTATGACATACAATAGAACAATGGGAATACTCCAATGTCTATTCATAAACCAACTCTACACTGACCCTTCCATTCAATCTGTAATTTCTTCCCCCATCATTGAATCATTGCATCAATAATTCAGCAGCTGGAGTTTATGGTGCTGTCTTTGTCAAAACCAAACACATAGTAGAATTGTACAAAACCATTTTGCACTCAGCTTGCTCATTGGTTTAGTTGGAAATGATTTTAGATGTTGCGCAAGACATTCAAGAAAAACTGAATAGCAACCAGCCAAACCTTCTCCAATTTCTTCATACTGTCAAGAAAGAAGCATAGTATATGGCAGAACAGATTGGTCAGGCCCAGGTAAAGAGAAAGGACCTTGTGACACTCGCCACGACAAGCAGCACAGGTATAGTGCAGGTTGTCATCCACTTGATACTGCTGATATTTTTCATCACTGCAAGATGGTTCCAGTCAAAGATATATCTGCATAAGAATTGAGAGCTTCCCAATACTTACAATTGAAGTTCACCCAGGAATAGAAATTGTCAGAGGACAAGGATGGGAAAATTATAATCAAATGTTCTGAGACCATCCCAGCAATCTGTGGCAAGCAAGAAAAGACCCCAAAGAAGCCCATCCCAAACTAGAAACCAGAAATGTAAAAAATAAAAACCAAACATAGAGTAACATAAATCATAAAAACAGTCCTTACAAATTCAGTGACCATCAACAGCAACACATTGTAGTGAATATTTACTGGGTATTCCCAGAAACATTATCAGCTTCCAGCACTGCTTGAAGGTCAATGGCAGACATGAACTGACATGCCCAGTTTCTGTTACAAGTTCAGAAGTGATGGGAAGACTAAGCTATGATGCTAAGTTAAAGGATGCATTTTGAAGATGCAAATTTTTTGGTAAAATGAGACTTGAAATGTCGTACCCAAAACATCGTTCATTAGAACCTTTGTTCTAACAATATCTTTCATAAGAATAGAGAAATCTCCATTCTCATGATGAAGAAAAAACAGCAAAGTTAACACTTCCCCAGGAAGTCATAGAAAGAACCAAACAAGGAAAGACAGAACAAACAAAAAACAAAAAACACGCGCCAGTATGAACAAAAGTGCCTGTCTCACACCTGTTCAGGGACCATCAACAGTAGTATGTATGATAGTGACTTAACTACCACAACTTCCCCACTGACTTCATCAGCTCCCTACAGTGGGTAAAGGCTGGTGACAAGCACCAACCTGCGAACTGAGTCTCTGCTGCAATTCTGGAACCAATGGGAAGACTCAACCATACTACTGGCTAGCAACAGACCACAACGACAAGGACAAGACAAAAAGCAGACTGACAGAAAATGAAAAGAAAAACTGAAGGAGAGGACAACAGGGAAAGACTATGAACAAGTGGGCTTACAAGAAGCTCCCCACTTACAAGACCCAAAGCAAAATCATTTTGAAAATGCCAAAAGCGGAAATTCCAAAAAGGAATTTTTCTTTATTAAGCAACCCTCTAGTTCTCTTTAGAAGAATTTTTAAAGGGTAGCCTTTTTCCTTCAGAAAGACAATAAGACTGACCATCTGAAAGACCTTCATTCTAACAAGGTTGGCCTTTGCCTAACATGCTGAGAAATCAAAAGACTGAAGTGACATAGACATTAAAAGATACTGACAGCCTGAAATGCTGTAAGGCATATCATTCAGTATCTATAAGGACTTGGCAGATCCCTGCAGGAGTCAGCTAAAGAATATTCCACAATCATATTGAAACTCCAGAAACAATGAAGTTTGAGATCAAAAAGATGACAAAAGATGTGAGATTTAGGTGCCACCATCAAATCATTAAGTCTTCCTATCTGTTCAGCACAGTACTGAAATATCTTTTGTAAGGAATGTGGTCATCTAAAAAATTTACTTTCAGCATTGTTGCTCACAATCTTAGCTCACTCAACTTTCCTACTGTGCTTCTGCTCATGGCTGCGTATAGCATCAGGTAATCTTTAGCACCAATGAGCTTCAACTACAATCTTTTTAACTGTAAAAATATTGGGGATTAACACAGCTCTGCATCAAAGTTTCAGAACTTCAATTCATCTATCTGCAAAAAATTTGGAAATTCCACACTTATGTACACTGGAGAGCTGGCATTAAGAAGGATAATGACCCAGTGGATAGCTGTGTCAAATCCAGAGTAAGGCCAGGATTGCAGAGAACTTTCAAAAACATTCAGAATATTTTGTGAATAATCTAATAGCAAATTCATATCTATAAGATTGCACAGAAAAACTCCACGACAAAACTTTGAAGGTAACTGTTGTGTCAGTTCCAGAAACACCAAACTAACACAAAAAGGAATGTGGTCATAACTCATAACCTGATGAGTGTCACTGAAAAAGTATCAGAGCATCACCTTCATCATGAAAGCAGTGACTAGCTGTGATTCTCATCACTGGCTTCTACCAGCTCTGGATGGAGGCTGAAAATAAGTATATATCATTAGCTGCAAACTTCAAGCAAACAGCTATACAAAAACCTGTATCCTGAGCTTCTGTTTCATTTCTGGAATAAATGGGAAGACTCAATCATAATGTTGGCTAACACTCAAGAGACATAGCTAATCAGCAGAGTCAATAATATTCTCATCCAAGCTGCAACTCAGTGTGAGGGTAAGCTTCATTTCATTTTAGCTTGATCCTGTCTAAGCAAGCATCCAAGGCATAGAGAGTGGTTGGGATGGTTGTTTAAGCCTCCTGTACCCTGAGAATATCCTTGAAGGAAATCTCCTACAAGTTTCATGATATTGGGTTATGCAGCAGATAGGGTGACAGAACTATAGATTAATGTGTAGGGTAAAGCTGAGGAGCAGGGCCGTGCAGAAACAAGGGAACCACACAATGCAGGAGCCAAGCAGGGTCCTGTATTTCTGCACAGCCCTGCTCCCAGGGATTTACACAGGAGTATATCTCTCATAAGAATTGAGAAATCTCCATTCTTATGATTAAGGAAAAGAAAAGAGAGGTTAACACTTCTTCAACCAGCCACAGAGGATTCCAAAGAATGAAAGATAAAACAGAGAACAAAGGACCAAGAAACCAAAAAAAAAAGAAAAACACCAAAGCAGTAAGAACAACAGTGCCAGTCTCACACCTGTTCAGGGACCATCAACAGAAGTATGTATAGTAGTGACCTCTCTATCACAACTCTCCCACTGACTTCATCAGCTCCCTACAGTGGGTAAAGGCCATTCAAAACATAAACCAGAGTACCAAGTTCTGCTGCAATTCTGGAAGGAATGGTAAGACTCAGCCATGCTATTCACAGCCCTGTGCAGCAGAATTCGAAATGGCTTCCACACATATAAAGAGAAATTTACATAAATTTTCAGATAGTGCAATGTGGGAAAAGGGAGAAAGCATGACATCTGCGAGAAAGGAGGGTTTAGGCTCAAGATGGGGAAATGACAGACCTGATGCTATCACAGCCACAATGAACCCAATGCTCGCACAAATCACAACACACCATTGGTGAAGGTTCTGAATCCCGATACACCTGTCCAACAAAAACCACATGGTGATAAGATATCTAAGCAGCAGGATATAAGCAGCAGGATAAGGAACTACTTGTACATTTCAAAACACAGGTGGCTCTAAAGTTCCATTTTCAACTTTTGTGGCAGAACTTTTTTTATTGAAGCTAAAGCTCATGACTGTCTGGTCCTTAATCAACACAAACACAGAGGTCAAAAACTGCAAAATGTAGTAGTATCAAGCATGAATCTGAGACATATCACTAGTCTAAAAGCCAAATCTATGCAGACTTGACCAGGTTGGCCCTCTAAATCTCACACTGACTGCTTAATTCTAAGGAGTTGACCAAGCTCCATTGAAGCAGTATGTACTGCTATCACAAGGATCACCCTATCACAAGCAAACCAAACATAACCTGTGGAAGGTAATTAAAACTCAAAAAGCATAGTTCTGACATAATCTTGGGAATGCAAGCTTGCCTTCAAGCAGATTGGACAGTATTTTCCCTTTACAAATAGCCTTCCACATGCATCACACATTGTATAGGACAAAAACCACCTGCACAGCACTCATCCACACATTGTATTGCTGTAGTGCAGAAGGATGGAGCTAGACATATGTACTAGCATTGTGCAGGAAGAATTAGATCTGTCTACAAGCTGTCTGTACCCATGTTCCACACACATACCTTCTGTAAGCAGTTTGAAGTCAAAAAGATGAAGAAACTGAGATAAGACAAAAATAGAATAAGATCTGACATCGGACATGCCCCTTACTTTGCATGCCAGCTAAAACTTTGCATGCTACACCAACCTGGACATCTTGGTCCAGGGCACTCAGGAGAAATTGGTAAGTTGTCCATACCTAGAACTAACACCACCTCCAGGAACATGGGTTCCACAGCTATGACAGCGGGCATGTTTTGGACACATAAAAGGACCCTTTGGCACATGCTGCAAAGAGCCACAGCACATCTATATTAGCCCAGAAAACATGCTGAAAGCCCCACTGAAAGCTACCTTGCATGACAAGTGGTCTTAGCTATCCTTTCTCCACAATTTCTTCCACTTAACTTTCTTGTTCAGAGTGCTCTACGACATCAAGCCTGAAGCAAGAAAAGAACCAATCCTGATTTTGCCAGAACCCTCTTGTCTCAAGACCTTGTCTATCTCACTGAGAAGATACTAGTCTAAATGTTCAGAGCCAGAACCCAAAACATGAACACAAGCACCTTCTTGTCCAGGATAACAACCTTTCACATAGTGCAAAACTTGGTCAGGCCCAAAGATCTTCCCAATGCCCACAATGATCACAATCTGTATACTGCCTAGCTTACCTTAAGTGGAGGCTGCTGGCAGTAAACATGATATGCTTCATCACATCTCTTGCAAAACATAAGTTTGTTTGGCTCTACTGTCCGCTTGCACACCTATTGAAAGAAAGGAACATGTAATGCTCAGGTCTAAGTCACAAAACAGAAGAAGAAAAGTGACAAATTACCCCAAATTTCATCTCAGGTATGTCAGCACAAATTTCTGAACAAGCTCACACAGTAGTGCAAAAACCAACCCACAAGAAGTTTAATAAAGCCAACCAGGTTAACCAATTCTCAACACCTGCTAATGGTTGCCACAGGTTTTTGTTGTTTTTGGTGTAAGAGGAGTGGCAGGTGGTTGTTCTAAAGCAAATTCTGGGACCAGACTTGGACATAGAATCAGCTGAAGTTCAGAGACACCTAGTTGTTACAAAATCCATCTAACATACTAAGGCTAGAAGCATTGAATCAATGATGACAATCATGGTGCTTTACCTCACAGCTGCGACAGGAACCACAAACCCACGAAGCCCAGTTGAAAAGATCTGCCAGCCAATACATACATATATATCAAATCATCCACCACCATGTGCAAGTCCAAAAGAAAAATCTGACTACAGAATAACCTCATTATGTAGTGACTAAAATGGAGAAATTGCATTATGCTCAAGATATAGTCATCGTATGCATCAAATGACCAAGATAAGTGTGCCCAGTGAAAAGCACAATCATGAAAAAGCATGGAGCAAATTCAAGAGAACAAAAGACCTACTCTAACTTGCAAAAGGGGAAGAGACCAAAAGCAAGCCAGACATAAGCCCCAACAAAGATAATGTGATTTTGGCACTAAGCTGAAACTCCCCCATTGACTCCATCACTCCCAAACAATAGGTACAGGATACTGACTTTTCTGTTAATAAATTGGCACTACTCAGGAGACAGACTAAAGGAAGTTTAACACATCTATCAAACAGAGACCAAAAGAAGAAACAAACTCATTATTCACACAAAAGCATAGATATCTCTGTGACTAGAGAAGATCATTCCACCATACAATTACATCCACAAAATCAAGTGTGGCTATAACATGCAATTATGCCAAACCAAAACCCCGATTGGGTTAACCAGTGCCATCTTCCAACATCTGTATATATAGTTGATGTAAAAGCAGACATGTTGAGGTTTTTTTTCTTACCCCGATAGTCAGCCCACTGCTTAATGCACTTGCGGTGATATTGTTTCTTGCAGGCCTGACAAGATAGCATTCGACCTGCCTTGGCACTGCCTATTGTTTCTCTGATGCCACAGAGACCACATGTCACTTGGGGCATGAGCCCCTCGGTCAACTCATCTGCACCAAGTGGCTCACCAGAGTCATTTCTTGACACCATTCCAACTCCATCCCATGCCGCTAACTCAGTTGTCAGCATGTCAGACTCTGCATCCTGTAACATGTGCCAGTTTTAGCATGAGTTTCTCTACATCTCAAGCATATCTCCAATGGTATCTAAATGACATTATTCCACATGCTTGTTGGAAGGTCCAAGGATAATGATTGGGCATTTTGAGGGTCAATAGAGTTGTGACTGCACATTGAGGTACAATCAAGTGGATCCTGCCTTCAAGCTAGTACACATGTGAGCAATTGTCAATCTCCAAAACAAGTGCTTCTCTGCAATGTTGGACTTAAGAACCACATGTGGACACCAAACTTGAACCACCTAATTGTAGTTCTTGGATCTACATCAATACTCCTGGTTTCCCAGTTCTTCTATCATGGGAAGGGAGTAGTGTTGTCAGCTTCTATTTCCAGTCTGCACCTCTGTCCATATCTGTGTAGTCTTCAAAAATCAATGCTTTGGGTTGAGCACAGCGTCAGCTTTGGTGGAGCCACAGTGTGCTGTTGCACATAGCATGACTTAAAAGTTTACTGCTGCAATATATGTGAACAGAAGAAGCTGGGTAGAGCCAATTTACCTGTTGTATGGCAGCAGCATTCTTAACTTGCCCTGCATTCCTTCCACCATTTGCCACAGAAAGATCTGGTATAATAGGCCTTCTCCCCATTCTTTTTGGTCCCACATCTTCCCAACCATTCCCAACCCCATTAACACCAGCAGGATGATGTTCTTGTGCTTTCTTGGGTTCCTCCCTGGGCAACCGGGGAACCAAGATGTCAACCATTCCCGTGCCACTGGCAAGCATGAGGTGGGGGTTTGAGAGCAGATGCTCCAACATGACAGCATTTTGGAGAAACCTCACTCTACTCTGCTGTGTTTGCAGTGGGACCCGTGTTCCTAGAGTGCAGTAACAAATCTTGAGGCTGCAATCCCGGAAAGAAAACCAGATTATCAGCACCTCCTCCAAAACTGCTCTGTTTTCACCCACTTACCAAGCCTTGCAATCACCGAAACCCTAATTTCCAAAAACCCCACGAAATTCGATGTACAAATCAAAAGAGCATGAGTAAACAGAAACATTTGCAAAACAGAGAAACTTGAGGTTGATCGATCGATGGATCGAAGTAAGTAGAACGCCAAGAAAAGAGGGATGCAAAAACCTAATTCTAAAGGGAAGCTTCATGTGCGCCAATCTCATACAATCCCGCAATTGCCAACAGTTTGTAAAGCAAGAAAATTAACCAGGTAATAGGGCACGCCATATGGAAAGCCATATTGCGCTTTATCCGTCGTCGCTCCCACCGTCCGTCCCTCCAGTCCCCTGTCCCTTCCCCCCTCTCCGTCCCTCCCTTCCTCTCTGCGGCGCTAATCACTCATAAATAACTCCGTAAAGTCACGTAAGTTTGGCGTGTCGTCGGAAGCTCCTCGACAAACATCGCTAGAACAATCTCAACTAGGCACTTCCTTACTTCCTTACGTACTTAATTGCATAACAGCATCGCGTTGTAGTGCGTTGTTTGCCATGCAAAATGCTCGCATGTTTTTCGCAACAAACGCCGACCGTCGAGAAGAGGAACAGAACGTGAATTCAAAATAACTGACCTAAACAATCTGCATTTCGAGAGCCTTAACAGATTTCGTAAGGTACTTATCAGCCTACGCATAGGACCTGACAGATTTCGTAACGAACCCTTACGCTAGTCATAGGACCTTACAGATTTTGCAAGGCACCCAGCAGGCTAGTCTTCGGACCATTTACAGATTTTGTATTGTACCCATCAGGCTAGTCATAGGATCTTACACATTTTGTGACATGCCCACACACTAGGTATAGGACCTTTATATATTTAGTAAGGTACCAAAAAGGCTAGTCATAGGATCTTTACATCTTTTGCAATGTTACCTAATAGGCTAATCCATAGGACCTCAAATATTTTGCAAGGTAACCCACCAAGCTAGTTCACATGACCTCACATGTTTTGTAAGCTACCTACCAGGCTAGTCACAGGACCTTACATATTTTTTAAAGGCACCCACTAGGTGAGTCATAGTACCTTACAGATATGGTGAATGTACCCACCAGGATGTCACCCGACCTTTCAAATTTTTGTGGGAGGTGATTGTTAGGTTGTCATTGGAAATACATCAACACTAACATTGGTAATACTCAGGATGACATTTTGCTTGCAAGTCATTAGATTTCGCCAATAATTCAATATTCAAGAATGTCGAAATACTACTGAAAGCTTTCTTGCACTTTGTATTGTTCTACTTCCAAACATGTTCAGTGTTGTTTTACTTTCAAACATGTCCGCGTTTGATAGTTGAACACCATCCTGCTTCTAAAACACTTTCAATACTTAGATAATCAGTTGGTAACACAGATTTTCTTCAATTTTGAAAACAAATTCTCTGCTCCATAGTACAATACATATAAGAACAAAACATAT
>Ga0209208_10009513_pt1 | contig 12764 bp, 6 predicted proteins | sample S1TSphfallax_3_FD_187694 | JGI IMG/M metagenome (GOLD analysis project Ga0209208, IMG submission 187694) | Host-associated microbial communities from peat moss isolated from Minnesota, USA - S1T2_Fd - Sphagnum fallax MG (SPAdes) (version 2) | ecosystem: Host-associated > Plants > Peat moss >...
AGAAATGTTGAAATTTTCAAAAATTATTTCTTCCAAATCAAAAAATATCGTGAAGGAAAATAGTGGATAATTAAGAATATTGCATTTGTTGAAATGAATGTTTCAAAATTAATTAATTAATTATTCAACATACATGTGTTGAAATGGCCAAGGTACTACCGTAATAGAAGGGGGGGAAGAATAAAATAAAAAGCCTTGAGAAATACATTCAAGGCATTTCTATGATGACAAATGCCATCACAAATTTAAAAGGTTTTCAAGGGTGTAAGAGTTCATACACTTAATGCCAAGAATGGAAATAAAATGCAAAAAGCGAATCTATTTTGGCTATTCAGTGACCATATAATTCAGTTTTCAGTACAAACCATCTTTCTACTCATCTCAAAACAATTATTCACTCCTGGTGCATGCTAACCCCACATAGAGACAAGGGGGGTGGTGTCACATTGTGGCCTTGCCATGCCTTAAGGCAAAAGAAGAGTTATGGAAAACTCAAATATTTCACCATGCAAAAAATGTAATCTTCAAAACAATCCTCTAAAAGAAACCAAAAACCCTTCAAGCAATTTATAAATCTATATAACTAATCTCAAGTTTCAACACAAGCCAAAATACCCATCTTTCAAAAAATCCTCATATTAAAAAAAATGGACTTATTATTATTATTATTACCTAGGGGCCAAAATCCCTTAAGCTACTACTATAGTCTATAATGAATCTCAACACAATATCCTTGCCTTGGTAGGCAAGGCCAAAAACAGGGTGGGGGTAGCCATAGGGGGTAAATTTGAGTGTATATATTTTAGCCCTAAGTACTAGGGCTAAATAAATTGGTCACCAAAATCTAGATGGTTATTTCCTTGTGGATTTTGACCTAGTTTTCATTTGGGGATTTGGATGTGTTTGGATGTGTCTTGAAGTGTGACTCACATTTTTCTCCAAGAAAAAAAAATTCTTCACTTCACATATGAGAGAAGAGTACGCAATTTTTGTGTTATTCTTAGCGGATAGGGGGATGGAAGCATTCCATAAGGAACAACAAGAGAAGTGGGAGGCTTGTCATCTATGAATAATTCATTCTTTACTCGGAATTCATACTCCACTCAACTCCTCCTCATCATCATAAAAGAAGCGATTCCACACGAGTAGTAAAAACTTGTAAATTATACATGTGTGTGTGTGTGTGTGTGTGCGTGTTTGTGTGTGCATTGATGATATTGAGTCTCCGGGATTGTCGAGTCTAAGGCAAGGAGCTAAGAGAAGGCACAGATCACATGCTTGAGAGTGATGGATTTATTATTTAATAAGAATCTGACCCACCCTTGCCTTGCCTCATAAAAGAAGGCAAAAAATTATTACCTCAATTGGGGGGGGGGGGTGACAAAAGTCCATTCTGCAGAGAAAGAAAATGAAAATTCAACACCCATTTATCTTCGATTGATGCTAGTGTGGCCTGTGCCGTTGGCCCAAGTGTTACCATAGCCTCAACTGATTTTTCCTTTCAAAACCTGGTTTTTTTGGGAATTTATTTGAATTTTCAGCAGCAGAAAATCATTTCAAAATCAATATCTCGCACATTCTGAATCCAAATCTTACCATATACATTCTATTAATCCTGCTCGTCAAGATCTTTCCAACGGTATCAAAGGCACATTCCAATGCTTTCGAAGTTTTCAGCTGTGATTTAATTTAATTTTCAGTGAAGAAATCATTCAATATTGAAAAACTTTTGCACCGCAAGTCCAAACGCCATGGAACCAAGCCCATGCATCCCTCCTTGTTGAGAGCTTTCCAAAGAGACCAAGAACATGATCTGAAGCATCCTGGTTTGGTGGATCTCAAACAAAACTACCTTCCTTCATAGATAGATTTGACCAACTATCACCATGGGTGGGGAGAGAGAGTTATATGCAGGGTAAGGTCAAGTTAAGCCATGCAATTTGGGAATGTCCCCCTACCCATTAGTGATTTTTTCAGGGATTTTTGTTTGTAGTGAAAGTGGCTATAATCCATGTAGGATTTATTTTTAAGGATTTTGTGATGTGGTGCACATGGCAATCACCCAAAAAATAATTTAGCCAAATTTGGCTACATAATAGAAGTGAAAGTAGGTTTTTTTTTTATAAAAAAAAAACAGAATCCTTCTATGTTCTTGGCTACCTATTAGAACTTATCATAAAAATTTGGCATTTTGGGGTTTTTTCTTTCCTTTGAAACTTGGTGAAAATTCACCAATAAAAGAAATTTTGCATCCATCAGAAGTTGTAGAAATAGTGAACATTATTCCTAGGAAGATTTAACTAAATATGAAGTACAAATCTTTAATCATCCTTCTATATTTTGGCTACAAACTAAAAACTATAGATAAAAAACTAGTGATTTTAACTACTAACTTTTGGCAATTGAAAACCTCCAAAATCACTTGATTTTTTGTTTTTGAATTTCTCTTTTTGGTGAAATTTTGCCAGTAGTGAAAAAGTTGCCACCCATGGGCTATAGCCATGGTAAAGTAGAGGCCAACTTTATCATGAACCTAAACATGTAGAGGGTTAGGAGCAAGAGGGTATTTTCAAGAGATATTAAATATCCCCAATGAGCTTTGTCCAACATATTTTCAAGCTTTTTTTTTTTGGCACCCTACATGGATCTACATAGAATTGTGTTGGTTGGTTTTGCTTATTCTCCATGTTTTGCAAAAATAATATTAATTTGTTTATTTTGCATGTTTTTTTATCCCACAACAATTTCAAATCAAGCATCTTTTAAGAAAGAATGAGAATACCAACCATCAACATAGTTTTCAACATTGAGTAACATTAATAATATTTTTATTTATTTTACAAGAAAGGTCAAATTCATCAAACATTTTGGCACAATCTTCCCACTCTACACATGGCTAAACATTGTCAATCACCTTTTGTGTCAATTAGAGTTCATTGAGAGGTGTTTAACATCTCATTGACTTTTATACCTTCAAAAGTGTGAAAGGGATTTGCATCTATATGTAAACATGATTTCCTTCCCACTTGTGAGGATTAGATTGTTCTTTTCTAAAAGGGATATTCATAGATATAAGGTAACTTCCATACATTATGAAAATTCTCCAAGTGTTTTACAACATTGTTAATGCACTTCAAGTCAATAAATCAAAATTTGAATTTGACTTGATGTAGTTGTAACTTTAGGTTGGAAGTTTTGGTAAAAAGAATTTAGAATTTGATTGAGAAATGTGCATTTCCCATCATGGAATGTACAATTGATGTAATTGAGGGCAACTTTAAAATTATTGCATTATTGAGAAAATTTCATTATTCATATTCAAATATGAGAAATCATGTTTCTAGCAAGTAGACTGTTTTGCAATTAGAGTTCCAAAACAACTAACAAATAATTAAGCTACAACTATCCCATGGAAATACTATGGATTATTAAATAAAATGTTATGTCAAAAAAATAAAGAGTTGTACCATAGTTGCAAGTTAGTTGTAATATGGACATTTATATAATAAAATGTACATTGTAAATATGTTTGTAGTCAAACATGTTTGATTTTGTTGACAAGTTGCATTTTAGTAACATGTGACAACTATATTACAACTAGGTTAAATGTAGCAACCAATTAACAGCTATTTTGCAACTAGTGTATGGCCTTGACACATATGATCATGCCACATATATGCATTTTCATCACTCATTAGATATGACACTTTCAATTTGTTTGTAAAGTTTAATTATCAACTATGATTCCCATTGATACAATTAGTTGTGTCATTAAGTTGGCATTACATAAGTATTATTATTTTTTTATTATTCAACTATTTAATTATTTATTTTTCATTACATTATAATTCACAACATCATGTCATTTTACAAACCTATCAAATCATAAAATTTATTAAAGGTGGAAGTCTACTTTTGAAGTGAAATTAAAATCAATGTATATATTATATTACAAATTCAATTAAGATGTACATATGAATTTGCCTTTATATACATCAATGTTTTATGCCTAAACGTTTAATTATTTCATTAACAATGATTTATTCCTTCAAGCTAATAGTTGGCTTGTGCTTGGGTGCAAGCAAGATATTTTGTACATATTTGTTACCTTGTTTTCTACTTGAAACCACCAAAAAAATAATCTTTCAAAGTTTTAACTTTTTTTTAGCATTTCAAAACAAATGAAACTTTTAGTTCTTTTAAGGGCATCTCTAGTATCCTTCTAATTTTTCAAAGCAACTTGTACCATATCATTTGGGCTTGAAAAATACCCCAAAAGTGTCTACAAAAATTATATCATTTTTTAGGGGTTGAGGATGATTTTAGCTATGAAAAAAAATTCCATTAACCAAAAAAATAATATTAAAATGTTCACCACATCAATATTGAAGTGCTTGAAATAAAAACCAAATACTTGCAAAAGTATTTCACCTATTTTCAAGTACTTGAACTTTATTTTGCAAACTACCACAAATTTTAGGTCCAATTCAAGTACTTGCAAGTAGTTTAAAAAAACATGATTATAACAATTTAGCTTTTGAAGTCCATGCAAACAAGAGTTTAACATACCCAATTTTTTTTATTATCCCCACAAAATCATCTACTTGTTAATATTTTTATTGAAGGACCCTAGTATTTTGTTGCTTACACTATTCTTTTGTGTATATTTTACCATTTTTTCACGTGCCTATTATAAAAAAATTCAAAATGAATTACACAGGATACTGTTTTCCTTTTTAACAACAAACATCTAATAAACATGTAAGTCAAAATAACCAAATCAATCAAGCCAACATGTGGACAACTAATATGTAGCTAGTTTCAAGTTTCAAGTTGGAATTTGAAATTTGAACATGACCTTTAAACAAGTGACACATGGTAATAAATCAACATATTTCCCCCTTGCATCAATGACCTTCATGCACCAACGTTTATTGTTAGGAAACTCAAAATGAGCTAAAAAGGAAAAGATTAAAAAAAAACATATTTTGTGCACTTTTTAGTCTTTTGGTGAGGTAATTATCATATTATGTGTTAAATAATTAAGTTTTTTTTGCTTTTTAAGTTTAAAAGTAGAACTAAAATATTGTTACAAGTTTGTTTGTTTATTTTTAAAATTTTAATATTAAAGATTCTTAGTTTTGGAGGTTGAAAGTTCTTGTTCTTGTTTTTGAAGGTTGAAGGTTTGTGATTTATGCTTTGTGAGATGTTCCTCTGCATATATTAAAAAAAAATATCAAATACACATGTTATTTTTGGGCATTTATGATGACTTTTGTTGTTTTTATGTTATAAAATCAAATCTTGATAATGTTTCAATCCATCAACATTAAATTTGTGCCTAGAAGCTAAGGTTTTAGAAAATAAATAAATGTTGGTTTTGTTTGAAAAATATAGTATTGAACAAAATACATGCATATGTAATGTTGTATAATTTTGTTATGTTTTTCATAACTATGTCATTGAATGTGTTGTTGTTTATTGTACAATAATTTAAACTAAACAACTAACATTAGAAGTAAACCATTTTTGCAACTACAAATGTGATTATCCTTCTGTGGCACATGGTAAAAATGACTTATAGTCACATAATATTTGATGACAAAGTGATTTAAAGTTACATATGCAATTATGACTTGTAATTAATATCAATTTAGATGAAAATGAAGATGAAAAGTGCAGTTATGTTGTCCATTTTTAGTGGTTGGGCAAAAAAAGATGAGAATGTACTTGTTTTTGCGTCTCATGATGTGGTTCATGGGCCACAAGATACCATGTGGCATTTTATTCTTGAACTTGAATTGAGATTACAAATTCTAGTTGTAAACTATACATGTAACTCAATATGAAAAAAAGGGCAAATGAAATTGCAAGATTTAGTGGTTTAAATTTTGTTTTAATGTTCTTAAATGAACTAAATGTTAGATGTGTAATAGGATTTGGTATGTTTGCGAAAATTTCATAAGACCAATCGAAATGGTAGAAATAGAAAATTATTTACAATTTCCACCATAATAAGGTTTTGTGTAAGTGCGAATATGTTTTTAAAAACATAACATGGGATTTTGGATTGGTAATTTGATTTTTTAGTTATTTTGAATGAATTTTAAAAATTATTTGTAATTTCCATTTAAGTTTGATAAGGTTTTTACACATGATTTGAAAATGCACTTTGTTTCAAGTTGTTTTTGTGTTGGAGCCAAAATGCCATTGATCCACAAAAAGATTTAGCCAAATTTGGCTAAAAGGGAAAATGAAAATTTTGATTTCAACATTTTAAAATATTTTTAGCTACCTTCTTGGACCATGTATTAAAAATCAAAAATAAAAAAATAAAATCAGTCAAATTCTTGCTATTGAAAATCTCCAAAAAATATGATTTTAAATATAATATATATAAAGTTAGGAAAACAAAGGTTGGTTTTGATGATGGTTGTTTAGGATATCAAATTATTAAAAATTCCACAAAACAAATTTCACTAGTATATTGCATTTGGCCATGTAATCAATTTATTACATAGGTTAAGTATTAAAGTAATTAATTAAGTAAATAGGTTAAGTGATAGGTTAAATGTAATAATTAGTAAATAGGATAGGTAGTAAATATATATATAGGAGATGAGTAGGCTAAGTAGTAAGTAGTAAGAATTCTATTGTGTTGATATGGGATAATGTTTTAATATTAATTATTATTTAATTCTAGGTAGGCTATGTAATTGATTTATCAAATAAGTTGGGTGCAAGCAAAAAGTTTTATACATATTTGTTACCTTGTTTTCTACTTGATAACATAAAAAAATCAAACTTTTGAACTTTTAGCATTTCAAAACAAATGAAACATTTAGTTTTTTTCATGGGCATCTCTAGGCTTTTTCTAACTTTCCAAAGAATTTCTTTTCATATCATTTGAACTTCAAAAAAACCCCAAAAAATATATGCAACAATTACATCATTTTTTAGGGGTTGGGGATGATTCTAATTATGAAAATAAATTCGATTAACAAAAAAAAAATCAAATATTTGCAAAAACATTTCACCTACTTTTAAGTACTTGAACTTTATTTTTCTAACTACCACAAATTTTAAGTCCAATTCAAATACTTGCAAGTAATTTAAAAAGACATGATTATAATAATTTAGCTTTTGAGGTCCTTGCTAGTAAGAGTTAAGAAATAATGCATCGAAATTTTTATTTATTATCCCCATAAACTTGTTAGTTGTTTTATTACCACAATATTTTTTGTTGCTTACACTACTTTTTGTGTATACTTTACCATGCTTTCACCCAACTAGATAATAAATAATAGGCAGTAGGTAGTAAAGAAATAGGTTAAATCATAACTATTTTACTATGTGAATACGTGATAATGTTTTTTCAATATCTTTGTCATCCTTTAACCAAATTAAACAATTTTTATGTCATTGGAAGCTCAAATTTGAGGAACAAATCTTTTTTAAGCACCAAAAACAAAAGTGCAAGGACAAAATTACAAGAAGATAAGGAAGAGGTCTATGATACTATGTTTCAAATTTTTTGAAGCAAAAACCCTAGATCTTCATTAGTTTCAAAGCCCATATCTTCCTTTAACCAAATTCTGCAATTTTTATGTCATTAAAAGTGAAAATTGGAAGACTACAAATAATTTTTAAGCACCAAAAGCAAAGATGCAAAGAAGAAATCGTAAAAAGAGAATGGAAAGGATGGTGATATTTTGTTTCAAAAGTTTTGAAGAATGTTGTAGAACTTCTTTAGTTTCAAACCCTATATCTTCTTCATCCTTAACCAAATTCAACAATTTTTATGTCATTGGAAAGGAAAGTTAAAACACTACAAATGTTGTCGAAGCATTAAAAGTAAAGGAACAAGGAAAAAAAAATGCTAGTAAAGTAGGAAGAAGATTGTGATATTTTGTTGCAATTTTTTCAAGAAAAAGCTCTAGACCTTCTTTAGTTTGAAACCTGATATCTTTTCCAATTTTAGTCCATTTTGAATGATATAAAAGCCTATGGGTGTGCCAACTAAGAGCTACAAAACTACTTTGTACTGCAAAAGCAATGGAACAACAACCAAAGAATTTAACTTCAAAATTCAAAACTATCACTCCTACAAATATGTGTTTTTAAACTAGTTTTTAAAACTTAGTTTAATCATAATTTTAGTTACATAAAACAATGGACAAAATTAGATGTAGTCCAAATAGACCAGTTGTTTTTGACACAAATGTGACAAAAATTATATGACTAACATGATTGTCTGAAATGATTAAAATGACTAAGGCTATTATTTGACGTGACATTATTAATTTTATTTTTAAATTAAAAATTAAATTATTTAGATGGATATATAATGACATTATGAAATTGTTTTTTGGAACTATAGGAAAATCCAAAATGTTACCACCATTGATTTGGGATTCAACATTGAAAAATAAATTTTGGGTTAACATTATTACTAGATCATCAATTGACATCATATAAGCCATTGAATATCTAAACTTGATATTTCTTTTTAATGATGAGTGTTAAAAGTAATATTTGAACCCATAACCTTTTCAACCACACTTTAAGGTTTTAACCATTAAACCATCAATTCACATTATGCATTCATGCCTTTTATCACATATATATGAACAACTTTTGTTTAAGCCACATTTTCAAAATCCTTAATTTTCAAGGTCAAAACACTTTCAAGAACCAAATGTGCTCAAATGGGTTAAATTTTTTTTTTTCATTAATTCAAGTTTTTTGCCTTTTTAATCATCAATGTTCAATTCCTATTCATTTGAAGAAAACAAGGATTATCTACTCTCAAGGTTTGAATGCTTTGAACATGCAAAAATGTTTTTTAATGTGTTAAGCTTTGAGCATGTAAACTTTGGAATTCATGAAAAATATTCCAAAAACATTATGACAATCCAAATTATTATGCTTCCATTGTGATTTTTCAAACATACAAAAATGTAGTTTTAACATTATTACAAAATGTGTCCTAGTTCACGTTGGGTTTCATTAGATTACAAGTGAATTTGGACATTTTTACCTAATGAAATTGTTTAACCCTTTAGTGAACGGGGACTAGTTGTTACGAAGGTTATTTTAAAGTGAAATACAAATTTACTAAACCATTCATTTGCTAGTTAATTAACTAACCATCATGGAAATCAATTAAAATTTAATTATTTAATATATGATATTATTGATAATTTCATGATTTTTAAACCTATAATTTATCGACATGTGTCAATACTTAAGCTAGGTTATTAACCTAGGCAATTATTCTAAGAATTAGATAGGAGAAAATTCGGTCAACATACCATTGTTAACCACACACAACACCACTCATGAGGTTTAATCCCTTGACCTTTGGAATGGAGGCAAACATTCTTACCATAAAGCCACCCCACTTATTATGGTCATATGTTACATTACATTGTATTTACCAAATACTTCATTTTAAACATTACAAAAACATAAACTTTCAAAATTCATATCTTATTGAGATTTTGTTCAATTGAAATGATTTGAGTTTAATTTTTAAAAAAATTCAATAATGTACATAATTACATTTATTTCCTTTTGAAAGTTTAAAATCATTTGAGAAAAAAAAGGTTGAATATAATTATTCAATAACATTTCAATGACCATTCTTTTGAAAAAACATAGTTTAATAAATGGATAATTTTTTTGTTAATATATTAATATTACATATGTTAAGCTACTTTTAGTTATTATATGACTATTTTCATTAATTTAAATTCTTTCACCTACATTATTTACGGTTATTTATGGCTATTGTTAATTACTTTTGGTTATTTTTAGCTATTTCACCTTAAGCTACTTTTGATTATTCTAAATAATTTTTGGCTATTTTGGTTTATTTCACCTTAGACTATTTTCGGCTATTATAATTTTTTTTGGCTATTCTATGTTATTTTTATTCAAGTTACTTGTAGCTATTATAAGTTATTTTGGCTATTGAAAGTTATTTCACCTTATGTTATTATTGGCAATTTTAATAATATGGCTATTAGTTGTTCTTTTATTAGGGCTATTGGTGGTTATTCTATTGGTGGCTATTGGTTGTTATTTTAGTAATGACTATTGGTTATTATTCTATAAATGATTATTGGTGGTTATTCTATTAATGACTATTAATGGTTATTATATTTTGTGGTTATTGGTGGTTATTCCATTTATGACTATAAATGTTATTATATTAATGGTTATTAGTGGCTATTAATAGTTATTCTATTGGTGGCTATTGGTTGTTATTTTATAAATGATTATTGGTGGTTATTATATTAATGACTATTAGTGACTATTTTATTAATTGATGCACTCCCAACTCCTTAAGAGACTCAAATGTGAATCCCAAACAGAAAATAGCAGAAGAGTAAGGAGTCGGGGCACGCTCTTTAGCTCGTAGCACTTTGGAGGGGTAGAGGGGCGTGCTGGAGCTCTGGGATGGGACTAGGAAGAGTTGACAAGCTTCATTCACTCATGCGAACCTGCACAAAACCAACACAAGGTGGTTAGTGCATAGTTAGAGCACCTTCGGTGTTAAGACGAGCCACGGGCAACATAGACACACAAGACTCACCACGGCCCGGACTTGGGGGAAGCCACCACCTTCCCCCTTATAGTATACTCTGCACCTCTCCATGGGGCCCACATTCAAATGATTTTTTGTCCCAGGACTCCCAAGTGGGAGTCCCGAAATCGCCAAGGTTGGGACTTCCGCGATTTTGGGGCGCCATAACTTTGTGTGCAGACCTCTAATTGAGATGAGGTCAAAAGCAAAGTTGTAGCCCTCGTCGAGAGCTTTCCAACGATATGTTGCACGCCATCTTCACGCATGGAAATCAGGTCGATTCTTGACTTATAGTGGTCAGGAGTCAAAATTCCAATTTGACTTCCGACTCTTCTTTTGGCCATAACTTGTGTTTTAGATGTCTAAACGGACGATGCGAGCCATTTTAGATATTTATGTTCCAAGAGCTTTCCATTCCTATAATGGACTCCTCAAGCCATTGAATTTTGACCCTTACAATTGCCCTCTGAAGATTCGGGAGTCCACCGAGACTCTAACTCACAAAGTGGAATTCCCATGGGGTGTGAGGGTTCATTCCCTCACACCTTTTCACACTCCCAGGAGTATGTTGTGTGACTTCCGGCTTCCTTTTTGGTTCACAACCTTGCAAACCCTCGCCTTGGTCGCAAGCCGAAGGTTAGGGTTGCGACATTAATGATTATTGATGGATATTCTATTAGTGGATATTGGTATTTATTAATGGCCATTGGTGCTTATTCTATTGGTGGATATTGGTGCTTATTAATGGCCATTGGTGCTTATTTTATTGGTGGATATTGGTGCTTATTAATGGCCATTGGTGTTTATTTTATTGGTGGATATTGGTGCTTATTAATGGCCATTGGTGCTTATTCTATTGGTGGATATTGATGCTTATTAATGGCCATTGGTGCTTATTCTATTGGTGGATATTGGTGCTTATTAATGGTTGTTCTATTAGTGGCTATTGGTGTTTATTCTATTAATGGGTATTGATGAATATTTTATTGTGGATATTGGTGGTTATTAATGTTATTATATTTATGGTTATTGGTGGTCATTATATTATTGGTTGTTGGTGAATATTATATTAGTGGTCATTGGTGGCTATTATATTAATGTGTATTGGTGGTATTGTAAGGCATTGGTGGTTATTATATTAATGACCGTTGGTGAATATTATATTAGTGGTTATTGGTGGTTATTATATTAATGCGTATTGGTGGTTATTCCATTGTAAGGCATTGGTGGTTCTTATATTAATGACTGTCGGTGAATATTATATTAATGGTTATTGGTGGCTATTATATTAATGCGTATTGGTGGTTATTATATTAATGATTGTTGGTGAATATTATATTAATGGTTATTGATGGCTATTATATTAATGCATATTGGTGGTTATTCCATTATAAGGCATTGGTGGTTATTGATGGCTACTTTTATGAATGGTTATTATATGTTATATTATAACTATTGGTGATTATTGTATTATAAATTATTGTTAGATATTCTATGTTATAATATCATAGCCTATTAGTAGTTATTATATTGTAAAATATTTTAAATTATTATACTTAGGATAAAATAATTTATAATAACATAAAATATAAATTAGAATAACTAAAGTAGTTAAAAATAATACAAGGTATATCATAAAGTAACATAAATAAAATATTAAAAAATATAAAATATAAAATATTTACTATAGTAAATTATAATAATGAATTGTGTTAACTAGCAATGAAACATGATGTTTACATAGTGATATTATAGTGAAATAACTTCACAAGGGTGAAATCATTAAAATGTAATGAACTTAAGATCCCATAATAATTCAGGTTAGTAAATTGCACCCCATTTCTATAATAGTGTAAGGAATGTCCACTCACTTGGGTGGCTATTTTGACTGTGATTTTACATGTGCATGTTTTTAATTATCACTATTTGATTTAATTGATTTAGTAGGTTTATTATTAAATTGAACTTTGTAATTTTTAAAATTTAAAAATATTTAAAAATTATAATTATTCTAAATACTCATTCATTAACAAATTCAAATGTATTTTTTCAAACTTTGAATTGAGTTATACAATAGAACCTGTCTAAGTTAATACTGTCGGGACCGGGGGTTCTGTATTAATTTAGACAAGATATTAATAAAGAGAGGTCATTAAATGATTCTCCGCTCGCG
>Ga0209208_10009514_pt1 | contig 12763 bp, 12 predicted proteins | sample S1TSphfallax_3_FD_187694 | JGI IMG/M metagenome (GOLD analysis project Ga0209208, IMG submission 187694) | Host-associated microbial communities from peat moss isolated from Minnesota, USA - S1T2_Fd - Sphagnum fallax MG (SPAdes) (version 2) | ecosystem: Host-associated > Plants > Peat moss >...
AGGACATGGATTACTTATGATCCAGTAATTTATGGAGTGGAATGATATGGGTTTTTGATGTGCCCTTTCCCAGATCTTGTCATCCCTGTACATGACGTTAAAATTCAAAACAATCTTTGTTCTATTGTAAGATGTATCCATAAAAAGATGAAAAATGTGAAGGACATAAAATCAAAACTACAAGATTTTTCAACCAAAATGAGAACAAAATTAAGGCCTGGTTCCAAATGTAAATCATGAAACAAGAACAAAAACATGACAAGTGCAAACAATGTATTTTCCTTCAGTTCAAATGTCTTTCATGTTCTATCTAAAAATGGAAGTGTAAATTGTTTATCTACATTATCAAAGTAAAAAAAATCTTCTTTTCACACAACAATCCTTATTGTGCTGCAGCGAGTATTGAAATGGACAACAAGATGTGGAAAGTGATGTACATAACCTAGTGGCACAAGGCAAATTCCACATTATAACATTACTTTCCTTGCCTTGTATGTTTACAAGACTTTGAATGATATACCCATTGACTCGAATAATTTATCCTGATGAGTAATAGTGGCAGAAGCCTCCGTGTATTTTAGTGTTTACCAAAATGAATTTAAATCAATTCAAAACATGACTTTTTCTAAACAATCAACATACCATGATCATGAGGTGGTTGTTGAGATGAACACATTAGAGGACCTCTTCTAATATTCATCATCTCACTTATGTTTTGTTTGATTACTCATTGTAGAAACTACTAAAAGTGACAAAACCACATTATGTAAATAGAACAATTATAGTTTGTGAGAAAAATAGATATAAAAACCTATTAGCATAGCTTACTAAAAGGGTGATACTAACCGTTTAATGCATTGCAAAGAAGTTGAGATATATATAGTTGATTACAATAACCATTTAGTGCATTGCAAAGAAGTTGAAATATATAGTTGATTAGAGTAGATACACCAATCATGCAACAAATAATAAATCTAATTGTGACACAAAGGGATTAGATCATTGCATAAAAGATCAAGATCTCTAATGTATTTCTCACTAGTCCAAACCCTTACTTGGCAAAAGCATGCATCACACATGGTTTTCTTACATTGTATCAAAGCAAGTCCTTTGTCTTTTTTAGGCTTTAATTGGTTCTTGATGAGCTTATTTTTTTCGTTTTTGGGGAACAATTAATCACTAAGAGAATTAGACTATCAAAAGGTATGAATTCAAAAGTATCTAAAGGAGAGTAGTATATTCATAAAACAAAATTTGATAGTCCTATTTAAGCTTTTGTTCAAATTTTAAAGAGGACACCATTTAAGTTATTGACAAATTAGGATGTCAAGGGCTAGTGCCATTTTTCTAATTGAGGTAAACAAACTAGTTGGATTAGCTAATTATCAAACATTGAGGTTTCCTTTTAAGAACCTAATTGTGAAGGATAATCATTGGTACATCATCAAACATGATATTGATAGGGTACCCTTGCACAATGAAAAACTTGTTGGTAGAAGAAAACAATGTCTACATGTGATGATCAATCTTTTAATCAAAGATGAAATCTATTTCTTACATCTCAAAGATGAACAATTTGAGAAGTTTCAAAGAAGTTGGAGAATCTCATTGCACAACTAACACTAGCTAGGAGATTGTTAATTTGAAATCAACTAGATACACAACAAAAGTTAAAAGGAAGACACAACATCATCAAATACATGAAGATGATTCAAAACCTCATCAAGTAGCTTCATGTTATGGGAAACCTCATCACTAATGAAGATGTTGTGATGGCAACAATGGATGTAACAAATATGACAACTAGTGTAATCAATCTTTAATTGGAAGGAGTTTCACACGTTGGACAAGCTCATGGCAAGATTACATCATGAGGAGACTTGTTGAAAATTGAAAGGAAACATGAGAAATGAGGTTGAGGATTGTAATGAAGTTTAAGAAGATGTATGAGAAAGGTGGTAACTTGAATTCCAAAGCAAAACCCAAGCTTGGGAAATGCCATAAACTAGGACATTGGAAGTTCAAATACAACTCAACCCAAAGCAAAATGACAAGAAAATCGGAGCAATCAAAGATGCATCACTTAAAGCAAATAAGAAAAAAAAAACCCCAATGCAATCCAAACTAAATCTAGTGGTGAGGAAGGTTAAACAACTTTGACAATAATGAGTTGTTTGAAGTTGTTATGACATCACTAGAGATAGACAAAAGCAACAATGCACCTTAATACTTTGACCTAGGAACATCCATGCATTTCAATGGTAAGAAGAATAATTTGAGTGACTTTGAAAAAGAAATAACAATAAATTGTGTCAAATCAACTAGAGGACATACCCACAATGTGGAAGACAAGGAAAAGGTCAAGTTGTAATTTCCTATAGATCAATAAAGAAAATAAATCAATTGTTGTATGTGTTTGGCCTCACAAAAAGTTTGTTGTCAATAGAAACAATAGTAAACAAAGGCAATATAGTCATTTTTTATTCTTCTAATTGTTTGGTGATCCCCGAAAAGGGCCCAAAACATGTGATTGCCGAAGGAATCAAAAATAAAAATAATGACCTTACAAATTTGATGTTGATAATATGGAAATGAACACTATTTATCAAAAAAAAAGTTCAACCAATAATAATACCAAACTATGGCATGAAAAATTAAGGTGTTTATGTACCCTAAATGTATGCAATTTATGTTCAAATGAAGATTAGTAATCTTTGATCCTCTCATAAAAAATTGTGAAGAATGCATGTGCAAATGTTTAACTAGGGGTGCATACCTAAAGAGAACATTCAAAGGGTAACTAATCTTCTTGAATTAGTGCAATTTGATATCTATGACTAAATTTTACCAATTACTTTTTTGTGATGAACAAGGTATATTTTTATGTTGGCAACAATTTCCCCATTTCAATTTTTTTTTTTGAAAAATAAATTTGAAACATTGAGGAGGAATTCAAGGAATTCAAATTGTTAATAAATAATTGGATTGGATAGTTAGTGTCAAAAGCTTTGAGATCTGACATGAGCAAAGCATACATTTCAAACACATTCATCAAGTTTGCAAGGAATAGGGATTAAATGATAATTGACCCAACCTCATGTACTTGACATCAAAATGACATTTTGGAGTAGAAGAATTACACTATCTTAGAATGAACCAAGAGCATGTTGTTTTCTAGTAAATTTCTAAATTATTGAATGGATGGAAGCAATCAATGTGGTAATTTATTTGATTAATAGATTGCCAACCAAGGCAAGACAAAGGGTGAATTGATTTCATAGACTCACTAGTAGTTATCAAAGTTTGATCATCTTAAAGTGTTGAGCTATGAAACATTTGTACATAGCCCAAAACATAAGAGAAACAAATTACAAACTATGTTATAAAACATTTGTTTGTAAGGTATGATGTGTTTAATTTAGATAAGAAAGTCATAGAGACTAGTAAAGATGTGAAGTTTAATGAAACCTCAACTTTCAAGTTGAGAGCCAACATTAATCAACTAGTGGAGATTAATCAATGCTTCAAAGGAAAAATGTAATGATGTTCAAGATAATGAAAAGACTATGCAATATCAACAAACTCAAACAACACCTAAGGCATTGACATCCATTAGATAACACTTTGGAAAACAACTTATTGGGATTATATTAAGAAGTTCAATTGTGGGTGGCTTTATGGAAACAAATAATGAGAGCACAAATGATACCATTGTTGTTGTGCCAAATAGGAGCCAAATTGAAGAAATAGCAATTTTTTTGGCTAAGACATTGTTTAAACAATCTATTCACCAAACAAAATTTGCATCCAAGTTTGACAATAGAGCCCTTTAATTTTGAGAAAATAGATGTTCAACAAGTATGGAAAGAAAAAATGTAAATATAAATATCAAAATTAGGAAGTAGTTGACTTATTAGAGGGAAAATAACTCAGTGTAGGTGAAGTGGGTTTACAAAATAAAACTTGGATTTGAAGGGGCCCCACAAAAATTAAAAGTTAGATTAATAGCTAAGGGGTTTTAATATGTAGAAGGATTGCATTATGATGATACTTTCGCCCATGTTGTGAAATGGGGCACCATAAGGACCCTTATTGTATTGGCAATTCTTGATGGGTGGAAAATAGAATAGCTAAACGTAAAAACAACCTTTTTCAATAGAAAATTGAGGGAAGAAGTTTTCATGGAATAGCTTTAAGGTTTTAACAAACTAGGGGAAGAAAAAAATGTTTATAAGTCGAGAAGGGCTTCTGTGGATTGAAGCAAGACCCCAAAGTATGGTATGAATTGATAAACACGTATATAATAAAGTAAGGACTCAAGGGAAGTGAATCTAATCACAATCTTTACTTTTCAAATGAGCAAGAAAAATGTGTCCTCCTAATTCTTTACACTAATGATCTACTAGTAATAAGGAATCATATAGTTGAAATCAAGTGACTCAAAAGACAATTGGAGAATGTTTTCAAAATGTCTAGTTTAGAAGTATTGAACATGCACCTTGGGGTGGATTTTACCCATGTTGGAAATTGTATATTTATGAACTACAAACATTACATCGTGGTTGTGTTTTAAACTTTGGGATGAATGATCATCAACTAAATTAAAATCCAATGCCAAAGAGATTTTATGTGTTAATACATATGGGGACAAAGGAAACATATGGTACACAATACATAAAAATGGTGGGCAAGTTGTTATATTTGACAAACTTGAAACAAAACATTAATTACATGGTAAATGTATCAAGTAGGTTCATGTCAAACCCTCAAGAAACACATTTGGATATTGTTTTAAATATCTCAAGGGAGTTCTACAAACCATGGGTTTTAAATACAATAAAAGAGATGATAATGTAGTCAAAAAATATTTAGATTCAAATTGATTGAAGGATTTAAAAATTCACATATCAACCAACGATTATGTGTTTATTGCCCCAAGTTAATGGACATGCATATGTAGATTTTGGGTGCACCCATCCAATTGATGGGTTGTTTTGAAGTCTACCCATCTACTTGTTGGATTTCTTCTCAAAATATGAATGTTGAGTAATTAATTTAATCATGCCTTTATATCATTTTACTTTTTTGGGTTTTTGTATCAAGAGGTTTCATATCATTTTGAAATATATATATTTTTTCATATGACTAATTTAAAAAATGGAATTTGTTTAATTAACATATAAATAATTAACTTCAATTCCTTTAAATTTTATTAAAATGAGATTCTTAAAATTTTGATTCAAAGATTATGAAAATTTTGATTTAAATAAAAACATGAATTAAAAATAAATTAAAATTTTAATGTAAAATTATTTTTTTGAAATATAAAATTTTAAAATTAATTTGATGTTATTTTAAAAACTTTTATAAGGATTTTATAAAGATTTAATAACAAATATATAATGAAATTAATTTTTAATTGATTTTTTTTGTGTGTATTTTTTTTATGGTATTAAAAATAATTATTGCCTTAAGTGTTGCACCTTTAACCTTGGGCTTGCGATCAAAGCAAGGGCTTGTGAAGGTGCGAGCCAAAATTGAAGCTTGGGAGTCACATTTCATGCTCTCGAGAGTGTGGGAGAGTGTGAGGGAATGAACCCCACAGTGCCAAGTGAGCTCCCACTTTGGGAGTTAGAGTCCCAATGGACTCCTAAATATCTAAAGAGTAATTGCAAGGGTCAAAACCCATTGGTTGAAGATTTTCTTATATCATTGGAAAGCTCTTGGAACGTAGATGTTTAAAATGAGTTTGCATGACCCATTTGAGTACTTAAAACACAAGTTATGGCCAAAAGAAGGGCTGGGAGTCAAATTAGATTCATGACTAGTAAAAGATGGGAATTGCCCCAATTTACTTGCGTGCAGGTGGCTTGCCACATACCATTGAAAAGATCTTGACGAGGGTTATAACTTTCCTTTAGACCTCACTTCAATCGAAGGTATGCATAAAAAGCTATAGGTTTCCAAAGTTGTAGGAGTCTTAATTTCGGAAGTCCTAGGACAAAATGACATTTGGGTGTTGGCCTCGTGGCCAGGCATTCAAAATAATATAAGGGGAAAAAGATGGCTTCCCTCAAGTCTAGGCCATGGTGAGTCTTGTAAGTTCATGTTTTCCTATGGTTCATTTGTGCACCAAACATGTTCCAATTACGCATTAACGAACTTGTTGATTGGTTTGTGCAGGTTTGTGTGAATAATTGATTTGCTTGTCAATCTTTCTAATCCCCATTTCGGAGCTCTAGCACACCCCTCTACCCCCGAAGTGCTACAAATCAGGGAGTACACCCCAACCATTTCTCGTTCCGTTGTCATCACCTTTCAACTCGTAGTTAAGTCTTGTCGCAACCCTAGTTTTGGGCTCACGACCAAGGCAAAGGCTTGCAAGGGTATGGGCCAAGAAAGGAGCCCACGGTCACATCTCATGCTCCCAGGAGTGTAGGAGAGTGCGAGGGAATGAACCCTCACACTCCCAAATGAGCTCCCACTTTGAGAGTTGGAGTTTCAATGAACTTTTAAATTTTCAGAGAGCAATTGTAGGGGTCAAAACCCATTAGATTGAAAATTTCCTTATATTATTGGAAAACTTATAAAACTTAAATGTTTTAAATGGGCTCGCATGACCCATTTGGACATTTAAAACACAAGTTATGGCCATAAGAAGGGTCGGGAGTCAAATTGCTCAAATTGGCAATTTCTTCTCTCATCTCAATTGGAGGTTTGCATGTAAAGTTATGGGCCTCAAAATCGAAGGAATCCCAATTGTGGGAATTTCGGGACAAAATGACCAAAATGACATTTGGGTGTTGGTCCCATGGCTAGGCGTAGAGTATATTATAAAGGGGAAGGTGGTGGCTTTCCCCAAGTTCAGGCCATGGTGAGTCTTGTGAGTCCATATTTGCCCATGGCTTATTCTTGCACCAAAGTGCTCCAACCACGCACTAACCAATTTGTTGTTTGGTTTGTGCAAGTCCATGTGAGTGAGTGAATTACTTGTCAATCTTTTTAGTCCCCATCTCGGAGCTCTAACACACCCCTCTACCCCCAAAGTGTTGCGAGCCAGGGAGCGCTCCCCAACTCATTTTCCTTCCGTTGTTTTGACTTTTGGATTCACAATTGAGTCCATCTAAGAGCTTGGGGGTGTGTCACATGGTATCAGAGCTCTGGTAGAGCTCGATCCACCTATTGGGGGAGTTCCAATGGCAATAAAGAAGACCCGTAAGCTAGTGCAAAAGACCATGGTGGAAAAACCCATTGAAGACCTAAACGTTGCATCCGAAGCCATTAGGGAGGAAGAATAAGAAGATTATGAAGAACAAGAACACCATGATAGCCATGATGACCATGGAAATGAAGAAGAGCAACCAACCATAATCCTTTTCATAATTAGAGGTTTTACTTTAAATGAATAGGTTTGATTTCACTAGTTGGTTGTAGTCGTCAAAGGAGGATCATCAAAAGGTGTAGGATTCAAGCTCATTAAGCCTAGGAATTTTGACAAGGTCTAAGATTGGAAGGTTGTGGATGTTTGGCTTGCGAAAATGGAGACTACCTTCATGCCGCCAAAGTTGGCAGCACTCGGCCGTGGAACTTGCCCAATCCTATTTGAAAGGCTATGCTTCCACATGGTCGAGGACAATGAGGCAAGAGGAAGGGAAGACCCATTGGTACACATGGGAATTATTCAAGGAATGCATTGAGTTGGAATTCATTCCAAATAATTCTAACTACATCTCAAGATGCAAACTTCGTGACCTTGTGAATGTAATAAATGACAACTTGCGCCAATATGTGAAGGCATATTCCGAACTTATGCTTGAGATTCGGCATATGCATGAGTTAGACTGCGTGTGCCATTTTGTGATGGGGCTTCTGACTTGGGCTAAACATAAGTTTGAGGAGAATTGGCCCGCCTCATTATCCAAGGCCATCATGAAAATGGAAGGTTTTTCGAATGTGGAACGAGGTGAAAAGTCCGAGTTCAAGAAGGATAATAAGTTCCCTCACAAGAAGGCACGCCATGAAGGGGAATGGAACCAAGGGCAAAATACCTCAAAAGCGGAAAAACCCAAACAATTTCAAAGTTCGGGTTTCAAACCCAAAAGAAATTTCGTCAAGTAAGGGGCTCCTTTAAAAGAGAACCAACCTAAGGTGGATGTTAGTGGGAAGCCCAAGGGAGTGTGTTTCAATTGTAATGAAATGGGACATTACTCCAAAAATTGCGCCAAACTAGGGAATGGGGGTTTTAAGGTAATTGCCCTTACCACCAACCTAGCCCAAAGTGAACGTAATCACTTAATTTTTTTAAAAGGGAAGGTTTTTAAGTGGGAGGTGTTATGTCTTTTGGACACACGGTCTTCCCATAACTTCATAACCTAAGAAAGTGCTCAAAGGATGGAGTTCAAGGCGCCTATTGAGGTGCACTTTGCGGATGGGATTCCCCATCACACCACATTATAAGCAAAAGACATGCCTTTTCAATTAGGGAATTGGAGAAGAAAGGTGTATTTGTTGGTTTCCACCTTAAGGGGTATGGAATGCATTTTGGGAATGGAATCCATCACCCATAACAATGTGCTCATAAAGGGGCACAATAAGCTAGTTAGAATCCCATCCAAAAATGGGGTCGTTTGGGTGAAGGCACATGAAGTGTTTAGTGTGGGTGGATCGACCATCCACTTGATGTTAGGAAAAACTTTGGAAAAGGAATGCAAGGAGGTTATGGCATGTTGTGTGTGATGCACAAATTGAATGAGTTTGAGTCAAAGGGAGGTACCAACTTGGTGAGTTCTCCCAAGTGCATTAAGCAAGTTTTGGATGAATTCATGGATGTGATGCCCAAAGAGTTGTCCGATCAATTACCCCTGAGAAGATGAGTCAACCGTGTAATTGAAGTGATGTCGGGAGTGGCTCCTCTTGCTAAGGCCCCATATCCAATGAGTCATGAAGAGTTGAAAGAACTTAAGGTTCAACTTGAAGAACTCCTCACAAAGGGATACATAAAACCTAACAAGTCACCATATGGGGCACTCGTCTTCTTTGTTCACAAGAAGGACGAGACATTGAGGATGTGCGTGGATGATAGAGCCCTCAACAAGGTGACAGTGAAGAATCAATACCCATTACCTTGATTTGATGATTTGTTTGATCAACTCTTGGGAGTTAAAATATTTAGTAGGATTGACTTACGTTTCGAGTATTACAATATTCAAATTACAGAAAGGGATGAAGAAAATACTGCTTATTGCACAAGGTATGGTTCATACAAGTTCTTAGTGATGCCTTTTGGACTCACCAATGCACTTACCACATTTTACACCTTCATGAATGACATTTTTTGATAATGGCTTGATGACTTTGTGGTCACATACATAGACGACATTTTAGTCTATAACAACTTTTTGGAGGAGCATGTGGAACATCTCCGCAAGGTGTTCCAAAGGTTGAAATAAAATAAGTTGAACGCTAAGTTTGAGAAAGGCGAATTTGAGGTGACGAAAGTGGATTTCCTTGGACATAGGATCACCCAAGAAGGCTTGAAGATGGATGACCATAAGGTGAAAACAATTTTGGATTAGGAACCACCTAGGTCGGTTTCGGCCTTAAAATCATTTTTAGGATTAGCTTTCTATTATCGCAAGTTCATTAAGAACTTTGCGAAGATAGCCACGACTTTGACAAACCTTTTGAAGAAGTCATTCAAAACTTATGAATGGGACAAAATATGCAATGAAGCCTTTGAAACCTTGAAAGGCATTTTGGTGAAAGCCAATGTGTTGAAGTTGCCCAACTTTGACAAAAAATTTGAGATCCACTTCGATGCCTTTGACTTTGCAATTGGAGGAATCCTAGTGCAAGATGGAAAGTTAGTGACATTTGAAAGCAAAAAATTGAGTGAGACGGAACAAAAGTGGCCAACACATGGAAAGGAAATGTGGGCTGTGATACATTGTTTCAAGACTTGGGGCCATTACATAGGCTCCAAAGATGTGGTGGTGTGGATTGACAATGTCACCTTGAAATACTTTGCCATTCAACCAAAGTTGTCATCAAAACAAGTGAAAATGGCAAGACACGTTGGCTTTGTTTAATGTGGACATTCGACATAAGCTCGAGAAAATGTGGTGCATGTTGCGCTAAGTTGAAAATACCAACTTACAAAATCAAACACCCATAAGAAATAAATAAGACTATTGCAACTATTACCGATTCCTGAAAGGCCATGGGAAAGTGTGTCCATGGCTTTCATGGTGAGTTTGCCACCATCAAAGGGATTTGATGTGATCATGGTGGTGGTGGATCAATTTAACAAGATGACACACTTCATTCCCACCAATGAAAGTGCCACAACCCAAGAGACGGGAAGGTTATTCTTCATGCATGTATTTAAGCATCATGGCTTCCCAAAGGACATTGTGTCGGATCGAGACTCAAAATTCACGAGCAAGTTTTGGCAAGTTTTGTGGAAGTGCGTGGGGTCGGAGCTCAAGATGAACACTTCATTCCAACCCCAAATAGATGGACAAACCAAGAGAGTGAACTTGGTTATCCAACAATTCCTAGGGAATTATGTGGTAGCGGATCAATAAGATTGGGTGGACCATTTGGAGTTGACCTAATTTTGCTACAACAATTTGGAACATTTGGCAATAGGGGCCACCCCCTTTCAAATGGTGATGGGCAAGTCACCAATTGTGTTTACAACTTGGGTTGCACATGGGTAATTCCTAAGTGATGCAAGTGAAGAAGTGTTGATGGTCACACAATTTGATGAAGAGAGGTGGTGGTTAAGGCCAATCTTGAAAATGTGCACAAACAATATAATGATTTTGTGGACAAGTTTCGACAAAAGGTGAATTTTGAAGGAAACGAAATGTGGTTGAACATTAAAATTTCCAATTGCTAGAATCTTTAAGCCACAAGTTCTTGGGCCCATATGTGGGTCCATTCAAAGTGTTGGGAAAAAAATTCCCGACACTTACAAATTAGAACTATTAGAAAATCTTAAAGTTCATCCCATATTTCATGTTTCACTTTTGAAGTTGATCTCTCGTGATGCCTGTCTCCCGTGATGCTTCGAGGCCTAATTGAAAGCACAACTCAAGGCCTCCACCTGACCTCATTCATAATGAACCAGAATTTGAAGTGGAGGCTATGCTCAAGTCAAAGCAAGTAAGGGGGTGAGAGCGGGACTACTTGGTCAAATGGAAAGGATACCATCCAATATAGGCATTTTGGGTGAATGAGTGAGATATGGAACATGCCCAAGAAACCATAGAAGAATTCCATGATAGACCAACAAAGAAGCAAAAGAAACATAAAATGTGATGAGGACATCACCTTTCTTTTAGTGGAGCAGGGAATTACACAAATGTACCACATCAAATTGCAAGTGAAATAAAGGCTAAAAACTTTCAAGAGATTACATCATGAACATAGTGAATATTATTAAAAGAGTCATCAAATGGCATGGACAAATAGAACTTTATTGTGTAAGCTCAAATCAAAATCAAACTCCCACATTGGGTTAAAAGAAACCTCAGCCCCAAAAGAAGAGGCAAACAAGGTGAGCTTGCAGAGATGCGCACATGCTTAAAGTACATCCTAAAAGGGTTGGTTAGTAGTGGTGACGAACGCGGGAAGTCATGACCCTGTTCACGTACTATAATCACGTAGCTTGGGACTTAGGTTTTTGTAAAGCCTAAACGTTGCTTTTCGTACCTTGATAACATACATTTACTTAGGTTTGATTATTGTGATCAAGGCGCAAGGTTAAAAAAGGAGTCATGTCAAGTAACTTAAGTCAATATTAGACTTGGCTTCAATTTCTCATGAGGGGAAGGATGGAAAATTTGACTCCCAAATGAGGGCTTCGTCAATTAGGCTAGTTTAGGTCTTTTGAAGAAGCAAAGGTTAAGGGTTTTTTATGAGACCCCTTTGGACTTGCCAAGAAAGTGTTGGAAATTTGGGGATGCCTAAGTTAACTTGAAACAATGTCCTGTTGTAGAAGTTGGCAATCGATGGCCAAGGATCCAAATGAAAACAATTGCATTGAAAAAATAATTTCTAAGTGTCAATGAGGACATTGACTTCTTTTTCTACTGGGGGAGAGTGTCGCAACCTTAATCTTGGGCTTGCAAAGGTGCATGCTAAGATTGAAACTTGGGAGTCACATTTCATGGTCCCGGGAGTGTGGGAGAGTGTGAGGGAATGAACCTCCACACTCCCAAGTGAGCTCCCACTTTGGGAGTTGGAGTCTCGATGGACTCCCAAATCTTCAAAAAATAATTGCAAAGGTTAAAACCCATTGGATTGAAAAGTTCCTTATATCATTGGAAAACTCTTGGAACTTAGATGTTTAAAATGCGCTCGCATGACCCATTTGAGTATTTAAAACATAAGTTATGACCAAAAGAAAGAATGAGAGTTAAATTGGCAATTTGACTCTTGACCATTAAAAGATGAAAATTGCCTTGATTTCCTTACATGTAAGTCATGTGTGACATCCCATTGAAAAGTTCTTGACGAGCTAGGGAGAAGGTGGTGGCTTCCCCCAAATTTGGGTCGTGGTGAATCTTGTGAGTTTGTGTTTGCCCATGGCTCGCACGTGCACCAAAAGTGTTCCAATCGTGCACTTACCAAGTTATTGATTAGTTTGTGCAGGTTCATGTGAGTAATTGACTTATTTGTCGATCTTTTTAATCCCCATCTTGGAGCTCCAACACGCCCTTCTACCCCAAAGTGCTATGAACTAAGGAGCGCACCC
>Ga0209208_10009515_pt1 | contig 12763 bp, 7 predicted proteins | sample S1TSphfallax_3_FD_187694 | JGI IMG/M metagenome (GOLD analysis project Ga0209208, IMG submission 187694) | Host-associated microbial communities from peat moss isolated from Minnesota, USA - S1T2_Fd - Sphagnum fallax MG (SPAdes) (version 2) | ecosystem: Host-associated > Plants > Peat moss >...
TTGACTACAACACAAATTTTAGAAAAATAAAACATTGCACGATCATCATGGTCACATAAACACTCTCACACTATGCCATGTCCTCGGCATTAGTATCATGTTGCAAGACATAATGTCATGTTGTGATATATCAATGTAATTCATGAGATATTCCTCATTGGTAAAAGTTACCTATGGATGGATCGTCAAAGTAAGAAACATATTCACCTCTTCCCAACCTTTTTTTTTTTTCAGGAAACTTGTGTAAGACAAAGCCTATGCTAAGCACATGCCATCAAAACTCGACGATCGTTTTATGCTTTGCTTGTGCTAAGCACATGCCATCAAAACTTGGGCAATCATTTTATGTTTGCTTGTGACGTACACTCTAACCATGCGTGATCAAAGATTTGTATTTCAGATCTGGTTTAGAATCAAAATTTGACCAAATCTACAACTCATTTTTTTCTACACCTTCTAGTGGAGGATCACCACTTAAGCTATAACATTAAAAAAATCCTTGAAAGAAAACAAACACTGCTTCCCCAGACAAATTGGTACAAAGTGACATTCACTGTAAAGTAACTGGCCGGCAGGCAATGAACGATGATGCATTGCTCTCTCTAGTGACGTCCCCCTCTCCCCCCCCTTTGTCATTGGCGCATGTTGCATTGCTCTCTTGAAGCAAGAAATGACAAAAAATTGTGACAAATGCATGACAACATGGGAAAAACAAACGTGGGCTATTATTACTATTCCTGGAAAGCCTTCTTGGCAACCCAATGAAGTTAAGTTTGTTGGGGGGGGGCTTTACTAGACGTAAAGAAATGATGTAAATTTCAGAGCATTTACATTGCGTAACCGATGACATGGTTACAAATTCCTTTACGTAACAAAAATATTTCCTTCCAATAATGAGCCACAAAAAAGAGGGGAGGGTTGCCTTTCGTTTCTAACCACAATTTCCCTCCCCCAAAGAAAAAGAAACCAGGTTGAAAGCAAGAAAGTGGGGTTTTCTAAACCACAATTTCACTCCCCAAAAAGCAAAGGGACGGAAATTCCCAGTCAGAACCAAAGTTTCCCTCCCCACTTTCACAAAGGGAAATTACACTTCATAGGCTTGGCCAGGGTGAACTAACAACCACGGTTGATACCTTGATCTTTTTTGAGCGGAGGCTTCTTTGTGGCCCTTTTAAGCCCCAAAAATGTTAGATTTGAACTCAGACACCCTGACTTAATCAAACCATGGGACCAACCTTAACCCAAGGCTGCTTCATATGGCCCATCCAAACTACACTACCAAATTTGCTGCAGGTCTTTTGGTCTTTTTACAATGTCACAAGAACAACTATTGTGTACAAATGGCCCAGACTCTACGGGGTGGTGTCCTCTAGTTAGCCCAATTTTCACTTCCAACAATTGAATTTGTAGTTTGGTCAATCAGAATCGTTATTCAAGATATATTATTGGGTCAGTTCTTTTTTGTTCCATGAATGACCATTTTTTATAGTTTTTAATTTTAAAACCAGAAAATAATTCTGGGTTTTATATAATAATAATAAGCAACTTTTTGGTCATATTGCCAAGTTCTCACCACTTTTGTGTTAATTTCAGGAGATGCTTATTTACTTTGAAATGCAATTATTTAAAACCAACCATGTAAGGCAATGAAGGTCCACAAAAAGCCCACCAAGGGCATGAGGTGAAAGCACAACAAGACCACAAACAAGAGGATTGTGCAGCCATCGCAAATTAAACTGTCTGTTTTTTGTACTGTAGAGGAGGCTGCACAAGGCCGATTCTGCCCAAGTAAGCATGGACTGGGCAAGCCCCGGTTGTGTGCACTTGGGAAGAATCCGGCCTTGAGGTTAAAATCAATGAACCAAGTGCAATATATCTGGGGAGTATTAGTGTTAGTGTAAAGTCAGTGAACTACAAAGGAAAACATAAGGGGGGGGGGAGCATTCCAGGGTCATTCTGCCATGTAATGGCCTAGCAGCAGGGCATTACACCCTGAATGAACCTCGGGCTCTGTCCTATGTTCACAAGGTGTAATGTCTTGCTGCCACGCTATTACTCTACACAGGAATTACTGACCTAATTTTCCTTTTGTAATTTGCAGGCCCCTCGGAGATCATCACCTTCCTAGTAGTCTCTGAGGGATATTGTACATTTGAAAGGCGCCTCTAAGTCGGTTTGTGACCCGCTCTGTATAGAGAAACAAGGGTTATATATAGTCATTTTTTAGTCTGGCTAGTACCTGCCGCTGGTCAGAAGACCCCAAGTACAGCCTAGCTGGTACCTTCCACCGCAGAAGATCCCCCTTGCTGAAAACAGGTTTCTTCAGGCAGGTAAGGGAGCCGAAAATTCTGAAGGAAAAATCCAGGCCGTGCTTTAGATCCCCCTTGCTGAAAACAGGTTTCTTCAGGCAGGTAATGGAGGCTAAAATTCAAAGGAAAAATCCAGGCCGTGCTTTACGTGTGAAAAACAGACAAAAACCTGTAGAGTAATGTGGAACACTAACAGCCTTGTGTGTAGGTGTAGGAATTAAAAAAAACCCTAAACATAACTTAGCTGGCCACTGAGATTGTTAGAATGGGAGGCATTGGAAAAAGGTAAAGATCAAGACCAAGTGGGCGGAGCCATTTATAATACTAGTTGGTGAATATCCTGGACCCACAGGTGATGGGGATGAAAATCTTTGTAGAGTGCCTCATGTAGGCTTATACTATGGAATAGCTAAAAAAGACCATGCTTGTGCTAAGCCACTTGTGCGTGTTTCTTATTGGATGAACATGAATGGGCCACGGCTTAGCACAAGCATGGCCTTTTTAGCTATTCCATAGTATCCTACATGAGGCACTCTACAAAGATTTTCATCCCCATCACCTGTAAGAAACCCATGTGGAGGTCTTACCCTTGTCACAAGAGCAATGACGCAAGCCATTGTGACGAAAGCTATTGCCCTTGTGACAATTATGCAAACCCTATGAAGCTGCTCGTGTGGGTTTGTATACCCTTTCTCAGGAAATTCATGTTAGTGGAATGATTCACCTCAACAATTATTTCCACCAAGTAGGGTAATACTTCCTCACTATTGTGCATGTACTTTTGCACGGAACTTATATGCAAAAAAAAAGAAGTGTAATATACAGAAGATTCATGCCGTGATATGTACATTAATTCTACTTGGTTTAAAATGTTATTGAATTTCAGATTAACCACATTTGTTGGATACATAACTATTTTTAATCCTTAACATAATTTAAGCTTTTAAACATAGTTTTAAAAAAATTATGCTGGAATGAAATAAAACAAGATGCACAACAATGGAATAGATTGCTGAATTGTGTGGAATATCAAACCATTTTGTCTCTTCCTTACTTCTCAAGATTTAATTAAAGTACAATTTTTGAAATTTGAGAGGATGTGCATTGTGCAACATGAAAATGAGCCTTTAAACTAAATTAGTTTAATGATTAGTAGTCTACACCTATCCCCCTCTATAAATATGAATAAGTCCATTGTAAAAATTGAGAAATTATTTAAATCTCTTCACTTGAGCTAATAATAATTGCTAATCAATTCACAACACTCAATTGGTTTGGAACATGTTCATTTTGATCGCACTATTTCAACAATATTTACTACATGCTAATGTGTTTCACACTATCATATTGCATATTCCATCCAAATTTAAATCTTAAAGGTGGGTGTTGCTTACTGTGCAGTGCAAATTTTTTGAGCCATTAACTATGTAAACCAACTAGTTATCAATTTAGGCAAATTTTATTGTTTACTGAAACAAAAAAATTGGGAAATTTTTGGAGACATGTGTTTGTGTAGTGAAAATTCAATTAATTTTATTTTTTGGAAAATTTACCAAATTTTCTATAACAAAAAAATGAAAATAAAATCCATGAAACCAACCCTAACAAGTCTTTTCAATTTGTTCTAGAATAGTAGAATATTATGTGTTTGGGCTTAATGATCACCTTTTTCTATGTGTAATGTGCAAGACTTTAAGTGTTAAGGGCACTAGACCTAAGTAAAAAGCATGGCTTGGCCAAGGTGAACCAACACCTATACTGGTACTTTCACCATCTTGAGGAAGGCTTTTGAGAGCTAATAATTAATTTTAGCGACCATGTTTCATCAAAACCGGCTTATGTAGGTTGGATATTTTGGTGATCGCCATTATGACAATTTCATAATCATTTTTGAGTTATAATTTTTCATAGATCAAATTTTATTTTAAAATCATTTTTTCTTTTTGTCTATTTGTATTTGGTTGGGAACTTATCTAACGAATTGGATTTGTGTTGGCGTTTTGCATAACAAATCAAGAATGAAAAAAAAAATTAATAAAAAAAAATGAAGTAGAGTGAAATTTACAAAATGTTATCATTTGAAAAGACAAAATTAATTACAATAAATCATTATGTCCACACAAAAAAATTTAATCATCGTCACTCACTGGTAGTGCAAAGCAGTGCGGATCCCAAATTTTTAAAAAAATGTTAAATTTGAGATATAAAGACCTGATTTAGGCTAAGGATGGGATATATCTAAAATGTTTAGAAACAACCCAATTTATTTTTTTTGGGGGTGTTTTTTTAGTTTTTACTATGGTATGAATGTAGGTGCTAGTTCACCCAAGGCAGCGTGGCCACATAAAATCTCACATTATTATGTAAAATTGAGGTATTAGGTACCTACCTACCTACCTACCTATTAGGGGTGTCTGGGTTCGAACCGGAACTTTACCCTGCAAAGTTTGGTGGCGCTCCCCAAGGGGAAAGAAACAGCGGGCGAAAGTTCCTTATCCACCCAAACCAATCACTTTGGCACCGAACCCCATACGGGGAGGGCAACCAATCACTTGGCAGTCCACAATAGCTGGGGTGGGAGTTGATCACCCCTCCAAACCTCGGGTCGCATTTCTCTTTCTCTCTTTCTCTCTCTCTCTTTTCCATTTTTTATTTCAATTTTGTAATGTAGCTGAAGTGGCGATCATCCACAACATAATTTAGCCAGATTTGATTACATACTAACTATGAAATTTGAAAAAAAAAAAAAGCAGCATTGTTCTTTATTCTTGCTACCTACCGGAACTTATTATTAAAAAATCTGGCGATTTGGAATATTCTTTCTTCGAAATCTGGCGAATTTGGGTGATTTTGTTTTTTCGATGAAAAATCCTTTGTACAAGTCGACCAAGTCATATTTCCCATGTTGAAATTTGGTGAGATTTCGCCCCCAACACAAAACACTGCGAGTCTGTCTTTTCACTCCTCTCTTCGTTGTTTTCTCTTCACGCTTCGCTCGCATGACGAGAGTGTGCAGCCGTGGATCGAGTCCGACAGCATGCCGAGAGCTAGGGTTAGCCAGAAAAAGCTTAATTATGGAAAAATCAAAGGAGGTGGAATAGTACACACAGTGCGAGATTAGCCCTTTTTTTTTCTGGCGAAATTTCGCCATTTTTTGACAAAGAAATTGGGAATTTTCTTTTTTTCAAGTGTAAATTCGAGTAATTTTCCTTTTGTTTAGGAGTTAAGTTTCGCCAAGCTTTCGATATCAAAGAAAAAAAAGAAAAAATACTGGTTTTAGTGTCTGGAATTGCGGCGAGTTTTTCCGAGTTTTTTTTTTAAATATAAATTATTGTTTGTTGTTCACCGCTGGGTTTCCTGTATCAGCGGGTGGCGCCTGGTACTTACCTGCACTGTCCGTGTGTGGTGTGGACTCTGGTTGTGTTTAAAGCGCTGCTGCTGCGTCGCGCGTTCTTGGTTTGTTTTGTGGCAAAGATCTTACTTCCTGATCGATGCCTGCCGCGCACGCGAGCGTCTGTCCTGATTTCTTTTTGCTTCCGTGTATGACAGACAGCTGGACGTTACAGTTGATAGTAGGTATTCGTGTTTCTCTATGGTCTTCGTGACGTCGGGAGCGGTGGAGAGGTCGGTGTTTCTGCGCTCCCCCGTTTTTTTTCCCTTTCTTTCATTGCTGTCTTTTTTTCCCCCTCCCGTTCTGATGTGACCTGAAACTGCATTCGGTTTCACGAAGGGAAAGTCGTGCGGAGAGACCGGCTGGAGGAGCAATTTGCTGGCTTCGTAAAGTAGGAGAGAGTAAGAGAGAGATTTTTTTTATTTTATTATTTTTGGGTTTTGTTGGGGGCTGTGGAGACATGGAGAGTGATAGGACGGAGATAGTGCAGTTTGTTTTTCAGGAAGCAGGTCGGGTATGTAGTGGTAGTGTAGGAATCGATCCAGCGAATAGTGATATGGTTCCTGCTCCATTTGTAATGAATTCGGAGATGTCACTGCACGCGCAAGCTGCTGCTGCTCCGGCTGCGCTGCTGCAACCTATGGATGGCTTACAGAGCAATGCACCTCCGCCGTTTCTTACCAAGACTTATGACATGATTGATGATGCTACTACTGATTCCATTGTCTCTTGGAGCGATTGCAACAATAGCTTTGTTGTATGGAATCCTCCCGAATTCTCACAATATCTGTTGCCTAAGTACTTCAAGCACAACAATTTCTCAAGCTTTGTGCGACAACTTAACACCTATGTAAGCTCTCTCTCTCTCTCTCTCTCTCTTCCGGAGAGGCCTGTTCTAGTCTGGCACATCACTTCACTCTGGTATGATCTTCTTTGACGATCACCTTTTTATGGATACATAAGAGGAACTCTTCAATCCGGTTTCTGCAGTTTACTTTACTGTGCTAGAGTCTATTTTCTGGAAGAAAGCAGCAATCTGTCAAGCATCAGACCAACTGGTTTTTGCATATTATTATTGTGCCACTGAAAACTCACGCCAGAGTTTTCATTTGAGCTGCACAAATTTCCTTGACAGATAGACTGGTCAGGATTTGAGTGTCACAAGATAAGTCCTAGATTATAGATCTTCTTTCGGAATGCCTGTCTGAACAGAATTTGAAGATAGGCAAACATGGGGCTGTTGCTGTGTAGGGATTTCGCAAAGTCGATCCAGATCGCTGGGAATTTGCAAATGAGGGATTTCTGCGAGGCAGGCGGGAGCTTCTACGAGGAATCCATCGCAGAAAACCAGCTGCACAATCCCAGCAACAACAGGCTGCAGATGGTGGACTTGGACCCTGTGTGGAAGTGGGGAAGGCTGAACTCAAAAAGGAGATTGAGATGTTGAAGAAAGACAAGAATGTGCTCATGCTTGAGTTAGTGCGACTGCAGCATGAACAACAGAATACAGACCATGAGCTTCAGGTTCTAGATTGGATTCTCTGCACTAAGACTCCTTTTGGACAATTGTTATCCCCCTTTTTTTTAGCACTAGGCATCTTGGATAAGAGCCGTATGGAACTCTGAACTCCTACTCTTTATTCTCTTTTGCAGTCATCCACATCTCCCTTACTCTAACCAATCTCAGTCTGACACAAGGCCTAGTATGATACTTTCTCTGCACATTAGCTATGGTACTATGTCAAAAGAGAGACCCTTTTCTAAAGCATCAGCACCCTTTCCTCAGCACTTCGACTTTTTGTGAGGCTTGAGCTGAATCTAAACCTTGACTTTGCCAGGATGTCCTAGGTGAACGAATATGCTGAACAAGTTGATGCTTGTGTGATATTGTCCTAGAAGGAGTCTGGAATTATCTTCTGGACCATATGTATCAGGGTATCTCAAAATGGGCTCCCACAAATGTAGTGGCCTTCATTCTATCACCCACTGCCCACCTTGGGATCTTCCTTAAAGTCCTCATCCAAACTGGGCAGCTCTATGGCCATGATGCTCCTTGCTCCAGAACTGGGTTCAGTCTGTGTCCACAACACTAGTCTAGCAATGAGTATCATGAGGACAGTCTTCCCTCTACATAGTGGTTGGATTGAGCTAGGCTGAAGGTTTTTTCGTAATGTCCAGGTGATGGGAGAGCGCCTGCAAGCAACAGAGCACAGACAACAGCAAATCATGGCGTTCTTGGCAAAAGCAGTGCAGACTCCAGGATTTCTTGCACACCTGGTTGCGCAGAGTGGGAACAACACATTGATGGCAGCATCTGCCCGGAAGAAACGGCGGCTTGCAAAAGGGGAGATTGAGGGTGAGGTTGAAGATTCTTTTGACCCTGCTGCAACCACTGATGGTCAAATTATTGCACTACAAACCAATGGGGAGGTGGTACACCGCATTATGCAGCTTTTGAGTCCATCAGATGATAATCCAACAATCAATGAGGGCTACCTTTATCCACTCATATCTGATCATGATTCTGCACCAGTTAGTTCTGAGGGAAACACACTGAATCAACAATCAGGCGTAACCTTTATGGACCCCTCAACTGGCCTTGCTGAGCATGTGCATAGTGATCCAGTAGTGACAGACCCAAAGAAAAATGAAGACATTGTCCAGCTTCACCCAACATCACCAACAAGTGATGTTGCCAGAGCAGCAGGTATAAGAAGATCATATGCATGGTTTCCTGTCCCCAATGCATTTAAGGGTTCACCGAATACAATCTTGGAATCCCCCATCCTGACACTCACAATAATATTTGTCTTTTGTTGCTATGAAGTTTACTTCTCCTTTGGATACAATTATCTCATGCATTGCAATTGGTCAGCATTCAATGTGCTTGGGCTTTTGGTTATATCAAAGTGGAAGTGCCAGAGAAGTACACAGGATCATACTTTCTTTTACTATATGATTGTAGACTGGATTTTCCAGGTTTTGTGGCTTGCACTTGGAGTGAAGTTTCTCTTGTTGTGTCTCAGATTGTTTCATATCTAGTTTTTAAGTCCTATATAGTTACATCATACATATGCTGGCCAAGTATGCTCTCAAATATTTCTTTGGAAGAAGCACACAAGACACCAAGGCAGGAGTTTGAATTCACAGCTGACTTGCAAAATGCTGTGTCTGTATCACTAGTAGGTCATACAAGATATGAGCCACAATAGCCTGGTCACTGAATTAAATCAGTTATTCAAAGGTTGGAACCCAGGGTCTTCCTAGCCCTTTGGGACATGGATATTCATGATTCTGCCTGTGTGGTATGAGGAGAAAAGATACCATGTCACCATTTGTCAGCAGAGACCAGTGTTGTTATTTTGATTTTGCATTTGGGCCAGTTGTGCACTTCTCAGAAAATTATCTGTTGTTTGTACAGGTGATGATCATACAGAGCAAGGGAGTGGATCGTCTCAATCTTGGACCAGGGATACAAGAGATAGTAACATTGACTCTGGGGGTGGGAATGGCGGAGGGCCTAGTGTCTCCACAGAGGTGGAGGAAGTGAGCTCTAGTATCAACGATCCAGCTGTTGTTTCTGGTGCAAATGATGTTTTCTGGGAGCAATATTTGAGAGGAGAACCTGAAACTCCTCCTACAGCCTGGGATACAGAGCCAAACCACCCTCAGGAAACTGAAAACAGGACATGGGAGTATGCAAAAGCCTCAGTAGGAATTTACAGAGATGATGGCAGAGTTCCTCAAGCCCGGAATTGGTGGGATAGCAAGCCTCCTCTTCATGTTTTATCACACCAGATGGGGCAGGTTGCGCCTGGGTAGGAAGCAAAGCTGGGATGAGTTACTCCTGGAATGAATTTATGTTTTTTTTCCTTTAGTTGCGGCTTGCTGTCTATAGCAGGAATCATGAATCATTCCCATGAGAACACAGAGCATGCTGAATACAGAGTCTGGTTGGGAGGTATAGGGACTTACTCCCTACCTTTTTTCAATTTTGTGAACAATAGTGAGAGGAAAATTGTGGATAAATCTCTCGTAGGCAATTGTTCTTCAGCCCCTGATTAAAGTTTGAAGCTGCATACTGCCTAGTGATGCATCCTCCATTGATATTTTTGGAACACATGGAGAGCCACAGAAGGTTGTATTTTTAAGGGTAGGCAGGAAACCTTCAATCAAAGTACAGATAGAGAGACAGAGGGACAGAGTTTAACAGTGAGAAGTGCTTTGTAAGTTCTTGTGATTGTATATTTTATCTCTTGTTTTTTTTTGGTCGATGTTTTGATTACACCTGGGATGGACCCTTTATGTGTATGGGAAGTTTTGAGGGGAAGAAGGATTTGGTCCACTTTTTTAGTCCATTTCTAGATTAAACTTCTCCTTTACATGTGGAAGGGAAGTAGTAAGGAAGTGAGTGTTTGTTGTGATTTTTCTGGACCGAGGAGTTGTCCTGGTATCCAACTTTCATTCAGTCATTTTTTTGTTTTGCGTGGGTAGGAAGTCATGTTTATATAAAAGATTCTATATAATGTTCATATGGGGGACTTTATTAAAGAAGCTTCCAAACAAGTTTCCATAAGAGCTTTTCTAAAGAAATTTCTTGAACACCTTCCAAAATATTTATTTTGCATGAAAATTGAGTAGTGATGAATGAACTTCATTCATTAACAAGTTTCCATAAAAGCTTTTCTAAAGAAATTTCTTGAACACCTTCCAAAATATTTATTTTGCATAAAAACTGAGTAGTGATGAATGAATTTCATTCATTAACAAGTTTCCATTAAAGCTTTTTTTTTTTAAATTCTTGAATACCTACCAAAATATTGATTTTGCAATGAAATTTGAGTAGTGATGCATGAACTTCATTCGTTAGAACATGGATGGATGAGCTTCATCCATGAGTGACAATCTAAATAAAATAAAATAAATGCTAATTAATTTTTAAATTTAAAATATATTTCTAATCACGTATGTTAGTTTAGGCTATGAGATGTCATGCATGGCAAGGAAAGTATTCCACATATGTTGATGCCTTTCACATACATTTGGATGTTGAGTTTTGTGTTGACAAAACAATTCCCATTTTAATGTGATCATAGTTGTAACATGGAGCCATTTTGATTGACCAAACCTTACAATTCAAGGTGTTGTGATGATGGCACCTTGAGAGGTATTCTTGGGTGTGTTTGCATATACTTATACTAGAACATGAACCTATTCGCCCTAGCCTATTGTTTAGTTGCTCCATTAGGCAAGCCTTAATCTAGTAAAACCCTGCAAAGCTTTATTTATAAAATACACAACATATTTGGAAAATGTACATTGGTATTGAAAACAAGGGATAATTTAAAGGGCATCAAGTTAGTATAAACTAGATGTCAAAAACTCTCCATCTCAACAACCAATGGCTTGTAATAGGTCAATTGTAGTGATGGGGGTGTGTTCTAAAGGGGTGGAAGTTGCGAAGTAGTTAGGCCTATCGTTCTTGCCCAACTTAAGATAAGGATGCTTGAATCCTTTACAATGTAATTGAAATTTTTTGATGAAGAAAATTAACCAAGATAGAAAAGAGAAAGCCCTTTGGCCTTTTAAGGCTCCAAATAACATTGGCATAATTGTGTAAGAACACATTGACTTGTTTGTGTAAACATTCAAATACTTCAATTACTAGAGGGAGGAATTGATCGATGGGGTGTAGGTTGCAATAGCTCCTTTTTTTGGCTTGAGTTGCATCAAAGGCAACAAATCCTTGAGTTGTGTAAGTTCGAAGAAGTAGATCTGGACACGTTGGGTCAATTATGACAATGTTAGTTAAAGTGCAAATTCCATCTTTGGTGAACACAATGTTGATTCATCAATGGGAGGATTGAAAGTGGTCGAAGGAAGCGCATGTAGTTGTTCTCATCCCACATGGAAGCCAACATTTCACACAATGGCAACAAAAGTGTTACAAATTACATCATGGCCCCATGCATACATTACCATGAATGCAACATAAGAGGTGGATACCCATTGGATTGATGGGATGTGTGCACACATAATAAGGGAGGCCTGCAATCGAAAGATGTGGTAGTTACAACTGCATCTGAAGCACTATGGAAAAAATTAGGGAAGATGATTGAAAGGTTGGGAATATTGGTCAAGTCATAAACCAAGCACTCGCCTTAGGGCCAAAACATGATAAAATTTGAGCACAATGGGCTTCAAGAATCTCGTCAAAAAACATGTTAAAGAAAGTATGATGGTGCAAACATTCCAAAAGAAAATTTTGAAGATGAACCATTTGTTGTCTAATGAATTGTTCAAAAGGAAGGAGACACACCCATGCTGAAGACGATAAAAGATCGCAAGTTGCTTTGAGGTGTTGTTTTCGACTTGCATTAAAGTTTCAAGAAAGAAAGGACGGTGGTCAACCATGAACCTAGTTGTTATGATTAAAACTACAAGGGCCCAACTCCCTAAGTAGGTTATTGGGGTGATGGTGGATGTTGGTATATGCCCAATGCCACCAAGAGTTATTGGGAAAGAGGCTTGTTAATGGGCTAGAAGTCCTTCAAGGCTATCAAAAGACCTTGGACCCAAAAGGTGTCCAAACATATGAAGGAAGGAAAAGTCAGAAGAAACAAAGGAATTTATGAAGGTGGGAAAAGGAGGTGTGCAATGTAATCTTATATATAAAAGCAAACATGGTGTCTGTCTGTTTGTCTGTCTGACAAATAGGGCAGGGCAGGGGCAGTTATGCTTGCATTTCCAGGCTGTTATCTTCTAACAGCGCCACACGAATTTTTGGACCAATCAAATGGTTCTGTCTCTCTGTGGTGACAAACATGGCAGGGCAGGGTAGGGCGGCTAGGGTAGCCGCTGCGGGGGGCCAAGCGACAATTTTTTTTAAAAATTATTTTCATTATAGAACATATTAAAAAAACTAGAATCTTTTTGAAAAAGAAAAAGAAATAAATAAATACATAAAAATAGAAAAAAATGAAGATAGACAAAAAAAGAATAGAAAAAAAAAAAAAAAAAAAAAAACAAAAAAAAAAAAAAAAAAAAAAAAAAAAAAAAAAAA
>Ga0209208_10009516_pt1 | contig 12762 bp, 13 predicted proteins | sample S1TSphfallax_3_FD_187694 | JGI IMG/M metagenome (GOLD analysis project Ga0209208, IMG submission 187694) | Host-associated microbial communities from peat moss isolated from Minnesota, USA - S1T2_Fd - Sphagnum fallax MG (SPAdes) (version 2) | ecosystem: Host-associated > Plants > Peat moss >...
GGTCAAACGTGCATGTGGAGAACCTTAAAAAAAGAAAAAACTGGTGAAAGTGTCAAAAATGGGACCGGACGTTCTTTTTAATAAGAAAGAATCTTACGGCACTGAAAAAAACCTCATCTGAGTCTATTACCCGAGTCTTTTACCCATTTCTTCGTAGCTCAATTGGGCTGTGCAATTATTACGTCCTTATAGGGCTTTTCCTTTAAACCTTTTACAGTTTTTTTTCGCTACCGCTCTCAATTCCCTGTACACCGACCCCTTACACGTCTGAGGCCCGGTATGGCCTCCCTCCTTTGTGGAGAAGACTCAGACCGCAAACAACCCTTTATTTAAGGAATGGTATGGCCTCCTTCAGTTCCGGAAAAAGAAATTCCATTTCCAAAACAATGTATAAATAGACGACTGGTGGTCGTGAGCATTACATACAGGGCATTGGTCTTTGTCCAATTGGGTAGCAAATTTTAGCCACAAAAAAGTGAAACTTTCTGTTGTCGAGTAGCAGTCGAACTAGAGAAAAAACAAACAAATATCATGAAGTGGATGAAAATGGATGAAAAGTAGGGTATCATGAATGAAAAATGATGAAACTTATGCCCAAATAACTGAAACAAAAGCATATGGTGAAGTGGATGAAAAGAAAGTCAGATCCAACATGAGGGTTCGTTAAAATACTCGCGGCTAAATTTTTTAAAAAAAAAATCCGAAGAGGGAGGAAAAAAAAAGGCGGTCAAGTACAGCCGAAGTAGAAGGATTTTAGGATTGAGAATGGATGAACAATTTGGAAAATGGATGAAAAATAGACACAACTGAGCTGATTGAATCTGCAAAGCATGCATGAAAAGACTGGAAAATAGATGAAACGGGTAGGAGATGGATGAAAGATATGTAGTAGACATAGCTGATCTGATGGATGAGCAGAAGAATCAGCGAAGGATGGATGAAAGAATGGAATACGGATGAAAGATAGACCACTTAAAAATATCAGCTGAGCTGATTGGATGAGCAGAAGAAGAAGAATCAGGGAAGGATGGATGAAATAATAAAAAATGGATGAAAACGATGGGAGGTAGATGAAAGACAGAGACTCATCAACTACTGTTCAGGTGGATGAACAGGAGGAGGAGACCAAGCCGAGGATGGATGAAAGAATGAAAAATGGAAGAAATGGAAGGAAGATGGATGAAAGATACACACATAAATCAACTGTACAAATGAATGAACAGAAGGAGAACAACCAGCCAAATATGGATGAAAGGGATGGGAGGTAGATGAAAGACAGACACTCATAAATCAACTGTATGATTGAATGAACAGAAGAAGAAGACCAAACCCAAGGATGGATGAAAGAATAAAAAATGGATGAAAAGAAGGAAGATGGATGAAATTCAAATCCTCATAAATCAGCTGTCTGGATGGATGAACAGAAGCAGAAGGAGAAGAACCATCCAAGGATGGATGAAAAAACTGGAAGGAATCAGCGAAAGCTCGTCCCTCTCGCTTAGCAGCAGATGCGGCGGTGCTTTTGATCCTCCGAAGGATTCTCTCCTGCGCGAGCTCTCCTCGGCCCCTCCTCCTCCTCCGCCACCGTCCTTAAGTCTGTAGTGCACAATCCACATTACTACTTCTACTTCTCTTCTCTTGTATTGCTGCTCACTGGCCGCTTTAGAATGTCGGTTTTGTGTTCCTCCTATTGTTTCTGCAACTCTTCCCTTACACATACCCATTGACCACTGCTACCAGAAGTCTTTGTGCTCTTTGAGGGGTTTTGCATCCGTGGTGGTTCTTCAACTCAACAACAACAATAATAACAACAAGATTGTTGTTGGGAATCTCTATCTATGTTGTTGAAGAAAGTGGTGGTGGTGTTGTGTTTCATCATCATCAGCAGTAGCAGCAGTAAGGTCGGTGTAAGATCAATCTCTTGAACACAAAAGTGTATCCGTAAGAAACGTGGTTTTGGGTTCAGGCAGACAGCCCCATTCATTCAACTATGTTGTTGAGGTTGTTGGGAATGTGCAGCTTGACAAGGAGAGACGACGACGACGACCTTGGCTTTTGTGGCGGAGGTTTAGGGTGGAGAAGGAGGAGGAGGTCATCATCATGTGTCATCATGGTTTTGAGATTGTGCTAATCCTGTAGTCAGTCAGATCGTTGGCGGCTGATGATGATCCCCAACAGAAGAATCTGTTTTGGGTTGTGATCAGATTAGGAGATCCCCAACAGAATCATGGGTTTTGGGTTTTGAGGAGGTTAGGAGATCGCCAGGAGAAACATGGGTTTTGGGTTGTGAGCAGATTTGGAGATCCCAAAGAGAATCATGTGTTTTGGGTTTTGAGGAGATTAGGACACCCCCAAGAGAATCTGTTTTGGGTTGTGAGGAGGAGATTAGGACATCCCCAAGAGAATCTGTTTTGGGTCTCGTTAGAGTAGGAGAATTAGGAGGATACAATCTGGAGATCCGGGGAGGACAATGGACAGGTCTGTGAATCAAGTCACTGCCACTTATTACTTGAGGCATCAAGAGGAGGACCAGCAGCAGAATTGGGGTACAACAGAGTTTATAGCATTGAATCAGCAGCAGCAGCAGCAGATGATGATGATGGTAGCACCGGCAGCATCTGGGTTGAGCAGCATTGGTGAGCAGCAGCAGCTTCAGCACCATCCCAAGTTCCAGGTAGATGATGTGGTTTTGGCAGAGCTGATGGATATGGAGATTCCCTTCTGCAGTGAGCAGATTCTGCTAGAACAGCCATGGATGAGCAGCAGCAACTGTAGCCCTGCTGTTGCTGCTGAGTTTGCCTTCAACGTCTCAGGCCATCAGCACCACCTCTACAGCAACAGCATCAACAGCAACAGCAACATCACCACCTTTGCCAATTTGCAGGCAGGATGCTTGCCGCCACCTGCAAATTCCTTTTCACCAATGGGTCACCCAATCCCATCAGCTCACTTCCCTGTGAGCCAAGAAGAATCTGAAGAAACCCATGGCTCTGATTTTACTACCATGCCACCATCACAAGGAAATCTCGGAAGCACAATCTCTGGGGAGAATTTTGCAGAGCTTTCACAATTGCTGTTAGGGGTGACTGCCAACAACAGCACTGAGGGTGAGGGGGAAGAAGGAGAGGCAGCAGAGTACTCAGCCATGATACCAGGGGAACAACTCCAGAGCCTAATACCATTACCACCACCACCACCACCACCCCTCGTCCAATGTAGGAGCTTCAGCAGAAACCATGAGGCAGCAGGAGGAGGAGGAATTCTGCAGCACAATTCAAGCATTCTCTGCTATGAGAAAGCATTGGATGATCTGGTCACATCTTCATCTTCTTCTTCACTGGAGATGGAGGAGGCCAGAAGCAGTGGCCAGGTGAAGCAAGTCTCAAGGGCAAGGTCAGGAGGAGCAGCAGCAGCAGGGCGGTTGGGTTATCATGGTTTGACAATACAGGAGCGAACAATGCAAGCTTTGCAGTACATTGGAAAGGCATGTGTGGATGTACTGGTGCAGGTGTGGATGCCAATGAAGACAGACGATAACAGAGTGCTGCTCACAACACGTGAACAACCCTTTGTACTGGAGCACAAGACAGATCACCGTCTCCAGTACTACCGAACTGTCTCTGAGGAATATGAATTTGCAGTCACCAGCAGCTCACCAGGACTTCCGGGCCGAGTCTTCTTGCAGCAGGTGCCCGAATGGACGCCCAATGTGCAGTTCTACAATAGCCAGGAGTATCTGAGAGTCAAGGATGCACAGAAGTATGATGTCAGAGGCACTCTGGCAGTACCTGTCTTTGAACCTTCCTCAAGGAATTGCCTGGCTGTCATCGAGCTTGTCATGAGTGCTGAGAAATTGCAGTATGCGCCTGAAATTGACATCATTTGTAGAGCTCTGCAGGTGCGGGGGATGGGAATTTTTCTTCACTCAAAACCTTAGATTCCTAAAGAATTTTTCTTGTGCCTGTGTAGCCTCTCTAAGGTCTCCTTTTTCTTCATCATCCTTGGGGTTTTGGTTTCCAACATGAACAAGGGTGAGGAGAAAGAGTTTGTGATGTGGTCTGATGATGTATGTGGGTGTCCCTTGTTTTGCAGTCTGTGAATCTGGCATCATCAGATGGAACAGAGCTTCCAGCACTAGAGGTATAACATAAGCCAAAACCCATGAGTTTCTTTTCATTGTTTCTTGGATTTCAGTACCATAGATAAATTGCTAGAAGTTCCATGGAAGAAATTATCTCTTGTGGTTGCTGATTTTTGGAGAGTTTGTTTTTGCATCAGATGCGAACTCAGGGACGTCAAGCTGCACTAGCAGAGATTGCTGAGGTGTTAACTGCAGTGTGTGAGACTCACAAGCTGCCTCTGGCACAAACTTGGATTCCTGGCAGTGTCACCTGTCATGCCATGAACTTCATAGATGGCAACGACAGCAATGACAGCAATAGGAGATTCATGAATTCATATGAAAGCAGTAGCAGCAATAGTAGTAGTAGTAGCAACAACAATGACAATGGTTCAGGTGGTAGGAGCCGCGTGTGCCTCAGGACTGCAGATGGTCCTCACTATGTCAATGATCCTCGTGTTTGGGGATTCCGCCATGCTTGCTCCGAACACTTTCTGGAGAAGGGGCAAGGGCTTCCTGGCAAAGCCTATGTGTCGAACCAACCTTCGTTTGAACCGGATGTCAAGAACTATAGCAAGATTGAGTACCCTCTCGGTCATTATGCTCGTTTGTTTGGCCTTGGTGCTGCTGTTGCCATTCGCCTCCGAAGCATTCATACTGGCAGTGATGACTATGTGCTGGAGTTTTTCTTACCACCCACTTGTGTCAACAGTCAAGAACAACAAGTGGTGTTGAACTCACTGTCCATCACCATGCAACGTGTATGTCGAAGCTTGCGCACTGTTTCTGACAAAGAGTTACAAGAAGAGAAAGGCCGTGAATTTCAATTTGAGGAAAACTATCAGAGAAACTCAGGAGGGTCACTCAGAGTAAGCACTGTTGGTACACTGGCCAGCCCTGACACTGGTGAAAAACAAGAAGTTGAAGACCCACAAATTTCAAATTTGCAATCCTTGAATGGAGCCGAGATTGAAGAATCAGGTGAACTCACAGAGGAAGGTAGTTTAGTGTTCACATCAATGAGAATGGGTTTGGATGCCGCTACTCAAAAGCAAAGGCTTGACAGGAGGAGAGGAACGAGTGAGAAGACAATTGGGCTTGACATTATACAGCAACATTTTACTGGCAGCCTCAAGGATGCAGCCAGGAGCATTGGGGGTGAGCCTCTTCTTCTTCCAGAGCTTGCAAACCTGCCTCTCTTTATCTCTTGTGAAATGGATTGTTTATGTAAGAATGGATTGAACTGGACTTGGGTCTTTTCACTAGTATCTTACTGCCTCTTTCTTTCACTTGGGTTGTGTTGCAGTGTGTCCAACAACACTAAAGAGGATTTGCAGACAACATGGGATCTCAAGGTGGCCATCTCGGAAGATCAACAAAGTGAATCGCTCATTGAAGAAGCTCCAGGGAGTGATAGAATCGGTGCATGGTGCAGATGTGCACCTTCATTTAACTGGTGCCCAGTGTGATCAGATTAGGGCTCAAGAGTCGGCAGACATGCAGGAAAACAATGACAGAAATTCAGGTTCCACATCATCTTATTCTAGGCCAGGTTCAAATCCCAATGCATTCGATGGAGTTGCAGATGGAGGAGGAGCTAAGAGTATGACTGGTCGAGATGCTGCTGAAGCCCTCAGAGCAGAGGCTATGAAAATCTTTGGTGAGAGCAAGAGCAGCATGAGCATCTCTGAAGTTGCCGCCTTCTCTGAAAACAGTGGAGTTGGTGATGATAAATCTTCAGATGCCATTGAAGCAGCTGAATGGGCAAACCACAAATCTGACTCTGTTTTCATTGAATCTCAAGTGCATGGCAGTTGTGGAGCCCTCACAGCAGTGGCCACAAATGCTGAATGCATTCCATATTGTCTTGATGCAGATCAGATTAGTGGTCATGCTCATGAACAATCAAAAGAATCAGGCTCATCTCATGCACCTCATGGCAACGAGTGCAGCTCACCATCATCAGGCATCGGGAATATGGCCTCATCAGTGACAGTGAAGGCAACTTTTGAAGCAGACACAGTTCGTTTCAAGCTTGCATTCGGCTCCAGTTTCATGGAACTGAAAAATGAGATAGCGCTCAGATTTCAGTTCAATGGACGAGACTTTGATCTCAAATATCTTGATGATGATGAAGAGTGGATGTTACTCACTTGTGACAGAGACTTGAGTGAATGTATTGATGTGATGCAATCCTTGGGAGGTCACGTGATCAAACTCCTGGTTGCAATGGCCACAAGAACTTGAGAGATTTGCAGATTGTGGAACTGCAAAATCCTTACCTCCATCAATCAACAGCTGCACCATCAAGTTTTGGGTAATCACCTGAGAGGTGAGTTTTCTCATCAAAGCATTTCCTACACCAAATTGTGTATATATCTCTTCAAAATGGAGAAGTTGCAAAATCAGGCTAGAACTCTCTGACATTGTCACTTCTGTTGGAAATTCAGGTAATTGACATGGAAGGCAAATACACAAGTTTGCAAAGAGGATAGTGAAGACAAAATAAAAGCATAGAATGGGCAGGTCCTAGAAAAGGATTCTGGACAGCAAGCTCTCAAGGACAATGATGGAATTCTCAACATCTGGGTCACATAATTTTGTAGTGTTATAATTTGGAGGTTACACTTCTCTGGTGAGGTTATACCACTCATATGATGTCACCAAACCATGTAGCAGCAACTGGTCTGTACAAAGCCCATGCCATTCATTAAGCATATGCCCAATAAGGTCATACCACAACCATTTGGAATAAGCTGCACACACACACACACACACACACAAAAAGTTTCAAGATTTTTCACTAGCATGTTGTTTCTCCTGTTCAACTGTAGGGTTTGAGAGAGTGCTGCTGCACATTCTCTATGCACACACACTCCATATGTATTATGTACTTTGTTTTCAATCACAAGCTTTCAAGCTTGTTTCCAGAAATCAGAAGCTGTAAAACTTTGTGATTCAATAGCAGTCCACATTTTCTTTTGTGTTATGGGACAGCTTGCTTGCCATGTTGCTTTCAGATAACCATGATTTTGTACTTGATCCAGATCATTTATATTGTGGACCTGATGTCAAGTATTGCATGCTAAAATACAAACAGAAATGTATTTCTGTGAAGAAAGAATCTAGGAGAGCCTGCATTCTTGCGATGGGGTGTTGCACTGAAAAGTGTGTTCAGATGCCATGTCCAGGTTCAGATGCTCAAGTGCTAAGTGTGATCAGATTCCAGTTCCAGATTCAGATGCTCAGGTGCTAAAGTATGACCAAATGACAGTTCCAGATTCAGATGCTCACTGGGTGCTTTTGTTGCAACCAGACTCCAGATCCAGATTCAGATGTTCAATGGGTGCTTTTGTTGTGAAAAGATTTAGAGATCCAGATTCCAAATGCTCAGGATAACAATGAACAGAAATTCTGGGTACGGGTTGGTACTGCCACCTCTGATTCAAGTGTTTTATGACTAAACAGCATCAAAATGTTACAAGATGTGTTCATCACCCATCCATGGTATTAGAAATCAGCACACATTTGGCTGGCTGTAGACCCTAAACCCTAAACCCAAGTGCCAGAGGAAAACAAAAAATCACCTGACTTGATCTAGAGAGGTAAAGAGCATAACTATAAACATTCAGCTAAATTATGGTCACTACAATGGTTCTTGCAATTTTGTCACCGATGTTGGAAATTCAGGTACTTGATACCAAAGGCAAATACACTTCCGAAGAGGATAGTGAAGACAACGGGCATGGAAACCGCAAGTCCTAGAAGATTGTAATCAAATCCAAATGTCTGAGACACGAATTCCCGTACTTGTATCGCAGAGCCACCACCAATTGGCTCGACAAGTGAGGTTACATCACCAAATTGTGTGATGATAAGTGCATACAAAGTCCATGCCACTGGACATGCCCAATAGTACCATACCCACCATTTTGGAATAAGCTGCATACACCAAAAAAACAAACAATTAAAAAAAATTCAATACATTTCAGGAGCTCACAAATTTATTTTTTTCCCTCCTTCCTTCCTTCCTTCCCCCTTTTTGAGAAACTGTTGTTTAAAACTCTAAACCCCTATGTCAGGTGGTTCAATTGTTCTCAAACTAAAAACCAGTTGGTTTGAAGGGCCATGGTATATGAACCCTTGGGCAGTTCTCCCTTCTTTTTTTTTCAAAGAAAGAATCAAGGGGTAAGGGTTGGGTATACGAGCCCTTGAGCAGTGGCTCTTCAAAAAATCCATTTTGATCTTTGGATAGCAACAAATTCAAAGAACCTTCAGTTCCAGATTTTGGAAAAGTTTCAGAATCTGAAGAACCTTGGTTCCGGTTCACAGGAACTGGTGAGTTTTCACAAAATTCATAGAACCAGTTTGACCCTTAACCCCTAAGCATCAGGACAGTGTGAATTCACACTGAAAAGCTTTTTCAGCCCATATTGGGCCTGTCTGATGTTTAGGGCTTAACCCCAGTTCTAAGCATATCAAAGAACCTACCCTAAACAGCTGGTTCTTTCATGAAAACCACCAGTTCTTTGAAAAATTTCAAAAACCTGGTTCTTTCATGAAAACCAGAGAATCTTTATTTTTTTTTGGATTTGTTTTTCCAAACTGAATCTGGAGGTTTTGTGATTCTGAAAATTTTCAAAAAAACCAGAACTTGAAGTTGTTAACAAAATCAAAAGAAGCACATAACATTGGTTGGTGCATTCTTTGCTCTAGGCACATAATTCTTATAATTGTACTCCTGTATTCATTCATGAGCTATGCTTTTTTGGCAGATCAAAGCACTGACTTGCAGACAAAAATTATGTCAAATTGTGATTGGATATTAGGGTCAAAAATTGTTCAAATTATAGTGCAATAATTTTTCGAGTTAGAGTTATATGAAATAGTTATTACACTAGAAAAACCAATGCCACACTTTAGCAAAATGCTAAGGGAATTAAAAACCCGGGCTCTCTGAAGGCTACTAAAAGTAAGAAGAAGATTGCAGTAAAAAAATGGGAAAATGGGTCCCAGAAATTCACTTACAGGTCTGAAGATCAAGAAGCCCGAAAAGAGATTGAAAATAGAGTAAAATCCAGAGGCAACAATAGCCGCAATCTGATGATTGGGTGTCAATGCTACGGCCATCATTCCATAGTATGTGAAGTAAAGCAAGGAGAAGAACGTAATAAACACATACCAAAAGAACTTTGGTGCGGTCCATGTGAAATTAATCATTGAGTACGTGATCAAAGCATACACTAAGGTTTGTGCGAAACAGTATGGTAATTCAATCAACACCTGCAAAAACTCACCAAACATTTCTTCCCAATTAGCACTACAATATTACTCCGCCTTCTCCTTCTCCATGCACACCTCTTGTGCAGTGTTGTTTTTTTAAAAACTTTGTGAGTTGGGTGGTTGTGTGGCAATCATCCACAAGAGGACTTAACCAAATTTGGCTACAGGTCAAAGATGAAAGTAGAAAAGTTTAGGAATCTATTTTGGCAACATGCTCGAACCTATTGTCTAAATCTGGTGATTTCAGATTTTTTCTTTTGACATTAGAGATATCAGTAAATCAGGAAAAGACAGCACCAGTACCCTGAGTTTTGTCATACACAGGGTGAGATTAAAAAAAACCCTGCAAAAAAGTACATTAGCATTAGGGGGGTGGGGAGTGAAACTCAGAAAACCATCAATTTTCATGGTTTTCACCCTGTCTTTCTTTTTTCCTGAGCGGCTCCACTGCTGCTACATATAATTTTCACTGGTCCCACTTGTACAGCTACTATAATTCCTCTCGTACCTTGTGCATTAAATGCTGAGACTGAGCGTTTCGTACTGAGTTTCAGCATTTCATAGTGAATCTTCTCACATTACGGATACCACTAAAAGAGGGGTTAGGGGGTCAAAGGAGGCCCAAAGACAGGGTGACTTTACGGATTTCCCTATTGTGCCATTTTTTTTCTTAAAATCCCAAGAGACTTTTGTCTCAAAGGACAACAGTTTCAATGTTGGGAATCTAATGTCGAGAGCAAAAGGAATATTCCACTCACAAAGGAATATTTCAATTGAACCATATGACCAAAAACTTGATAAAATTGAACTTCATCAAAGACCCAAAAACTTTGCATGTTCTCAAATGCCCAAAAACATTTTAATTTTGCCCCATTTTGCAATGAATACCCACAAAAAACTATTTTGTGATATTTTAGAATTTTATTTAAAAAAAAACTAATTTACCTGTGCTATTGCATAGGGGATTGCAGAGTACATGCCAGCTGCCCTTTCTCTGTAGAAGATGGTGCGCTCAATTGCCACTATAGGTTGAACTGTGGAAGCATTTTGCACACCAATAAACAAGACTGCACCATACATGGATCCCATTACACTAAATAGATTAACCTGCTCATTCCTGCAAACACAAAATCCAAGCTTAGGAAAGAAAACCCAAAAAAAAAAAAAAAAAAAAAAACAAAAAAAAAAAAAAAAAACCCAAAAAAAAAAAAAAAAAAAAAACAAACAAAAAAACCTCCAAGGTAGAATGATTTTAATTCTTTACTTAAATTATAAATAGGAAATTGCCAAAAATAAAAATAAAAATTCATCAATTGCATCAGTATTGTTTGGGTTTGTCAATAACAAAATGAACAATAAAAAATTATGCCACCAGAATTTTAAAGATAAGTGATTTGTTACATCAAAAAATTGTATATATTTGAATTGTGTAACTTACGTCTTTTGCCCCAAATTCCAAAAGATGGTGCCAAAGAGTATAGCGGAGACAAAAGTGAATGTCATTCGGACAAGGTTGTAGTCTGGACTACGCCAATACGTCCACCACTGTTTCCAAAAACATGCTGCTATTTGTGTGAAAAATGGCTGTGAATATGTTGTGTGGAAATATAAGTCCTGGGAGTCTGGTGGAGGCACACTCAACTCCTTCACCAATATTTTAATTTGCCTGCAATTTATAAACCAAGTCACCCCTCAAACTTGTTTATGGCTAATCCACTTACAATTGGCTGATTTTCCTGTCTGAAGTATCACTGAAATTTTCAGAGTCTGAGCAAATTGTACTATGAATTGACCTCCAAAATATGCCAAGTGTTTCTCCTTTACATGCAAGCTCTTGTGCAGAACCCATTGTTCCCAATTCCAAATTCCTACCCGACTCCACATTTTTTATGATTTATAATATGTAAATTGGGAGCATTAGTGTACTGAAAGGCTGAACTCATGAATGGAGTAGCTTGTCAAGAGAAAGCATTTCTAGGGTTAAAAGGGTGCGTTTTATTTTCCTTGTGGAATATTTATTTAGTGGGCAATGGAAATTGTCATTGGGAATTTAATTAGAAATGATTTGATTAAACCTCCTATATTTAATGGTAACTTACTGAAAAAGGGCAGAATTTCTGTATATTTCTGCAAAATCAATGCCAAGTTGAGTCTCAACAGAAATATTGCTCACTTCCAACATCCATGTTGCTGGGTTATAACCCTCCTTTATCTTTTGCACCCCCGGAACAGCCTGCATAAATTTGCTCCATAAAATTTCAGCAAGTATTCCACTACCCATAGCACATTGAGATGATTTTTATTTTATTTTTGGTGACTTTAATTATTGTTGTTACATGTTCACCCTGACATTAAATAATCCAAATTATGTGTAGACTAAATATTTTGTACAAAGATTTTTTTTAATTTTTGATTTCCAAGATATAGTTTAGGTTTCATAAATTAGAACTAAAATACAAACGCTTTGAAATCCAAAACAAGGTATTGTATGAATGGATTTTTATTTTTTACTTTTTCAAATTGATAATGTGAATAGAGCTCACCTCAAAATACTCAATAAGTTGGTGGGAATGGCGCCCCAATGGACCCATATAAATCACTTGACCTCCCCGCTTCATTAACAACATCTATCATAAAAACAACACTAAGTCTTGTGGTTTGTCAAAGATTAAGAAGTGTTTGTCACATTGCCACTTTGATAGAGCAAATTGTTAACAAGTTTGCAAAGAATTTTCATTTATATATGTAATGACCATCAATTTGAAACCTAATTTTTACATGTGTGACTATGATAAAAATGAATTTAAAAACCATTTTTCACATGGGACTTTAAGATCATTTCATGCTATTGTAAACAAAATGAAATTACGTATCTAATATAACTTACATGTGACCTTAAAAATTAATTGTTTACATGTGACCGTAGCACGGATTTGAGGTGGGAGTGAACATGCAAATGATAGGCTCACCTCATCAAAAGCTTCAAAGATGTCAATGCTTGGCTGATGAATGGTGCAAACAACAGTTCGACCCGTATTGACAGTGTTTCTCACGGTTCTCATCACAATAGCCGCCGCCCGTGCATCCAAACCACTTGTGGGTTCATCCATGAAAATAATAGACGGGTTGGCAACAAGTTCAACTGCTATTGTTAAACGCTTGCGTTGCTCAGTTGACAGCCCGGTTACTCCCGGTAGACCCACTAATGCATTCTCCAATGGTGTTAACTCCACTAAATCCATCACCTCATCCACAAATTGCTGCAAATTATTTTTGTCATACCCATCCCGGATTTGTTATCTTTAACTGCACGATTTATTAAAAAATAAATCCCCTGACCCACTTTTTTTTTTTCTTTT
>Ga0209208_10009519_pt1 | contig 12755 bp, 10 predicted proteins | sample S1TSphfallax_3_FD_187694 | JGI IMG/M metagenome (GOLD analysis project Ga0209208, IMG submission 187694) | Host-associated microbial communities from peat moss isolated from Minnesota, USA - S1T2_Fd - Sphagnum fallax MG (SPAdes) (version 2) | ecosystem: Host-associated > Plants > Peat moss >...
CTATTATCTGCGCTCCAAGTCCGTGCAGCGCGCCGCCTTCGCCGGCGCCGATATGGCGACGGAGACCGCCGGCAAGGCCATGGAGGCCCGCACCGATTACGAGGAATGCCTCGCCTGTCAGTAGAAGGCCTTTCATCAGAGGGCGACACTCCGCCCGACCCCGACTTCCACCTCTATGATCTCCGCGTCGAGGTCGTTCATGATGGCCTCACCCCCATCTATTGCGGGGCAAAAGCGGGGGACTATTTTGAGCTGAAGGGCGAAATGCTCCACCTGCCCGAGGGCCAGGGCTTTTCCATCTATTCCCTGGCCGCAGTCTTGCCGCTGCTAGCCGCCAAGCAGAGGCCGAGCGATCGCCTCGACTGGATGACCAGCGACGCCGAGGTCGCCTGCCCGGACCCCAACTGCAAGACCCGCCTGCGCATCACCCGCCAGGGCCTGCGCGGCTTTGTGCGATCGGACACGACAGCCACGCCGCCCCCGGAAGGTTGAGGCCGTGGTCCCCAGGATCCAGCTCACCGCCGACTATTCGATCTCGCGAGTGATCAAGGGCGGCTGGCATCTGGCCGGCGGTCATGGCGAGATCGATCCGGATGAGGCCATCGCCGACATGGCGCGCTTCGTGGAGGCGGGAATCACCACCTTCGACTGCGCCGATATCTATACCGGCGTGGAAGAGCTGATCGGCGCCTTCCGCCGCGCCCACCCGTCCCTGGCGCGCCAGATCCAGATCCACACCAAATATGTGCCCGACCTTTCGGTCCTGAGCGGCCTGACGCCCGAGGATGTGGCGCGGGGCATTGATCGCTCGCTGAAGCGTCTGGGCGTCGAACGCCTCGACGTGGTGCAGTTTCACTGGTGGGACTATGCCGCGCCCGGCTATGTGGAGGCGGCCCTCACGCTCGACCGCCTTCGCGCCGCCGGCAAGATCGCCCATGTGAGCGTCACCAATTTCGACACGCCGCGCGTGAAGGAAATCCTTGCCGCCGGGGTGCGTGTCCTCAGCCACCAGGTTCAGTATTCGCTTATCGACAACAGACCCGCCGATGCCATGGCCCCGCTGTGCGCGCAGAACGGCGTCAGCCTCCTCTGTTATGGCGCTCTGGCGGGCGGCTTTTTCTCGGGCCGATGGCTGGGAGCCTCCGAGCCGGCGGGCCTCACCAACCGCTCCCTGATCAAATACAAGCTGATCATTGATGATCTCGGCGGCTGGGACCTTTTCCAGGAACTCCTTCGCGCCCTCGATCGCGTGGCCCGTAGGCACGGCGCCACGATCGCTCAGGTCGCCGCGCGCCTTGTTCTCGATAAGCCCACCGTCGCCGCCGTGATTATTGGCGCGACCAGTACGGCGCATCTTGAGGAGCACTTAGGGCTCTTCGCACTTGAGCTGGACGCCGGCGACCACGCAGGCATCGACCAGGTTCTCAGCCGCCGCCAGGGCCCTGAAGGCGATGTCTATGACCTGGAGCGCGACCGCGATGGGCGACACGGGGCGATCATGAAATATGAGCTGAATGCCTGAAGAGGCGGTCCCGCCGTCCGACGCCTATCCCCGCCCCTGGCGCGCTTGGGGGGCGGTGCTGATCCTCACGGCCACCGCCATCCTTTCCTATACCGACCGCCAGGTGCTGAGCCTGCTTGTCGACCCGCTTCGCGCCGACCTTCATATCTCGGACACCCAGGTCAGCCTCCTCTTGGGAACCGCCTTCGCCCTGGTCTATGGGGTCGCGGGCGTGCCGCTTGGCTGGCTGGCGGACCGGGTTTCGCGCCGGGGCCTCATCGCCGCGGGCGTTTTGGTCTGGAGCCTTGGCACTGTCTCAAGCGGCCTCTCCCACGGCTTTGGTCAGATCATGGGGAGCCGGGTTCTGGTGGGGCTCGGCGAAGCGGCGCTCTCCCCCGCCGCCATCGCCCTGATCAGTGACTGTTTCCCGCCCCAGAAGCGCGGCGCCGCCGTGGGTCTTTTCCTGAGCGGCATCGCCGTGGGCGTCGGGGTCTCGATCCTGATCGGGGGCGCGGTGCTGCGGGTCGTCGAGTTGGGTCTGCTCAGCGCCACGCCCCTGCATGTCCTGGCGCCCTGGCGGCTTGTCCTCCTCCTCACCGGCGCGCCGGGCCTGATCTGGGTGTTCGTGATCCTCATGATCCGCGAGCCTCGCCGGCGCGCGGCGCACGCTGATGCCGAGGCGGTTCCGGGACGTGGCGCCTTAAGCGACTGGCGCCGCGCGGCGCCGGTTTATGTCGTCCTGGCCCTGGCATCCCTGGTGGACAACGCCGTCGGCGCCTGGGCCCCGTCCCTCCTCATCCGGTCCTTCGCCATGAACGCCGCGCGGGTCGGTCTGGAGCTCGGCCTGTTTCTCGCCATCGGCTATGGCGGCGGGGTTCTGGCCGGCGGAATTCTGGCGGATAAGGTTGGCCTTCGCGGCGGATGGCCCGCCAAGCTGGGGGTCTGTCTGGCGGCCAGCCTCGCCATTCTGCCCCTCTCGCTCCTGATCAGCGCGGCCAGCGCGGCCTGGGTTCTGATGTGCGTGCCGGTCTATTTCGCCCTCTCAGGGATCGTGACGGCCGCGGGGTTTTCCGCTCTCCTCGACATCACCCCGCCTCAGAACCGCGCGCTGGCCATGTCGGTCAGCTTTTTCCTCAATGTCGCCATCGGGGCGGGCGCTGGACCGACCCTCGTGGCCCTGGCGGCCGCTCATGTGTTCCCCAGCCAGGGCCTGGGGTCCGCCATCACCCTGACGGTCGCGACCGGTTACGCCCTCACGGCCCTCGCGGCGTTCTGGCGCCTGCGCGGGGGGTCTGGCTCGCTACGGGCGCCGGTGGCATAGGTCGCCGCATCATCCGATTAGAGGCCGGTTCCCAAAAGCATGTCCGCTTCCCTTCGTTTCGCCACCTGCCCCTCTCGCGACCCCGCCATCCCGCGCCACGACTGGACGCCGGAGGAGGTCGAGGCCCTCTTTGAGCTTCCGTTCATGGACCTGGTGTTCCGGGCCGCGCAGGTCCACCGCCAGCACTTTGATCCCAATGAACTGCAACGCTCGCAGCTCCTCTCCATCAAGACCGGTGGCTGCCCCGAGAACTGCGGCTATTGCAGCCAGTCCCAGGCCTTCGACACGGGTGTTCCGGCTAGCGCCCTCATGCCCCTGGCTGAGGTGATCGCTCAGGCCACGGCCGCCAAGGCCGGCGGAGCGCAGCGGTTCTGCATGGGCGCGGCTTGGCGGGATGTGAAACCCCGGGATCTGCCCAAGGTCGCCGCCATGATTTCCAGGGTGAAGGCGCTGGGTCTGGAGACCTGCGCCACGCTCGGCATGCTTACGCCCTTTCAGGCCGTCAGTCTGAAAGAGGCGGGCCTCGACTATTACAATCACAATCTGGATACGGGGCCCGGCTATTACGACACCGTCGTCACCACCCGCGTCTATCAGGATCGCCTGGACACCTTGAGCGCGGTCCGCGACGCTGGCCTTTCGACCTGTTGCGGCGGCATCATCGGCATGGGCGAGACACGCCGTGATCGCGCCGGGCTGCTGCATCAGTTGGCCACGCTGCCCGCCCATCCCGAGAGCCTGCCCATCAATGATCTCGTGCCCATCCCCGGCACGCCGCTGGGCGACTCGGAGCCCGTGGAGGGCCTGGAGTTTGTGCGCATGATCGCCGTGGCGCGCCTGGTCTGCCCGATGGCCGTGGTGCGCCTTTCGGCCGGCCGCGAGCGGATGAGCCGCGAGCTTCAGGCCCTCTGCTTTCTGGCCGGGGCCAATTCCATCTTTGTGGGCGACCGGCTTCTGACCACCTCAAATCCCGCGCGGGAGGCGGATGAGGCCTTTCTGGCCGACCTGAAGATGCGGCCGATGGGGTGATGGATCGTCGGCTCTTTCTGCAGGCCTCCAGCGCCGCCGTCCTGGCCGCTGGCTCCGCGGCGGCGGCGGAGGGCGACCAAACCCTCGCCGCGCTTCTGCAAGAGGGCGCGGAGCGGTTCCTCATCCAGTGGCCGCAGGACGCCACGCGGATGGACTTCGATGTCGGCGCCCATGCCGGGCTCCGTGCGGCGCTGGATGATCGCTCGGCGGCGGGGCAGGACGCCCTAAGGGTCAGCGCGGAGGCCATGCGCGCGGCGCTTTTGCGGATCGATCCCCGCGCGCTCTCGAAGGGGGCGGCGCGGCAGCGGGATGTGGCCCTCTTCGTCTATGCGACTTTGAGCGACCTGCTCGGGCGCTACGGCTATATCGACCTCAATCTGCGGCCGAGCCCCTATGTGGTCAGCCAGATGAACGGGGCCTATTACTGGCTACCCGAAACAATCGGCGGCCAGCCCCTGGAAAGCCGCGCCGATGCGGAGGCTTGGTATGGCCGCCTGAACGCCCTGGGCCTCGCTCTGGACCAGGAGAGCGACCGCATCGCCGAGGACGCGGCGCGGGGCGTCGCCCCGCCCGCTTTTGTCATCGACGCGACGCTTCCCCAGATCGCGGCGCTTCGCGATCCCCCGCCCCTGACCTCGGCGCTGCTGGCGCCGGCGATCGCCCGCGCCGCCAAGGCGGGCCTCGGCGATATCGGCCCACGCGGGGAGGCAATCTTTCGCGATGTCATCGCCCCCGCCCTGACCCGCCAGATCGCCGCCCTCGCGGCCCTGCGCCCCACGGCCGTCGACACGGCGGGTGTCTGGCGCCTGCCGCAGGGTGAGGCCTATTACGCCGCCGCCCTGCGCGCCAATACGACACTGGACGTGGCGCCGGGCGATCTCCATGACGCCGGCCAGGCCCAGGTGGAGGCCCTGCTCAGCGAGATCGATGAGAACCTGAAGGCCCAGGGCTTGACCCTTGGCTCGGTGGGCCAACGCCTCAGCGCCCTGAACCGCGATCCCCGCTTTCGCGTGTCGGACGACGACGCCGGCCGCACCCGGCTTATGGCCCTTGCTCAGAATGAGTTGGCGGATGTCATCGCCCGCCTGCCCCGCGCCTTCAATAGTCCGCGGGTCGATCCCATCGTCGTGCGCCGGATGCCCGTCGCCACGGAGGCTGGATCGCCGGGCGCCTTTTACCAGGAGGGCGGGAAGGGTGAGCCCGGTGTCTTTGACCTCAATCTGCAACATCCCGCCGACCTCGCGACCTGGCGCCTGCCGACCCTAACCCACCACGAGGGTATCCCCGGGCATCACTTCCAATTCAGCATCGTGCGCCACGCCGGCGACCTGCCTCTGTTCTCCCGGCTGCTACAGTTCTCCGCCTATACCGAGGGCTGGGCCCTGTATGCCGAGCAGGTGGCCGACGAGATCGGCTGCTATGAAAATGACCCCTTTGGGCGCATCGGTTATCTCCAATCGGAGCTCTTCCGCGCCGCCCGTATCGTGGTCGATACGGGCCTCCACCACAAACGCTGGACCCGCGATCAGGCGGTCGATTTCATGGTCAGCCGGATCGGCGAAACCCCGAACGAGACGCGTCGCGAGATCAACCGCTACTGCGTCTATCCAGGGCAGGCCTGCAGCTTCAAGGCCGGCGCCAACACTCTCGTCGCCGCCCGCGAGACGGCCCGCCGCAGGCTGGGCGACCGGTTCGATGTCCGCGTCTTTCATGACATCGTCCTGAACTCCGGCCCCATGCCCATGAGCGTTCTGCAGAGGACCATCGCCCAATGGACAGTCTGATACTCTCGCGCCGTCTTGTCCTGGCGGGCGGCATGGCCGCGGCCGGCGCCAGCCGTGTTCTGGCCGACACGCCGGCGCCCGAGGCGGCCCTAAACCAGCTCATTGCCGAAAGCGGCAAGGCCGACCGCGCACTGGACGCCTTAGGTTTCACGCGTCTGGGCGGCGACGCGCCCTTCGTCGATCCCCTCTCCGACGCCTATGCGGCGGCGAAGCTCCGGAACGTGCGTTCGGCCATGGCCCGCCTCGCCGCCATCGACCGCGCCAGCCTCGGGCCCACGGGAAAGATCGCCTATGACGTCTTCCACTACACCCTCGTGGAGACCCTGGAAGACTTCGACTCGGGGCTGTTCGCCATCCGTCGTCTCACGCCGCTGGATCCCTCCTTCGGCCTCCAGGTGGGCTTTCCCGACGCCGCCTCGGGCGCGGGGGCGAGCTTCAAGACGGCCCACGATTACCAGGTGGGGGTAGAGCGCCTGCGGGGCTTTGCCGGCTATTTGCGCGGTACTGTCAGCCGCCTGAAGGAGGGCCTCGCCAAGGGTTATGTCCAGCCCAGGATCCTCGTCGTCAATGTCTTGGCCCAGGTGGATGTCATGCTGGCCCTCGCGCCTGAAGACACCCCCTTCTTCAAGCCCGTCACGGCCATGCCCCCAGAAATTGCGCCGGCCGAGCAGGCGCGCCTAAAGGCCGCCTATCTGGAGGTCATCACCGCGGACGTTCTGCCCGGCTATCGTCTGTGGAAAACCTATCTGACGGAAACCTATCTCCCGGCCGCCCGCCAGGCGCCCGGCCTTTGGGCCCAGACGGATGGGGCGAGGCTCTATGCCGCCGCCCTTCGCCATCACACCACCACCGACCTCACCGCCGACCAGATTCACCAGCTGGGCCTTTCGGAAGTCGCCCGCATCCGGGGCGAACTGGACGTCGTGAGCGCCACCCTCGGCTATGGCGGCAATCTGCCGGGCCTCTTCCAATATGTCCGCACGGACCGGCGGTTCTATTATGACAAGCCTCAGGACCTGCTGGACCGCTTCAAGGCCATCGAGGCGCGCATCTGGCTGGGCATTCCCCGGGTCTTCAACCGAAAGCCCAAGGCGCCCTTCGAGGTTCGCCCCCTCCCCGCCATGGGGGAGGCGCGGGGCACCGGCTATTACAGTCTTGGCCCCCCGGACGGCGTCGCTCCGGGCGTCCTCTATTTCAACATGTCCATGCTCAGCACCCGGCCGATCCCGACCCTGGAGACGCTCACCCTGCATGAGGGCATTCCCGGTCACCATTTCCAGGGTTCTTTGGCGCAGGAGAATACGCGCCTGCCTGATATCCTTAGGTTCGGCGGTGACGGCTTCACCGCCTATCTGGAGGGCTGGGGCCTCTATTCAGAATCCCTGGGCAAGGCGCTGGGCATGTTCACCGATCCCTATCAGTGGTTCGGCCATCTGGATTTCGAGATGCTCCGGGCCGTGCGCCTGGTGGTGGATACCGGCATGCACGCGAAGGGCTGGTCCCGCGACCGGGCGATCGCCTTCATGACCGACAACACCTCCATGGCCGCCAAGGACATCCGCGTGGAGATCGACCGCTACATCGCCGACCCCGGCCAAGCCTGCGCCTATAAGGTCGGCGAGCTGAAGATCCTGGAACTCCGCGCCCGTGCCGAGACGCAGCTTGGCGCCCGCTACAATATCCGCGATTTCCACGATCAGGTGCTCATGACCGGCGCCATGCCCCTGGCCATCCTCGAAGCCAAGATCGACGCATGGATCGCGGCGGGCGGCCCGGTTTATGTGGGATGAGCCGTCTCTAAGCCTCAAACAGCCCCTGGCCCACGAAGCGTCCCGCCTTGGCGCCTGGCGGGCAGGCGAAAAGGCCGCCGCCGATGTGGGTGACGAACTGATTCATCATGTCGAACTTGGCCATGTTCTCGAAGATCTTCACAAAGCCCGTGCGCGGATCGCGCTGGTAGCAGATGAAGAGCAGGCCCGCGTCGATCTGCATCCCCTGGCGCCAGGGCGGCCAGCGCTCGGCGATGAAGGCCAGGCCATTGTCGTAGGAATAGGCCCGGCGGAGAATCTGAGCGCCGTCGTTCGCGGCAGGGGCGCCGAGGCGGACGTGGGAATTTTCGGGGATGACCGGGTTACCGTCCGCGTCGACCGCGTCGAGATCCAGGGCGTCGAACTCGTGGGTCTTGCCCAGCGGCGCGCCGGAAAGCTTGTGGCGGCCCACGGTCTGTTCCTGGAAGGCGAGCTTCATCCGGTCCCAGTGCTCCAGGGCGATGCGGATCGGACGGGCGACCATATAGCTGCCGCCCCGCATCCAGCCGCCCTCATCCCCAACCCAGACCGTGGCGTCCATGAGCGCGGGATCGCGCGAGGCCGGGTTCATTGTGCCATCCTTGAAGCCCATGAGATTGCGGGGCGTCTCGCCCGGCTTGCCCCCTGAAGTGAAGCCGGCCTGAACCCAGCGGAACTGGGCGACGCCATCGGCAAGGCGCGCCAAAACCCTCACCGCGTGGAACGCGACCTGTGGGTCGTCAGCGCAGGCCTGAACAGCGAGATCGCCGCCCGTGCGCGCGGGGATCGGTTGGTCGCCATTGAACCGCGGCAGATCGATCAGCGCCTCCGGGCGCCGGGCCGCAAGGCCGTAACGATCCTGGCCGTCTTTCACGAAGAGGCCCGGCCCAAAGCCGAAGGTGATCGTCAGGCGCGCGGGGTGTAGGCCCAGCGCCTCGCCTGAGTCCGCGGGCGGCTGGTCGGGGTTCGCGCTGGGTTCGGCCATGCCCAGACTCATCTTCGCCGCAGCCTCGGTCCAGCCGCGCAGCAGCGCCGCCACGTCCTCGCGCGTGTCGGTGATCAGGTCGAAGGCCGCGAAATAGGCATGTTGCTGCTGGGGCGTGACGATCCCCGCCTGATGATCGCCGAAGAATGCGAAGTCCTGCGGCATAGGCCGCGGCTTCGCCACGCCCGGCCGCGCGGCGGCGAGAACCCCCGCGGCCCCCGCCAGCCCTGCCGCCCCGGTGAGAAATCCCCGGCGCGAGGTCATCGCGGCGCCGCCTTCACCAGCGTGTTCATGTCGTCCTCCACATAATAGAAACCGCTGCCGTCCGGCGTCATGGCGAGGCCGAAGAGATCCCCATTGCCCGGCGGCGACTGGGCCTGATCGGAATCGATCCACTGGGCGTAGATCTGCTTGCCGCTGGCGGGATCAACCTCCACCACCTGGCCATTTTTGCCGTTGCAGACAAGGAGGTGACCCTGCGGGCTCCAGGCCATGGCGAGCGGCCATTGGAGAAGCTGGCCCTGGGTGACCACCCGGCCCGTCCCGGCGCTGTCGGTCCGGGCGACCGCGTTTGGAATGGCGGTGATCACATCATCCAGGCCATCGGTGACATAGAGCGTGCCGTCCTTGTCCAGCGCCAAGCCCGTGGGGCCGAAGAGGAAATTGTCCCGGTCCGCCCGCTGGGCGAAGCCGTCCCCCACCACCGTCTGGCTGAGGAGAACGGGCGGCTTGCCGTCAGGAATGGACAGCTCCAACCGCAGCACCGTCGCCTTGCGCACGATCACCGGATAATGGGTCTTGGGATCCAGCACGTCGGGACCAAGCAGGCCAAAGCCCGACATGCTGATGAACAGAGTCGCGGAATCGCCCTTGTCGATCACCGCCATATTGCCCCAGGGATCATTGATGGTCGGGCCCGACCAAGTGGCGACCAGCGTGCCGTTGGGATCCAGCACCAGCAGGCAACCGTCCCCCTTGGTCTTGGTGGTGCCATCCAGGCTCGGCGTACTGCCCACGATAACCCAGCCGCTCTTCAGCATGGTCATGGCCGTGCTGAGACCCACACCGCCCGGGCACTGGGCGAGCTTTCGGGGGATCTCGGCAAACTGCGTCGTCTTCTTGGTCGCCGGATTATAATCGACGATGGTCGTGCCCGTGCCCTGGAGATTCGAGATATCGTTGAAATTGTCCACCAGGACGTCGTCCTTGGCGATCTTTCCCGCCGAGACCGGCGCGATGACCACCGCATAGGGGTTGAGATCGCCATTATCCGTCACCGTGGAGGCGAGGGTGACGTGCTTGTGGATCGTCTCCAGGAACCCCTGGGTCGGCGCCGCATGAGCGAGGGGGGCGGCGGCCAGTCCCACGCAGGCGGCGAACCGTGTTAGCGTCAGGCGCGATGGCGTCATGGGCGGATCCTTTAGAACGCGATATTTGTACGGGCGCCGAAAACGAGCTCGTTCCGGATACGCTGGGTCGGGTTGCTCGGATTGGCGAGGCCGCCGCCGGGATTGAAGACGTATTGAACGTCCGGCTGGAGCTGGAGCCAGGGCGTCACCTCATACTGATAGGTGGCCTCCACATAGGCCTCGCCGGTCTGGGGTGGGACGAAGCTGCTGGTCGCGATGGCCAGATCCCGGTCATAGGCGGCGACCTGGCCGCTCACATGGGTATAGCCCACGCCCAGGCCCACCGAGTCGTCCGTGCGATAGGTGAAGGGGTCGTGCAGCACGATGCCCGCATTCATGCTGAAATCGATGAGATTGCGGTCATCGAGGGGCGTGCCCATCACCCGGGCGAAGAGATTCAGGGTCCGGTTCGGATCGCTCGTCCCCCGCCAGATCATCTGGTCCGCCACGGCGTAGATGGCGTAGTCGCCCCGGTGGCGCCGAGCCGCGCCGTCGCTCAAAGGATCGGTGAGCAGGCGGCCCTGACTGTCATAAAGCTCATCATCAAAGCCCTCGGTGTCGTACCAGGCCCCGAGCCTGAACGTCCGCGCCAGGGGCGTCGCCTGGCCGGGCGAAACCATGCTGCCGAGCGCCGGATAGGCATATTGCAGCTCGGCGATATAGAGGGCGCCGCGGTTGACCGGAAAGCTGACCCCATGGGCGTCGCTGACCTGGGGATCGATATCCGGGTTCTCGGCCGGACTGCCGCTGAAGGCTCCGAGGAGGATATTCACCGTCTCGATGGGCCGATACCTGACGCGCACGCCGAGGGCCGAGAGGGGATAGGCGGGGCCGCCGCCCGGCAGATCAGCCGAGGGCAGCATGGGCCAGCCGAACATGGTGTTGACGAAGAGCAGGGCGTTGCTGGAGACCATGAACTCCTGGTCCAGGCTCTGCTGACCGATCTTCACGTCCAGCCGGTCTTCCTCGAGGAGCTTTTGGTCATACCAGGCTTCCCAGAGCCGGGTGGAGCGGTCAGCCTCGATTCCGCTGGCGGTCTGAAGGCTCTGGAGGTTATCGGCGCTCAGGTTTCGACCGTGGATCTGCAGAGCGCTGACATTTAACGTCCCGCCATACCAGCCAAAGGCGCGCTGGGTGTTGAGCTGGACCACGGCCTGGGTCAGGCCGTCATAGTCAAAGCCCCTGTGCGAGCCGCCGGTCATATTGCCGAGCGCCTCGCTGGTCTCCTCAAGGCCAAAGGTGATCCCCAACTGGCTCAAGGTCCGACGCAGACCCCACATGTCGCCGAGCAGACCTTGATTGCGCTTCCAATTGTTCAGGAAGTCGAAGGGACCCTCAGCCGTTGGCGCCCCGGATTCGTCCGACGCCACAGGGATCGCAATCGGCGGCGGCGCCGCGCCGGCCCGCCCCGCCAGCAACAGAACGCCCGCCGCAAAGCCTAAGCCCGCCGCCCGGAATCTTCGATCTCTCGCCGCCAAACCAAAGTCCCCATCAGTGAGGCGTGGTTGTTATTGCGAGTCATTCGCATTCGCAAGCACTAAGTTGGGGCGCTGGGTGCAGATTCCCTCACCCCTCCGGAAACAGCCCACTTAGGCCCGCGACGCTCGCCGTGCACAGGCCGCGCTCGGTAATGATCCCGCTCACCAGCCGCGCCGGCGTGACGTCGAAGGCGGGATTGGCGGCGGGGCTGCCGGGCGCTGAAACCTGAACGGCGCCAAGGCTCCCATCCTCCAGGGCGCCCCAGAGATGGGTCACCTCCCGCGCGCTGCGCTCCTCGATGGGGATCTGGGCCACGCCGTCGTCCAGGGCCCAGTCAATGGTCGAGCCCGGCGCGGCGACCCAGAAGGGAACCCCATTATCGTCTGCCGCCAGAGCCTTCAGATAGGTGCCGATCTTGTTGGCGACATCGCCCGACCCTGTCACCCGGTCCGCGCCCACGAGACACAGGTCCACCTGGCCATGTTGCATCAGATGGCCCCCGGCATTGTCCACGATGATCGTGTGGTCGATCCCCTGCTGGCCAAGTTCGAAGGCGGTGAGGGCCGCGCCCTGGTTGCGCGGGCGCGTTTCGCCGACCCAGACGTGGATAGAGATCCCCCGCTCCTGGGCCACATAGATAGGCGCCAGCGCCGTGCCCCAATCGACCGCGGCCAGCCACCCGGCATTGCAGTGGGTGAGAATATTGACCACCTCGCCGGGTTTTCGCGCCGCGATATCGCCGATCAGATCGGCCCCATGCTCGCCGATAGACCGGCAGGCGGCCACGTCTTCGTTGGCGATCGCCAGAGCCTCGGCCCAGGCGGCGGCCTCACGGTGAGGCGGCGGTAAGGGCGCCAAGACTTCACTTATCCGCCCGAGGGCCCAGGCCAGATTGACGGCCGTGGGGCGTGTGGCGGCCAGACGCGCGCGGGCCGCCGCCATGCCGGCGTTTGAAGGGTCCTCACCCGCCGCCAGGGCCATGCCATAGGCGGCGGTAACGCCGATCAGTGGCGCCCCGCGCACCTTCATCTCGGAGATTGCCGTGGCCGCGTCGGCAAGTCCCGCCAGACGGGAGGTGACCACCTCATGGGGGAGGCGCGTCTGATCGAGGATCTCCACCGCGCCATCGGCCGTGGCCCATATTGTCCGGGTGGGCTGCCCGCCGATCAGCATGGATACCTATTCGTCAGGGTCACAAGGCCTCGGTGATCGGAAGGGTCTCGCGCAATTGCCGCTTCAAAAACTTGCCATTGGCGTTGCGTGGCAGGGGCTCGTTGAGGAGCCAGAGATAACGCGGGATCTTGTGGCGGGCCATGATAACGGCCAGGTGCTCGCGCAGCGCCGCGGCGTCGGCGGCGTGGCCCTCGCGCACCACAACCGCGGCCCCCACCTCTTCGCCCAGGCGGTCATCCGCCACACCGAAGACGCAGACCTCCGCCACCGCCTCATGGCGATAGATG
>Ga0209208_10009520_pt1 | contig 12755 bp, 11 predicted proteins | sample S1TSphfallax_3_FD_187694 | JGI IMG/M metagenome (GOLD analysis project Ga0209208, IMG submission 187694) | Host-associated microbial communities from peat moss isolated from Minnesota, USA - S1T2_Fd - Sphagnum fallax MG (SPAdes) (version 2) | ecosystem: Host-associated > Plants > Peat moss >...
ATAATTCCAATCAACTAATTAGCATAAGACCTACACCCACAATACTAACAACAATAGAATCACAATAGTAACATTGTCATTCTCATAGCATAAAACTAGTTGATTGCACAAATCTCATAATGTCTTATGTAAGGTCAAACATCAATGGTATGTCACATATGAGCAAATGTCCATATATAAATTATGACCATACAAATATTGTTTGATACAATTTTTCATACCTTGTCAAATTCATCTTACTCAAAGGACATCATAACAATTAATTTGATGAAATTCATCATTGCCTTCTTCTCATAATGAAAAGTCTCATTTAAAATGCTATGATTTATGGTGTGTAAAAAATAAAGTCACTACCACCCAAAACCCATTTATAGTACAAAAATTATGCATGAAATGTCAAGTGTTACATTGGTTTCAACCAACTGATGTGCAAAAAAACATTAATATGAACACATCAAGAAAAAAAAACTTTTGAAAAAGATTTCAACTTGTGAAAAAAATGTGTTAATGTCTTTTGGGAAGACAAAAACATTGTTTAATTTGATTGAAAAGACAAATATGAAAGGGTTCCAACTTGGAATTGGCAAGTTGGACAACATACAATAGATTATGTAAATACCTCATATATTATACCAACTTTGACATCTTGTCATTGGAATTATTTTAAAAACATATGTAGCCCCTTAAAAGAAATAATAAACAAACATGTAGAAAAATAACAAACAAGCCACTAGGGTTGGTGTGAAGAAGTACAATAAAGGTTTGTGGATGGGAGGAATCCATAGTCCATATTGTAAGTTCTTAATAAGACAACTCAATAACCTTCACTATGCATGTCCATTCCAAAAGAACCATTCTAGAATCCTTGTAAAGAAAAAAAAAATCTTGTCATATTTAATGATTAAATGTTATGATTGCAAATACATGTGTTGTGGGGACATGAAGGTGTGAGCTATGGTGTTTCATTATTAGAAATGCAATCAATTCATTAATTTTGTGGTGAATGATTTAATTCAAGCATGTGATAGTTGTAAAGAATATGACAATTTTTATGGGTGCCTTCATCTTCAACTATATGATTAAAGCAAAAAAAGAAAATGATGATCCAAATTTCTATTCCCAAAACATCATATCGTATTATTTTTAAGTCATTCAAACATTGATCTTGTATTCGAAAAATAGTCAACCATTTTGCATTATAAGATTGTACAATATTAACCTAATATTAAAAAAAACCACTTGCCTAAATTTTCTATACTATAAAACTCATTGGAAGTATTGACAAGCAAGATGCAAATTATAATGGAAGACAATCTACCTAAAACCACACAAAAATTGTTGGTTTAAGGGCAAAACTAAATCTATCCATTATTTTTCAATAATATATTTGAAAAAAAAATCTTTAAGGAGCTAAAACATAAAGGAAATTGCTACAATCCTTGATATCATCAACTATTACAAGAATGAATCCAAGTTCTAATCAATATGTAATGCACACAAGAAGAACAATTACCACAATTGAAAATTTATTCTTATCTATAAACCATTATTAAAAAAACATTACAAAAGATTTTCCATTTCCAAGTGTACAACACACACAACTTTTGAATATTTTTTACATGCTAGGGAAAATTTTGATGTTAGTAACCTTCAAAATTGAACACCATCATGGTCTCAATGAATGTTATTTTAATACATAAACAATGTGAACAATATTTTGCTTCATGCTTAATCTAGTACAAGAAAAGAATCAAAGTTTTTCTAAATGTTAGATAGTTCTTGAACTTCTTTAGATACGATGGGTGGTGGACTAAAGTTTTAGGAACCAAGTTTACACAAATGGTGAAGAAGAAAATGATACTTGCAAAAAAGCTAGTCATCACAACCCATCCAAACAATTATAGGCTTTCTCCCAAGTAGTTTGGACATGACACAAACTTGAAGAAGAAACATTTTGCGATCTTGTAAGATTTATCATGTTTGTCAACATGCAAGTTTATAAACACATTATCAACCCATATGTTTATGCTAGTGTTGGTCAAGTATTATAATTTTCTAATACTCACTAGATTCAGTTTTCACAAAATAATTTACAAAAGGTTTTGATTAATACATCGAAACATGGTATCAATTTTTTTCAAAAACAAATTGAATTGATTTTCACAATGTTGGTTTTCATAAATTTTAAAATAATTTGTTATCTTTGACAATTTTCAAAAATTATTTTTTGTTATTTTTTCAAATAAAAAAATATACCAACATTACAAATGAATTATCAATTTTAATCATTTTTTTAAATCAAAAAATCACAATTATTCGTAAAGTAAGGAAACACAATGTCCAAACCTTAAATTTGGTCATACATGGGGTGAGATTCAAAAATGAACTTGTAAAAAAAATACATTAGCATTAACAAAGGGTGAATTTTTTTTTTAAATCAAATTTTGTGGTAAATTAAGTTTCATTTTGTTATCCCTTTTTCTTGAACAACTCCACTATTGTTACATATATTTCCACAATGCAACTATTATAATTAGTTCAAACCTTGTGCGTGAAACCTTATACACAATAGTTGAGAACTAAACATGGGTAAAAGGTTTTTACCTCACTTGGGTTTCAATATATATATATATTTCCCTTGATCATGTTCTTTTCATTTGACTTTCACATAAATGTGAACCAATAATTAGGTTTTCAATCAAGGTATCACTTTGATAAGGATATCTAAATGACACTTGGGAAAAATTTTAGTACCTTATCAACATTAATTTATACCCAACCTTAACAAAAAATGTAGTCCTAAACACAAATTGTGGGTTTGTGAACCATGGAGTAAAATAAGACCCATGATGCAAAATTCATTAGTTTCCAAGTATGCATTACAAACATTATATAAAAAAAAAAACATGTAGATAAAAATGAGCATTGCCTTTCCTTCACCATTCATCTTGAAAGGATAGATCAAACATTTGTTTATGTATTGTAGTTAAAATAATTTGAATAACACATGTGTAACCATTGCAAGGTGATGTTGGCCATAGTGATACATTAAGGTTAATATGAAAAGCATAAGACTATATATTAATTTTTTTCCCCTTCTCACACCAACAGGTTTGGGGCCCATCCTTTGCGCCAAATGTGTTGCCCAAATGAAATTGAAACTCATGTTATATCAATACAATTATAACAAACATTACCAAAGAACAAAAATGAACACATATCCATTTTTTGTTTCCTATAATACTTTTTTATTTAATCCCCATCCCATCACCCACCCAAACATTTTTTTGTTATAATTGGGATCACAAGGAAGCTTGTTAAAAACCCATGCATTTAAATTAATTGCTTATTTAATTGTGTCTTTTTTGTTCTCTAAGACTAAAACCTCAACCAAATCCATTACAAAGAAACACAACCTTCAATTGGATTGGACACCACTCACATTTTTCCCATGGTTACAACTAGTCAATCTTTTTAAATTTTTTTCTATCAAAATTTTTAAACAACACAATCTCCAATTCCTTAAAACAAAAAAATTGCATCAAAATGATGGATGGCCCCATCTCCAAATTCCTTCTATTTCATGCCCAATTTGGGTATGAAACTGAAACCAAGCCATGAAAAAATATTTTTTCAAATTGCAAAAAAAAAAAGTTAAAAGATCCCAACCCAAAAACGCAAAACAACACAAATAGATATTAAAAAAACCATAATATTTCAAAAAAAACAATAACTATTGGTCTCAAGTTTTATTTTTCTTTTGCTTATTCTTCTTCAAATCCTCCCCATTTTAATTCCCCTAGTTATTCATTTTCAAATTTTCGTGTTTTTTATTTTTTTACTTTTATTTCTTCATAATGACCTCAACAAATGTGCATAATGTATTTTCAGGGTGCCTTACAAGGCACAATTCCCTCATGAGCTTGGAGTAATAGGTTTCTTCTATGGAAATTTGTCATAAGTTAATTTGAGATGCCATTGTGGTGTAGGGAAAGTTTGTGTAAGTGCATTTGGGCCTTTGGCCATTATGTAATGGAAAACATTGATAGCAATGTTTCCCCTATACAAAACCTCCTTTTGATTCTCTTGTTTTTTTTTTTCCTTTTTCAAATGATGATGATGATGATTCTACAATGTTGTCATTGAGCAACAATTTTACATCAATCCACCAAGGGTGAAAAATAATTCTCAAAGAACTTTCAAATAACTTATTTCTAGAATATAAAATCTTCATTAATGTTAATCATTGGTATGATTTCTTTTTAAAGTAATGAATTGCCCATCATCCATGGGTTGATTAAATTGCAATTCACAAAATAAATAAATAATATTTGTTTAATTCTTTTTCCAAGCAATGAATGGGTTGTTTAAATTATAATTTCACAAGTAGTGAATCCTAAGACTCTTGACTATAGAAAAACAAAAAAAAAATACCTTGCCACCTACATTAAAAAAAATTGCAAGCAAAAACATGGTCATGAAAGCAGACACTTGTCTTCTTCCCACATACATCAAAAAAAGTCTTCAAGCAAAAATAAATAAATTTATGGAAATTCTATTAGATGATTCATAAACATTTTTTACAAAAATACTTTGCTATCACTATTTTATATTGTACTTGTGTGTCCATTTTAACTACCTCCATGGCCTAAAAGAGTAAAAGCAAGGAGAGTTCATTCCTTCTTAACATTGTGTGCTTTGAAAATGAAATGCAGCTAAACCATGTCAAAAGAATTAGTATTCATGCCTACCAACAACACTTCCACTTTCCTATCCCCTACATTTTCAACTTGTATTCATTAATTTGTAAGAGAGCCAATTGGAGGATAAAAATAAAATAAAATGGGCCCAAATTTTAGATAATCAAACCTAGTTCAAAACACAAGATTAACTTTGGAACTTAAGTATGTCTTCAAGAAATTCCCTTTGCATACACCAAAAGGGGGGGGGGGAAGGAGGAGGCAATAGCCCCATCACAACATTAATCAAAGTTTAGGAAGTACAAAGGGGGTAGAAATCGCCACACAATGGTAGCGCCATCCTCCCCAAAAATATTCAAGTGGCACCATTCAGCCTTAAAGGCCTGATCAATTCTATCCTAGAGATTATACTCACAAATAGATTTGAGGGAATTAATGGCTTTCCAGGTCGCCATCCTAATTTCAACATTGGCAACCCAAGCTTGTTGGAAAACATTGTGGGAGCAGTAATGCACATCAAAGTGCATCCTACACCTTTCCAACCAAAGGAAATAAAGAATGAAACTCCTAAGAATATCCAATGGTTACCTAATAAAAGAGAAACCACCAACATGGTAATCTTGAATTTTGGGAGGATCATCCTCTCTTTTGACAACTATATCGCCTAATAAAATAAAAGGCCAGGAAAAGGCAACGTCATCTAGCCCCCCATTTTTGCCAAACCCTAAAGTATGCCTCCCAAGTGTATTTGGCTTTAACACATTCAAGTAGGTAGTTTTGCAGCGATTCAGAAAGCCCATCGGGGTAGACCTTACATGTAAGAGGGTTCCCCATGCATTGGAGCCAAATGCCAATAGGGAACCCACGATTCAGGGTGAGCTAAATGAGAGTTCCAACCTTGTGGGGGCAGGAGCTGTGCAAAATTCTAGCCAACACTTGGTGATTCGTCAAATTGTTGAAATTGAGTTACTAGATGAAGGAGCGGATTGTAGGAACCTCAGATGGTCACCTTGAGTTCATATATCCTTGTTTAGCCGAGTAACCAAAGAAGGGCGAATGCCCCAAGGGGGGGGGGTCGCTTGCCAATGCCATTCTCCTAGATCCCGGGGGAGACGTCAATGAAGCCGGTCTTAAAGATCCAAAATACAGTAGATTTGGGGAGCACATAGAAGTTTCTAACCACTTTGAAGGGAGCTCCATGTTTATCTTGAGATATAACTCTGACTGAGTGGTAGCTTGCGGGTGAGAATGTCACCTCTCAAGAACTCATGGCTCTAATAAGACTGTTAGGGGAAATCCTACATAATTCAATGGCTTTTACCAAGTTTGGGAGAACTTCCGCGATTCGGTAGATCCATGTGAGAGGGGTGAGATGACTCATTGCCTTGCTATTGATCCAGTCACGAATTTTGAAGCCGCTAGGGAACGCAACTAGGTTCCAAGGGATGCTAGAGATGATGATGATATCCTTGCTTGTTTGATTAGTAACATGGGAGCTCATTTCCAGTGCCGGGAGGCTCTTCCATTCCATGTCTTCCTAGTCCCATAAGTCCCTTATTCTTGTGCATCCAACCTTAGCAATGGCCTGCCCTTCATTGAGTCCATTCACCCCTAAAGGTTGGTCGACATAATTAATGATTAGGGGGTTGCTGAAGACTGATTGTCTGAGGACTTCCACTTATGATGTGGGTTCAGTCTTCGCGAGACCTGCTTTCACATTCAGCTAGGATTCGAGTATGCTTTTCCAAAACGAGGAAGTCATTATCTGGAGTTCGGGGGCATCGAATAGGTTGATGTATTTATTCCTTGGTCCTTTCCCATGGACTAGAAGTTGAACTTGATCCACACAATGTTGCAATATCTCCTTCCAAGGTTCACAATTGGAGGATAGTCCTTTCACTAGCAATTTAATAAGAAGGGCTTCTGATTGAGCTTTGGGGTCAATGATTCCTAGGCCCCCATTTGAAGAGGGAAGTGTGAGGGAGTCACATTTTACCTTTGCTCGGGTTCTAATTGCTTTTCCTCCCCAAATGAAGTTCCGTATCACCCCCCCTAATTTGATTACACATTCTGGGATTAGGGTTCCGGTAAGCTGCCATGTACCACATGGAGGAGAGTAGAACCTAATTGGCTATGAGTATTTTGCATGTGAGGGAAAAGTTATAGTTCCCCAAACTATCATTTTGCCCTATAGTGAGATCATAAGTTTATCGAGGTTTGCTTCTGTGGGGAGCTAGAATCTGACTTGGATGCCTATGTAGCTAACCCTTTTGCTCTCAAAGACCCACTTTAGCCCTACCTCTTGACCCCATTCCTAAGCTCACTTCTCTTTGCTGGCCTAAATGGCAACAAACTTCCCCCAATTGATTTTTGCACTAGATGTGAGACAAAAGAGATCTAGTACTAATTGCATTTTGTCCATGTTGCTTTTGGTTCTTAACGCGTTCCCAAGCTCATTGATAAATTCAATGTGAGTATGAGGTGAACACAACGAAAGGGCAAGGAATTGGGGACATGCTCCCTAGCTTATAGCATTTTGAGGGGGTAGAGGGGCATGCTAGAGCTCTAAGATGGGACTAGGAAGAATGATAAGCATTTTATCACTCATTCGAACTTGCACAAATCTAAACAACAAGTTGGTTAATGCATAGCTGGAGCACTTTTAGTGCTAGGATGAGCCACGGGCAAATTCAGACTCATAAGATTCACCACGGCCCGAACTTGGGGGAAACCACCATCTTCCCCTTTATAGTATACTCTGTGCCTCTCCACGAGGCCCACATCCAAATGGCATTTTGTCTCGGGACTCCCACTTCCCGAAATTCTCACAACTAAGATTCTCGTGACTTTGCAAGCCCATAACTTTGTGTGTAAACCTTTGATTGAAATGAGGTTTAAAGCAAGTTGTAGCCCTTGTTAAGAGTTTTCAACGATATGTCGCTCGCCACCTCCACATGAGGAAATCGAGGTGATTTTTGACTTTTTCCCGGCCATTCTTTTGGCCATAACTTATGTTGTAGATATTTAAATGGGTCATGCAAGCCCATTTTAGACATCTACGTTCCAAAAGATTTCTAATGATATAAAGAATTCATCAATCCATTGAGTTTTGACCCCCGCAATCACTTTATGAAGATTTGGGAGTCTATTGGACTTCGATTCCCAAAGTGGAAGCTCCTTTGGAAGTGCGAGGGTTCATTCCTTCACACTTTCCTACATTCCCGAGAACATGCGGCGTGATTCCCGGGCTTCCTTTTTGGCCTGTAACCTTGCAAACCCTTGCCTTGGTTGCGAGCCCAAGGCTAAGGTTGCAACACCCACTTCAGCCCTACCTCTTGACCCCATTCCTAGGCCCATTTTTCTTTCTTGGCCCAAATGGCAATAGATTTCCCCTAATTGATTTTCACCCCGGATGCTCGACAAAAGAAATCTAGTACTGATCACATTTTGTCCATGTTGCTTTTAGTTCCCTTGAGATAAAAAGTGGTACCATCAACAAATGTTTGGTCCTGAACACAACCTCCTTTGGGCAGGGTCACCCCCTCCATATTATATTTAGTATTCTCCAGCATATGTCCAAGGACATCCGCCGCTAATATAAATAAGTAAGGAGCCAACGGGCAACCTTGTTTCATTGATCTGGATAACTTAAAATCTTATCCAGATTCTTCGTTAACCTTGATCGTTGATGAGGCTAGCCAATATAACGAGGAGACCCACTTAATCCATTTGGGGCTAAACCCTAATTTGGACAAGGTTGAAAAAAGAAAACCCCACTTTATTTTGTCAAGGCTTTTTCAAAGTCAAGGAGAAGCAAGATTAGGTCATGTTCACTCTCTACTACCCATTCGAACAATTCTTGGGCTAAGAAATTATTATCCAGAATGTTCCTCCCCATCACAAAGTTGGTCTGGTTGGTTTTGATCACAAATGGTAAGTGTACCTGGATCCTTCGAACTAGGATTTTAACAAGTATTTTATAAATACTTCCAAAGAAAGTGATGGGTTTCCAATTCCCTAACTTGGATGGTCTCCAGATTTCAGGATCAAGGTGATCGTCCCTTTGTTAATGATGTTCGAGGTCAATCCCAATGAAAGCATTGCTTGGAAGGTTAGGAGAAGTATGAAGGCGATTTCTTCCACATTTTCTTAAAAGAACTTTATCAGCAAACTGTCATGGCCTGGCGCTTTGCCTTTAGGTAGGAAGGTGATGGCTTCCACCACCTCTTCCATGGTCAGCTCCTAGGTCATCTCAGTGTTCATACCCTTCATGATTCGGGAGGGTACACTCTCCCAACACTTCCTTTGGGCCTCTGCAATGTCCGAGGAATGAGGTTCAAATGTGTACAGGTTGGCGTAAAACTGGGAGATATAGCGAGAAAGGTCCGCTTGTTTGTATATTGTCATCCCATCAACCTTTAGTTCCTTCAGCATGGTCCTATTTTTGTTGACGTAGTGGAAGTCAAAGAATAACTTGGAACAAATGTTGCCATACCTAAACCATCTTGTCGCTGAATGGTGGTTGAAGTGTTTTACTAAGGTTTGGAATAATTCAGCCAACTTGCCTTGTGATTATGAAAGAATTGCATGTATGTGCTCGTTTGTTGGGTTAGAGTGTAGTTACATTTCCGCTAGCTAAATTTTCCTGGAGTGGGCCTTGATTTGCATACCTTTGAGATGATTACGTTCTTTGACTAGCGAGGCATTACATGTCATAACTCTTTCGATGGTCGCCTTTATCCAAGGTGCCCATCTTGTTTCTCTTGTGGGCTTGGGCATCTCTCCTTCCCATGCTTTAAGCATTACCGCCTTGCACGTCTTGACTCTTAGCAAAGAGGAGTCGAAACATCTATTCCACTTTGAAGATTCAGTTGGTTGTCCCCAAATAGTTAGAACTAGAAGGGAGTGATCCGAAAGCTTGCGTACTGACGTAGTTGTTTCGATTCGCCCCCCCCCCCTCCCCCCCTTATATCCAAGTCCTAAGAAATAATGAATTTATCAATGCATGAGACAATTGAGTGCTCTAGATCTGCCATTGTCAAAAGGTATTCCTTCTTGGACATTTTTCAAAAGCTATCTAGCTTCCAAGCATCTGCTAGCCCATATTGAAGCGTCATATGATGCTAAGAGGTCGCCTCTCTTCTCATCATGAAACATTGCCTCGCTTTCCTTTTTCGATCAGTCTCTTTTAGATGATTGAAATCTTCTCCTATGATGATGTGGGAGGTGTCAAAATTGGCTTCACTTAGTTGCTTCCACATTAGTGCTAGTTCATTGGAGGTGCGAGCGTCGTAAATGTTGACCATTGTAAGGTTTTCGTTATCCGAGAGCTTGAGGGTTATATATTGTGCTCTACCTTCAAAAAGAATGCCATTGGAAGTGATTTGTGGAACAAAAGATTTGTCTACCATAATTGAGGCACTTGCATTCATCCTTTGCGATTGCCCCATTCGAAGACCATGATTCCTAATGCACTCCCAACTCCTCGAGGGACTCAAATGGGAGTCCAAACTGAAAACAACGGAAGAGTAAGAAGTCGGGGCACGCTCCCTAGCTTGCAGCACTTTGGAGGGGTAGAGGGGCATGCTGGAGCTTCGGGATGGGACTAGGAAGAATTGACAAGCTTCAACTACTCACATGAACATGCACAAAACCAACACAAGGTGGTTAGTGCATAGTTGTAGCACTTTTGGTGCTACGACAAGCCACATGCAACTCGAACTCACAAGACTCACCATGACCCAAACTTGGGGGAAGCCATCACTTTCCCCCTTATAGTATACTTTGTGCCTCTCCACGAGGCCCACATCCAAATGACAATTTGTTCTGAAACTCCCAAGTGAGAGTTTCGAAATTGCTAAAATTGGGACTCCCACGACTTTGGGGGCCCATAACTTCACATGCAAACCTCGGATTGAGATGAGGTCTAAAGAAAAGTTGTATCCCTTGTTGAGAGCTTTTCAACGATATATTGCATGCCACCTACACGCAAGTAAATCGGATCGGTTCCCAACTTTTAGTGGTCGAGAGTCAAACTACCAATTTGACTCCTGACCCTTCTTTCGGCCATAACTTGTGTTTCAAATGTCTAAATGGGTCATACGAGCCCATTTTAGATATTTAAGTTTTGATAGTTTTCCAATGATATAAAGAACTTCTCAATCCATTGTCTTTTGACCCCTGCAATCGCTTTCTAAACATTCGAGAGTCCATCGGGACTCCAACTCCGAATGTGGGAGTTCCCTTGGGAGTGTGAGGGTCTATTCCCTCACACTCTCTTGCACTCCCAGGGAGCATGCGGCATGACTCCCAAGCTTCCCTTTTGGCCTGCAACCTTGTAAGCCCTTGCTTTGGTCGCGAACCTAAGGCTAGGGTTGCGACAACTCCAAAACGAGACTCCTTTTTAGAACTCTACCCCCTTGGTTGAAGTAAAGCAATCTACTTCCCCCAGGTGATGCTCTTGCAGAAGTAGAATTTGTGGAGGCATGGTCAAGGAGGTGACCCATGCCCTAATCTCCTTTTGTTTCAAGGAATTCTTCCTTAGACTTCTCACATTTAGTGAGGCGATCGTGATGGCCTTTTTATTCATGAGCAAGTTGTTTTAGGGCAATAGTGTTATCGATTGATCCCTGTTCCAAGGTTGGCTCTCGATTACTGTCTTCACTATGATCCATCTTTAGTTCTTGAAGAATTGAAATGTTGCTAGGGTTGGCTGCGTTGGAGGCCCGAGAATGCTCCAAGTCTAAAAACGTGAAACGCTTCTTTCTTGTTGCTTAAAGAGAGACCTAGACACTTGAGATCATGTTCATGTATAATTGGTGGTCTTCTCCCCTAGTAACCTTTCTCAAGAGGAGATTATGTGCCAGAACTACAAACTCCACCTCATTGTTCATGGTTGAGATTGCGTCAAACATCTTCCAATGTAGTTTTTTCTTGCTCTAGATGTTGACAGGGTTAACCCCAACATGAACATGAGTTAGGATGGTGTATTCGAAACCTCCTCTGTTTGGTTTTTCCTTCCAGTTCCACTCTAGATTGAATGCTTCCTCCATTGGCAGTTGATGCTTTAAGACATTATCTTTTAGACCAGTTGCCACATGTTTAATCAACTCTTCCATAGCTGATTGGGAGGACTAGTCCTACTCCCCTTGTCCTTCTACCCTTATTCCAATTGGGAGGCTTGGCAGGGCTTTGTTTTTTGAGTGAACTAGGATATCTGTTAGTGAGCCTTTTTTTCTTGTGAGGACATGCCAAATCCTCGCTCTGCATTGTTCTGCTATTTCTGGCAGGAGAATCCCTAAGGATTCAAAGAAGAGTGGTGGAGCTCCAATTGTTTCTAACCTTTCTTTTCCCCAAAACTTTTGCTGGCGGAACATCAAGTTGGGAAGGATGGCTAGTTGCAGGGCATGTTGTTGTTATTTTGACCTTGTGCTTCTTCTTTCCTTGGAAAGTCTAGCCTTCCTCCAATGCTTCTAGGGTTTTCTTGATAAGACTCAAAGCTCCAACCTCCTCGTTCAATGTTTCAAATGGGTTGGCATCTACCCATTTCCCTTAAGACTTTCCATCACTCCCTCTTGGAAGGTCAAAAGTTAGTTTCTTCTTTAGTGTGTTGCATCCTTCTTCCTTTTCTTCTAGTGCTTTGTCTCTTGGTCGAAGCCCGATTAGGTTCTCAACTAATGAATGGATACAAAAAAATTCCAATTATCCCATTGCCTAATCCTCCTCATTGTTAACAGGGGCCTTCTATTTCCATTGCTCCGAGGTAATATTCTTCTTTACGTTTTTGGTTGTGGGGTTTTCTGAGAGAGGTCGTAGCACATGGCTTGCTCCTGCATTTGTAGCATAAATGTTTGTATCCATTGTCTTTTTGTGCTTTTTGCTCCCAATCTCATGATTCCTCCCAGTGTTTTTGATGGCAAAGATGGTTTTGCTACAAGGCATGGAATCAAAACCTCTTGCCACTTTCTTGTTCTAGGTTGGGAACTTACTCATAGGAGTGTTTCCATCCTAGATTAGCACTTTGGGAATAATACAGGCAATGAGCGAAGTGACCAA
>Ga0209208_10009521_pt1 | contig 12755 bp, 9 predicted proteins | sample S1TSphfallax_3_FD_187694 | JGI IMG/M metagenome (GOLD analysis project Ga0209208, IMG submission 187694) | Host-associated microbial communities from peat moss isolated from Minnesota, USA - S1T2_Fd - Sphagnum fallax MG (SPAdes) (version 2) | ecosystem: Host-associated > Plants > Peat moss >...
TTTCATTTGAACAAAATCTCAGTAAGATATGAATTTTCAAAGTTTATGTTTTTGTAATGTTTAAAATGAAGTATTTGATAAATAGAATGTAATGTAACATATTATCACAACAAGTGAAGTGGCTTGATGGTAAGGGTGTTTGCCTCCATTCCAAAGGTCAAACGATCATACTTCATGAGTGGTGTTATGTGTGATCAATAATCGTATGTTGATCGAATATTCCCTTATCAAATTTCTAAAATAGGTGCCTAGGTTGATTATGTGGTCTACCTAGGTTAGGTTTTTAGTGACACATGTCAATAAATCATAGGTTAAAAAAATCATGAAATTAATAATATTATTATATACTAAATAATTAAATTTTAATTGCTTTCCATGCTTGTTAATTAATTAACTAGCAAATGAATGGTTTGGTAAATTTTTATTTCACTAGAAAGTAACCTTGTTTCACTAGGTACTAGTGAAACAATTCATTGTTTGTAGCAACTAGTCCTTGTTCAATAAGGGGTTAAATAATTTCACTAGGTAAAAATGTCCAAATTCACTCAAAATCTATTGAAACCCAAAGTGAACTAGGATGCATTTCCTAGTAACGTAAGCTATATCCTAAGTAACTTATCAAATATATAGGTCTAGGCTAGGCTACTAGATAGGTTATTACCTAATAGATAGCCTATTAACTTATTAATTATGTTAGGCTAGATAGGTTCTTTAGACCTAATTTAACCTACTAAATATGTTTGGTTAGGTAGGTAGCCTAGGTTGAACAAGTAGGTTAAATCATCAAATGAGTATGGCTTATTTGACAAATGTCAAATCATAATGGTCAATTTGACTAAGGGTCAAATTTAAGATGGCCAATTTGATTAAAACATGCCCATTTTTATGGACGTTTGTCTATCTTAACTAAATCCTTAACTTGACACTTTGTTAAAAAGGTCGCTTTAGTCAAATATATTAGTCAAATGTAACATGTGTTTTTCATGCCCCAAACATTTAATCAAAATGGACATACCATTTGGTCAATGCAAACACTTGGTCAAGTTGGCCTTTTGAAATGTTGTGATTTCTTATAATGTTTATTTTTGAAGGATGAAAAGAGATTAAATTGGAAGCAAAAGATGTTTTCAAACTTAGTTGATATCATTGAGCAAATGTTCGATAATGAAATAAAAGGCATCATCCAAACTACGTAGACACATCTGTGAGACAAAGAGTATCTAGTCAACATAAAGGTTACCACCCTAAAGAATAGTTTGGGTGAAACCTTCACACTTAATCCATTTTCTAGATATGGTGGCCAAGTTTGAACAAAAAAGTGGGAATGAACTTGGAGGGCCAAGGAGTACGAAAAAGAAAAGGCCTCAAGAAGAAGTAGCCCAACCCCAAACCGCTTAAAGTGTTGAGGAAAACATCAACCCATTTAAAGAGGGGGAAAACATTTAGAAAAAAAATCTAAAATAAAGTAAGGTTAAAGGTTTTCATGGGATTGGTCAACAAGATTCTCATGGACATTAGAAGGAAAACCCTTTTTTTCCAACTACATTTCCAACTTCTTTTCAACTATAATTCATTAGAAGAAAAATGGGTTTTTTTAACAAGTCCAATGCAACTATTTTTCTCCAAGGCAACTAATTTTTGTCACATGCAACTAAAACACTAGTCGCCTTGGACAAAAATAGTTGCAAAAGTTGGTTACAAAACCACATTTTTCTTCTATTGATTTAATTTGTAGTTGAAAACAACACACTTAGTTGGAAGATTTTATTTGTAGTTAAAATCTATTAATTGCAATAAAAAACCATGGTAATTGACAATTACAAGTTGAAATGACATTCTAGTTGAAAATGTGACCCAAGTGTTAGCATCATATCAACTATTATAATTGAAAATTGTTTTTAGCCTAAACAATAAGGTGGATGAACTTCATCTACTAACATTTCACGATTTCATCAAATTTGTGTTTCAATATCCAATATTGAAATGAAAATTGGATTTATATGAGTCATCCAATTTAATGAAGGAAGATATTTTTACACATGGATTAAGGAAATGGTGACATGTGGTATTGATCGATTATTTTAATATTAAATATTTTTTATAAATGGCATTAATCTAGATCATTGATCTTGCATCCAATAAGATTTGACACATGGACATACATTTTATATCTAACTAAACCTAGGTACCTACCTACTTGCTTACTTAATTAGGCTTAGGTACCTATGTAGGTAGGTAGGTTACATATCTACCTACATACCTACCTAAGCTTGGCTAAGTACGTAACTAAGTAGGCATAGGTAGTTAAACTACCTACCCATCAAAACCTATTTACTAAATAAGCTAATTTAAAATAATCCTCTTTTATTTTTGCTTTGGTTTTCAGGGTTGAACCTTTTTAATTGGTTCATACCAACTTTACCATTTAAAAATAATAATAATTTGTGCATGTCTACTTATATAACTTGCAAAGTTGTAACATATGACAAAATATGGGATAAACATTTTAGTTGCATGCATCTTAGTTGTAACTTAATTGCAATCTAGTTGCAACTACTTGAATAGACATGTTGATAACTTAAGGACAAACTTATAGATCTTTGTACACTACTTTGTTGCCTACAAAGTTCAAAAATATATTGTAGCCCTTCACCTAGTGCATTGAAAGCAATAAAAATATTTCAAATTGATGAAACAATGAGCAAGTTATGCCCTTTGGAAGTGAAGGGGGTCATTGACATGTGGGTTGGCACATATGAACAATTTGCATTTTGGAGCTTAAGATTTTTGGACATCGCTCTATTGGCTTTTCACTTCAAAAAGCTTTAGATGGCGTTTTGACAACTTTTTAAATTATTCAAAACAAGCAAGAAATGAAGAAGATATGATATTTGAAAGTAAGGTAGTCAAAATGTTTTTTTTCTCCTTGAACAAGCTCATCCTCTTCTTCATTCTTTGTTGTTGCTTTTTTGGTTTTGGAGTTCCAAGAAGTATTGTAAATCTTCATTTGGCTCACTAATGTTCATGAAAATCTTTCCAAGAGAACAAAAAACTTCAAAAATATAATAGGTGTTTGGTGATAGGTGTGTCTACCCTATTTATTAGTTAGGTTATAGTAACTTAATCCACCTAATAGCTATACTTTGTATCAAAAATAAAAATATCTAACAAATAAAATATATTAAAAAATATTAAACATAATAATAATAACTATTAATATTGGTATTGATATAAATTAATATTTAATATTAAAAAATTCAATATATTTTTATTTATATATATTAACTATAATTATATTAATTGATAATTTCAAATATTGATAATTAAATTTTATTAGTATATGGTAATAGTTACGTGAGATTTTTTTAATATATAATTTTGTGGGTTAATAATATAAATAATAATTATTACATATTTATTTTATGTTTAATTATAACTTATTTTTTAAATAATTAATTATATAATTGATGGTAGTAATAATATAAAATATAAAATAATTACATTTATATATAAATATTAGATACGTGAAATTATATTAATTATAGAATATAATTTCTTTAATGAATAATGGTTGATAATATTATTAATATTGATAATAACTTATGATTTATACATAATAGTAATATAAACTTATGTTATATTTAGTTAGGCAAGATATAATAACATATGCATATATATAATAAAGTGTATTAATATAAGCTAGGTATGTTATTTATCCTAAGTTATTATAGTCTTTTGAAGGTTTTGAAATATTGTACAATACCTTTTCAAATTTGGCACTTGGGTGCCGAATCATTTTTTTACCCAAAATCTTTTGGTAAGGTGGGTGTGATGTTTTTAAAATCTCCAACTTTGAATGGGTTGTAAACTACTTAAAAAAACAAATTACCCCATCTCAAAATTGAGAATTAACAATAATAAAATAAGGAAATGCCCAAACTTACAAATGTACCTTGGATTACATCCATCCACCAATGTAAATTGTCATTTAACCAAAAATCAAATTATCAAAATAGTTGAAGGCTTGACTTGTGATGATGCAACATCACCCAAAGGTAGAATGACGTTTGATGACATCACAAAATTAGCTAATCTTTCAACTAAAAGTCAACTAGGAAAGTCATCAATGTAAACCACTTGTAGAAAGCGGTCGCCTAATTGAAGACCATTTTCAAGTACTAACCAATTCTATTAGTAGTTCAACTTATATATATATTTATTTAAAAATTTAAATTTGTAGTTGGAATGTAGTTGGAAACGACATCTAGTCAAAAGCTCATTGGTTTAAAAAAAAGGTTTTTCTTCTAGTGTGAAAAGGCTAGAGGTCAATGGGAGGAGGAATTGGTTGGAAAAGGCATAGCAATGCAAACCAATGGAAATGGACTTGCGAATTGGACTCGAAGATAAAAAAATTCCAAGTCTTGATTAGGCAAGATCAAAATAGTGGTGCGTGTGAGTAAAAATAACACACTCTCAATTAGAGAAGTAAGACTTCCTATGCATGAATTTGCAACTCATGTCCCACATGGGAGAAGGGAGCTTGATGTGTATATAACCCTTGCTTGGCATGGTCGCGAGGGTGTGTTGGACCCAAAATGGACTCCGAGTAGTAGTGAAGGCCTCAAAAGGGGAAACAAAAAAAAGTGGAAGTTTAGACACCAAAAATGGGTGTGTTTGGACTTCAAGTGGACACCCCACCTAGGACTCCTCTTGTGTCATATTGGAAATCGAATGAACAAGATGACACAAACGAGGATTCAAGATTCAAGGAGAAGTTGACCCCAAAATGTTGGAATTTGAAAGATGTGTGTGAACAAATAGCCAAGAGGGTGAATTCTCCTAGAAACACCATCATGGATGTTGATAATTCTAAAGTGGGGGGAGAGTGACATGCCCTTCTAGGTGAAACCACAAGTGGGCTCCACCGGTTGGGACCAACATGGGTCGGTCCCTATCTCAACATGGGTGTTTTGATTCGATTGCCAAGCCAGAATTGACTCCTAGCATTTTGAATTACAAAGGTGTGTAAAAATAGGTGGAGGGGTGAGGAAGGGCCTAGGGTCTCTTTGAACCAAGTTTAAATGTTAGACTTGTAGTTGGGTTGCCAAATGGAATGGGGGGATTTTTGACCATGAAGTCTTGAACCATTTGGGAAGTTTGCATCTAGGTTCAGTCCTTTTCACCTAAAGCAAAAGTAAAAAACTTGTGTCAGAATGTTAGTTTAAAATTAGGGTCTTGGATGGGGTAGTCACTAACACATGGTTTGGTCAGTGTGGAGTTGAGTTGGAACCATTTTAAGAGGCTAAGGAGTGCGGGGATGCATTAAGGGCATCCAAGGGTAAAAGGGGGAAAGGTTTTGCAAGTTTAAATTAAGATAATTGTTTTTTATTTTGGACGTAAGTTTTATAAATGTATCATAAATTAAATAAATTACAGCCATAAATTTTTGAATATTCATTTGAAAATGTAATTACACTTTTTTTTTCACATATAAGTTTATATAAAATTTATCGTTTGCATTTGTATATGGTGTTTAAATGTGGTGTGCAATGATCATTGAACCCTCATCCTTTCATTCCTAGGTCCAAATGCATGTGCATGGCTCATTACTTGTGTAGTCTTCCCCATGTTCCATTTATCTTTGGTTGTGTTTTCCATCCCTTTTGACTTGGGCTTGAATTCCCCCATCCCAACCTTTTTCATCATTTGTGAATTCAACCCATTGATAAAATGGGAATCACCTTCTAATATGCACCCATGGTAATATGCAAATTGGTACACATGATGTAATGGATGATGCCTTCGCATTCATTGCCCTTGAAATCATCTTCCATGTGGGATTCACAAATTTACATGCACTCCCATTTTTCACATTTTAATTTTTGTGTTGAAACATTGATATTATCCTTTGTTAATAAGACGAATTGGCATTGTAACAAACATATTCATTGTTATGTGACATTCGTTGACTTTTACCTTGAACATGTTGATTTCACAGTCATTGGGTTTTACCTTGAGCAAAATCATTACCAATCTTACAATCATTAACTTTCTCATGGGATTTTGCTAGTACCACCTTATCACATTTCAATCCTTGTACACTAATTTAAAAAAACATTACAACAATTGTTGGTGGCCACAAAGATGGGTTGGTGTGACCTAGCACCCACCAATGCATAAGTCCCATTTTGGCCCATCTTGGGTTTTTTTTGTGAGATGAAACCCCATGTTCACCTATTCACCATTTGAATAATATCATGTCAATTCATTGGTTCATAAAAAAATAGGGTAACATTATCCCCTATCAAAATTAGATTTTGTTTTCAAAATACAAAATATTAAGTTCTACCTTAGTATTAATTGGTACTATCAACTCAATGATAATTATCACTTGAACACTCTAGTTTCTTTTAGCGGTTCTAATTAAAAAGGTGTTTTAGAAAAAATTGCTACTAGTGCTGTAAAAACTTTAGATGCATGATAAGTAGAAAAAGTCATGGTAACCTTTTGTCCTACACCTATTTAAGGTGGTGTGAGTGGTAGAATACTAAGAATGAATGGTTCAACAATACTACTAGAGGGTTTATTCATGCTCAAGGTCCCAAAAAAAGGAAACATGACTACAAGACTTGTATGGGGCTATTTTTTGCAAATAACATTCACTTGAAACAAATTTAAATGAGAAAAATTGAATAGTCTAATGTAAAACAATTCATGTGGTGGTGATGAGTTTTCACATTCATACACAATTGTGCATGAATATTTTTGTTTATAACTAGAAACACAAAAGTTCCCAAAAATGAGTTTCAATGAACAACCAAACATGTTTTTTGGCAAGATTATTTTCTACACATGTGACCTACACTTAAAACTAGATATTTTGACCCTATTGAACTTTTTTTTTTTGTCAAATGGTTAAAAAAAATGAGTCCTTTTCCTTGTAATCTTTCCTTCAAAATTTCAAGATTTTGAAATCTTTGTGTAATTTGGTTTTTGATCAAGTTCATCTAATGAACATGTCCTTTCATAGAAGGGGGGCATGTTTTTTTTGTACAAAAAGTTTGAAATCAATTATATGACTTTATGCATTCTTTTTTATTCCTTCAAAAGAAAATGCAGTTTAAACATTTGATATAATTAGTTTACAACAATCAAATTGACATTTATATAATATCCAAATTATTTTAAAATATTTTTCTTAATTTAACAAGACATCATTTTATCTATTGGAATACAACAATCCACAACAACTATAATAATCTAAGATAAACAAAAAATCCAAAGTTGTCCTTTGTAGTCCTTTAAATACAAGTCATTCCTTTTTGGAACCCCAATCGTGAATCCACCTGCTAATCATTAGTGTTGGAGTGACAACATGTTTAGCAATATTAATAATAGTAGGTATGATTGATGGTGTAAGTGCTAAGTTCGATCCTCTTGGAATGGAACTAAATAGTTTGGTTGTGGTTAACAATTATTCATTTTATTGTTTAGAGGTCTTGGACACCATGGTTCAATGCATGAAATCAAAATTGGGTTTGAAATCCTAGTTGTTTGTGCATTGGTCTTTGGATCAATAAGTACATGAAATAAAGGTGCATATTTGAAATTTGGAGATGTCACTTGGTAGGCATGCAATTCAAGTTGGTAAGCCTATCCATCAGCATCGGCAATCTCCATACTCTCTTATATTTGCTCATTAGTAAACCCTTGCATAGTTTTCCACCGCACCTTCCATTTGGGGTTTTGATCTCCCAAGTCTTAATTTTGGATTTTGAGCAAAGTGTTGTCCGATAACAACTCTTCAAATCAAATTTCCTCAACCTATTATCCATCTAAACATGTAAATGTTGCATTGGTTTGTTCAATTGAACCTTCATAACTTCTAGTTGCCCTTCAAGACCTGGATATGGGTTTGCAATTGTTGAGTTGTGTTTTTAATTCAGTATTGGCATTTGTAACATGTTCTTTCTATTTTCGACTAGTTTATTTTAGAACATTTAAATGTTTATTTCTTGTTCATAGTTTGATTATTCCATCTTCTTGTAATCTTTTGTTAATTGGTCATGTTTGGTTTTTAAGGTCTTCATCTTGTTCCAATTCTTTTAATTGAATTGGTTCAAATCATTGTATTCATGTTGCAAAGAATTTGTTGTTCTTGCAACTTGTTCATCTTAAGTAACTTGCATAGACAAACCATGATTTTTGCTTGCAATTTTGATAATTGCCCCCTTGTCCATAACTAGTCATTTGTCCTTATTCTTCAAGGTTTGTTGGGCAATAAACAACTTTGGACTATGAGTTTGTAGTTGACAGTTGGTTTCTTGTAAAAATATTGAATGTGATCACTTTTGACATTAAGGTTAACTAGATATTTTACAACTTATGGCCATGTTTGAACATGATGAGCAATTTGCTCAAAGAAAATATTAATCTACCTAAAATACTCTAAGTGAATACTAGGTGTTAGGATTTAAATAACAACATAAATTTGAGGTTGTCTATAATTGAAGGTTTTTCTACAAAGATTATGGGTGATACATGTCTTGTAATGGGTTAGCTTTTGTGAAATGACTAGGAAGCTTAAGAATAGCGAAATGTACCAATTGGATGTCAATTACATGTTCCTCTTACAAGTCCATTTGTTCTTCACCAACAAGTTAAGTCTTTTTTGGTTCTATGGGTGAACACTAGGTCACTATTGCAAAAGCTTGCTATTAATGTAAATGTACACCAAGTCTTTAGCCCCTTTCAACATGAATTGGTTTCACATTTTGTTATGGATAAATGTGTATGAATTCCAATTTTGTTTGCATGATGACATAAAACACATTTGCATCAAGATGTGGTGCACAATCATAAGAACAAATTTTATCCTAGTCCAATACCCAAATTTAGTAGGTTTTTTGTGAAATGGGATAAAATTGATTAATATGCAACTTGTGGTTTTTAATTATTAAAAAGGACTAGTTGATTTAACATTATTGGTGAAATATTTTGAAGTCCTTTTGGATAGTCACATGTTGCACTAGATAATTTTTAATTTTGATATCATGACATGGTTATATGAGGTTTCAAAGTTCATATGCCATGGAATAAAATGCCACATCATGATCCAACTTTTTTTTTTTTTTTTTTTTTTTTTCATTTTTTTCCTAGATCATGGAGTCGCTGATTCTATCTTTCACAGCACACCATGACAAAACTACACGCCATGATTTTTTTTCCCCCAATTTTATTGAAAACAAATTTTGAGATCATTCTCCATGATGTACATGTTTGTACATTGCATTTATACAGTGCATGACACCTAAAAGCGACCCCAAATGTCGAGCTTAAATATTCTTCCCACACAACGTGTAACCCCAAAAACTCGGCGTATTTATGCAGTACTTCACATGCTGAACAAAGTTATGCAACTTGTTTGTCAAAATCATTTTTTTTGGTAGAGATATTACCGATCGAAATTGATGACTTTCGTCCAAATTTGGCTGGGGTGGCCCATATTTGGCCACAAGGACTTATAAGGAGCTTAAGGGTTAGGGCTAAATAACCCTTAACCTTGCTATGTTCATTGCTTAAATATGTCGTCTTCGTTGCTGTTGTCACCGTTGGCGATAGGCGCAAAGAACGAGGTCAGCTTCTTGGTCCCAACAACTGCCTTCCTCTGCTTCTGGCGACGCCAACGCTTTGAGCGTTTCGAGTTCCCCACGTAACAGGCAAGCTGCTTGCTCTCCGACTGGACTCGCAACTCCTCCAACCATCCCTGCGCCTACTCCGCTTCGTCCTCGCCATGCTCTTCCACATCTTCAAACTCAAGCTCTTCCTCCTGCCAAATAGCGTCCTCGCCAAGTGCGTCAACATCAACATCAGCGGTCGTCTTGCCATTGAACACAATCACCTCCTCCTCCTCCTTGCATCCAGACTTATCCTTGTCATGACGTGTCTGCCTAGCCTCAACCAATCTCTTCAGGTGCTGCTTTCGTTTGTTAAGTCTCCCCATGGTGGCCACTACTATCTGTGAATTGGATGTGGGTGAAGACTAAGTAGTATGGGCTTGTGCATGCCTGTGCACGGGCCCGCTAGAAGGAGCAGAGGCCGCACCACTCCATAACCCTAACCCTACATCCCCTAACCCAAATTCAAAAAACTCCTCGAATTTATGATGAAATTTTTGGCCCAAATTTGACCGCCAACTTTTTTACAGGTCGCCTTTAGGTGTCATGCACTGTACAAGATACATTGATGCAAACAATCATCAAGGTTTCAACCTTAGACCCCATGGAGGCACACCAAGGTCATAACCATCAAACCACTTCAAAACTTTATTAACAAAGAAGAAAAAAATTTAAATTTATTATGTTTGACATAAAATTGTTTAGCAAATTTTAACTTTAATGTATATTTTCTTTTTCAAAATGTATTCAAATGCTAAAAATGAAACCATGATCTTTAAGTTTATTCAATAATGTATTAAAAATATTATTATTTATTTATTAATATTAAATGTAAAAGTTTTTAAAAAAAATTGAAATAACATGTCATGAATAAATTTACAAATTTTTTTGGGTTTAAATCAACCTATAATATTTATGAATTCAATGTGAATTTAAAATACATTCATTAAGTCTTTAACAATGTTATTTTTATTTTCCCAAATATGATTAGGTACAAAGTTATTTATTTATTTTTGCAATGTTGTTAAAATGGCAATCATCCATAAGAAAATTTAGCCACGTTTGGTTATAAACAAGTTATGGAGTTGGTGACTTGTTTGGATCCTTTAATATTATGGTTACTTACTATAATTTATTGTGAAAATTTGATGATATGTATTTCTAATTTGACATAATTCGAATTTTTTTTTTTCAAAAAAAAATATTTTGTGATGGCACACGATTCAGAACCTGGCTTGTTAGTAAACATTGCACAATTGGCAACCGTTTAATGACATCCTATAATCAAATGATTGGTTCTTAAAACTTGTGGTTGGTGCTTTTAAACCTTCCATTCAAGATGGGGTTTTTGTGTTCATCAAGGTTTCAAAACCCTCATATGCCAAAACATTTCACTTATTCATTTGCCTCTTTGCATTTGACAATGGGTAACCACTCCTCACAAATAAATATTTTTTAGTGTTGAGCATTTGAACCACCTATTTTTCACTTTTTGAAACCAAGTGGTGTGCGTGCAAATGTGTCCATTTTTGTAAATAGTGTTTTTTGGAAGAATGTTCACATCATTTGGTAATATGAGGGATGTTGTTTGTGTTTGAAGTTTGGATGTTCAGTTATAAGATTCACTTTAGTTGCAAATGGAAGGATATGTCTTGCAACAGGCTAGACTTTAACACCCCCCTCCCCCTTTTTATGGAAGATTTTATCTTACTTGTTTCAATCCCAAATGGAAGTATGTAAAAAGGCTATAAGGTGAAGGGCTACTTACACCATTTGAATCTAAAGGGTTGAACATGATGGGAGAGTGAACACCCGCTCCATGAGAGCTTAAGTGTTTGCTGGTGGCCTATCTACCCCAACAAAAATGTTAAAAACCCAAAAATTGTATTTTAGAACTCAATCAGGCCTTTGATTACGGTGTAAACTTCTAAAACTTTACAAGTCAATTTTGCTTTTCAATATTGAACATATCTCTTGAAAAAATTAAGAGGTTGGCCTTTGGTTTTGTGAATTGTTGCACTAATTCCAATTATGTATAAAATTGTAATAGGCTTGGCAAATGACATTCCCATCCAACATTGGTACACACTTATCATCAACTCAACATTTAATTTGAACCCTTGTGCAAAGCCATGTTGTCCAAAATGTCATATAGGGGATTTGATTAAACATGTGCAAGAAATACTTAATATTTGGCATTGGAGTTTGATTGAAATATTTTGGATTGGATATTTTGCTCTGACCATTGCCAATACTTTCTTGTTGTCAACAATGTATGTTTTGACATTACATTTGTACATGTAGATTGGGCCTTTATTTAGGCAAGTAAATGCTCTAATTCTGACTAGATTTGCATGCAATATTATTCTTAAGAAGGCTTTGATATCTAATGACATTTTCACATTTTGTTCTAATACTAGGAACCTTTTCAGGTTCAGCAGTAATTAATTTTTTTAAATGTCAAAATTCTCGAGATTATCTATTTGAAATCTCAAAATTCAAAGAAATTACAAAGGAGGGAAATTTTTTTAAATTTGTGGAAACCGAGGAGCTTCTTGTTTCAGGCCAGTCCACCATTGTGAAGAAGGTACCCAATAATTGACAACATTTCAACATCCCATTGGTGGAACATTATGTTTCCCATTTTTGCAAAAAGAAGAATAGAGCAGCACAAAATGTTGTAAAAGGTCTCATTATGTTAGAGGTTTAAAGTCTAGAAAATTTACCAAAGAAGTTGCCTATATTTATTGCTGAAATCTCATAAATTATATTATTTTACAGAATTTTGAAAAGTAAAATAATTATTCGGCACTGAAGTGCTGAACTTGAAAAGGTACTACTGGAGTTAACTAGCTACCATTACACAAAGACTTCGGCAACTGAGGCTTGCAAACAACCTGCAAAGGATTTTGATGAGGCATAGTAGCTCCAAACTTTTCAGTCATGTCCAAGGTGGCTGGGTCTTAGATACTACTGGAGTTAACTAGCTACCCTTATACAAAGACTTGGGCAACCGAGGCTTGCAAACAACCTGCAAAGGATTTTGACGAGGCATAGTACCTCCAAACTTTTCAGTCA
>Ga0209208_10009523_pt1 | contig 12752 bp, 7 predicted proteins | sample S1TSphfallax_3_FD_187694 | JGI IMG/M metagenome (GOLD analysis project Ga0209208, IMG submission 187694) | Host-associated microbial communities from peat moss isolated from Minnesota, USA - S1T2_Fd - Sphagnum fallax MG (SPAdes) (version 2) | ecosystem: Host-associated > Plants > Peat moss >...
TCCTTATAGCATGATTGGGCCCAACTAGATTTTGGATACATTACACCACTAGTAGAAAACCCCCCTAAACCAAAAAAATTCAACTACATGACATTTGCAACTATGTTTCAACTTGGATTTTTTATTTTAAAATAAAATTATGACAATTATTAATTAAGTCGACTCGTTTACTATATTGGTATATAGTTGAAAGCATTTTTCAATTGGGTGGTTATGTGTTAAATATTCTTAGCATCAACATTGTTTCCAAGTTGAATGCTCAACTATGTTGGTAAACAATGTGAATCATGTTTCACTTAAGGGGCCATTTTCAAAATATTCTTGGCATCTAAAGTTCTTTAGTTGGCACACTTGATACTCACTTAAAGTGTCTAAGGCAAATTAGTATTTTCTTTAAACAAACTACTTGTCATGCCCATACATGGCCACTAGTTTTGGAAGATTTAGCTAACCTGAATGTCAAAAATGATTACACTAAGAAAACTTTGCAAGAAACTAATAATCAACTATAGATTCAATAATTTATAATTGTCTATTGCCTGACAAACTTTGAAAAATTGAGATAAAAAATAAGCTATTGTGAAGGGCAATTAACTAAATTACAACTAGAAAATCATGATTTGTTTGTATTAGTTACCCAAGTCAAACAAACTACAATGAAGAAAAATTCCTTTCAAGAGGAACACAATTATCTAAATTAGTTCAATTGGAAGAACTTGAATAATTTGAAAACCTTGCAAACTAAACATGATTGATTGAAAAGGGATTATGGGAAGATGGAACATTCAAATTACCAACAACAGAAAACCATAGTTGCTCTAGAGCAAACCTATTGTAAATAAGAACATGTCAAAAATGTGAATATTGAATTAAAAAAACACATTCAACAATTGCAAACTTAGATCCAAGACGTGAAGGGGCAATTAGAGGTCATAAGGGTTCAATTGAATAAACCAATTCTACTTTACATGTTCAGATGGATAATAGGTTAAGGAGTTTGAAAAGTTATTATTACACAATAATTTGTTCAAAATCCAAAACTAGGCTTTTGTAGATCAAAACCTTCAATTGAAGGAATGGTGACAAACTATGCAAAAGTTTACAAATGAGCAAATAAAAAAAAATATGGAAATTTTCTCATGCTAATGAATAGACTTACCAACATGAATTTGAAGTCATTTCATTGTGTTATGGGGGTCCTTTTGCATATGCAAAGGAATTGTTGCCATGTGTCAAAAATAGCCATAAAAATATGAATGTGCTTTTTGTTATTCAAACCTTCACCAAATGCTTTCAAATTTTGAATGAGCTCTAATATACTTGACAAGAAGTGGGCCATGTGTCTAATCATTCAAAAATAATTTTACATGCTTGTATTGAAACCTTTTTACATGACTACTTAAAATGGTTTCAAACATGCTTAATGATTAAAATAGTTCATAATTTATCATCATGGCTAAAAACAAAGTTGTACATTTGATTTTAATGTAGAACATGATGTAAGAAAATTAATTATTCACTATCATGTTTTGGGTCATATTTGGCCTCAAATTTGATATCCAGCCATTATCCAATTTAAAAAGTTATTTTTAAAAATGCATTATTAACTAAATCAAGAAGGCCACATGTGCAATTTAGTCCTTGAAAGGACTTAGACCTTGCCACAAATGGCTCCTTTTATTGTGACTACACCCAATAAACAAGGGCCATTTTGCAATTGGTCCCTACAACTAATTTTTAGCCTTATGCCACATTTGCAACTAAAATTTTAATAGTTGCATTGAACAAGTCACATGTGACATTAGTCGAAATTGACAAGAATTTTGGATGAAAGAAAAAGTCAAAAACACGCTTTCATCCTTTGATTTGCCATATATGTATTGTCGTTTGCGAATAAAATATAACTTTTTAATTGAATAATGGGAGCAAATGATGTGTTGCCACGTCTCCCACCTTTTAATAATTTCATATTTTTCACAAGTTTGAAATAATCTAAGACGTTCAGTTTTTATGCTTGAATATTTTAGATTATGACATGTGGTGCAATGGAAATTTGCCACATGGCTTAGTAAATAAAATGAATTTAAATCAATATTTAAATATTTAGATTGAATTAGGTGAGTAGGTACCTACTTACCTACCAACCCACCTAGGCTTAGCTACCTACAAAGGTAGATAAGTAGGTAAGTAGGTTAAAAAGGTAGGAATGTTAGGTGTAATCACATGTTACTTGCACCTAAAAAGTTTATCCCAAACGTTTATCCTCATTTTAATTTGTAAATTATATAATTACGTAGGTAAGTGATTACTTACCTAGCTAACTAGTTACTTAATATATTAATTTATTAACTAGGGATCTTATTAATTTATTAGTAAATAATAAATATTTAATTAATTATTAATTATAATGATCTATCAACTAATTTAATTAAGTAATAATCGGCTAATATTGAAATTATTAATTTAGTTATTACTAAATTATTAATTCATAGTTCATAAATGAATTAATTAATAACTGAAATCTTGATTATTTAATAATTATGAACTAGTTTTAAAATTTCCAAATAATATAACTAGTAATTAAATAATAATAAATAACTAATTTATAATTATTCCCATTATTTTTTCATTTTATATATTTAATAAGTATATTTTTCTCTTGAAAATAGATTTCTGCATTTATATAATAATTTACTAGATTTCATTACTAAATATTACAATAATATGTAAAAATTTATTATTTTAAAATAATTATTCAAGAAATTAGTATAATTAACTAAATAATATTAAAATATAATAAATATAATTTTATTGGAAGTATTAACTAATTTAGGCTAACTCTTTTGTTATTCTTATTTTGTCAATTTTTATAGCTCTTGTAAAATTATGAATATCAATATCTAATAATTATGAATATCATTATTTCAGTAGGCATACTATTTTTAATTCCAGTAATTATATATTTTATTTTCTTCTATCATACTAATATCATTATCATCATCATTATTATGTAGTAAAAAAAAATCTTAATTTTAGCAAGGATACTATTAAATATTTATTATTTATTATAATTTAATTAATTAAATATATAATTTAATTAAATATAATAATAAATGTCATTTGTAATCTTTTTAGGAAATATTAGTTGAGAAATCTTTGGATTTGTGAAGAAATTCCCATTGTGCTAATTGTGGATATGATCAATTTAAAAAAATAGTTAGGTTTCATGGATTGCCATAAAATAATGTTGAAAATTTTTATTCTTTTGATTGAACTGATCTTTAAACAACCTAAAGGATGAAAGTCTTGACTTGGGCAATAGAATATACAACATTTTCATAATCATTAATTTTGAAAGTTTTGAAAAAGTTTACTAGGGAGTCTATTGGTGTTCAATGTACACGTTCTTTAGTTTTTGAATCACAATTATCAAAGGATTATATATGTTTGTCATTTATTTGAGTGGACAAGGTTATATGCATAACAAAAAAAATTGGTTCATTGAGGGTGTATGCAAGTAACATTTAAATTTGTAAATAATGGTGCTAAAATTAAATCTTTTAATGTCAACACGACTAAATTAACACAAACATGTACAAGGTGATTTGTATTCAAGTCATTGTTTTAAATATACACCTATCGTTGCTTCATCATATGGGAAATGTGGTAACATTATTTGTGTTTGATTAAATCTGTTGGGACATCAATAACATTACCTTCATTTTATATTGAACATAACCACAAAGTTTATCTATTTGACCAAAACTAATAATGGAAAATAAGACATTTTTCTACATGTGTTATTTTTTGTATTAATTTATTTGTAACAACTTTAAGTTGTTTGAAGAAACATAATCTTTCCCAACAAAAATATGTGGCAAAAATTAGAAATTTTTTGACATATGTTTTTGTCTTGGCACTTTAAAGTTATGTTAATCATTTCAATTGTGCTAAATGATTAATATGATTGTTGAGGAATTAAAATTAGGAATTCATTAAATTTAATTCTGGGTTTTGGTTTTAGTAAAGGAGTTTTTAACTTCAACAATAGTTGTGTTGTATGTAGCCAATTTTGCAAAGCTAGATCAGTTAAAGGATTTTTTTAATAAAATAATTTTGATGTAAGAAAATTAGATGATAGTAACCTACTACTCACATTCAAAAAAACATTCACAATTTATAAGTTATGGAATTTGAAATTTTTAGAACTTCAAAATACGTTTCAAAATTTCAAAAATTGTTTGCCACATGTAAATGGGGTGTAATGTGCATGATAATTTTCTTAAGAATTAGTTCATGATACAAGAAAAACTAATTCTAAAGTAATTAGTATATTTTGGTATGATTCAAAGTTATGATAAATTTTCAAGATGAAACACAAAATTTGGCAAAATGTGCACACTTTGACAAGTTCATATTTATTAAAAAATGATTATCACAAAACATGTCATCTATTGGGGGAATTATTTTTAATAACAAGTTGCAAAATATTTCATTCAAAATTTCTTTCATATGAAAAAGTGGAAAGGATTGAAAAAAAAACTTAGAATCCTTTTGTAAAGTAATTCAATTGGCTCCTATCTATGATGTTTCATACCATTTATATGTTTGATATTTTAAAATTTTCATTCATTGTATGATGATTTTTTTTTTTCCAGAATACAAAGTTGTGGGTTTTTACTATGTGAATACTTTACATGAGAAATAATTTGTGATTTCATTTTTTTGATGTATTGAAATGTTTTCAATAAAATCATAACTTTTATAGAATAAATTGAAAGTTGGAATGGATTTGTATTAATTCCAAAGTAATGCCATCATAAGATGTCCAATTTGATAAAAAATATTTTTGTGATTCACAATTAGATATTTTTTCAATCTTTTGAACATTTTCAACTATTCATATTTCTTCCACCATTGGAACATTTTCAACTATTGGTATTTCTTCAACCATCAAAACATTGTCAACTATCAATATTTTTTTCAACCATTGAAACATTTTTAATTATTGGTGTTTCTTCAACCATTGGAACATTTTCATCTATTGGTATTTCTTTCACCATTGGAACAATTTTAGCTATTGGTATTTCTTTCACCATTGGAACAATTTTAGCTATTGATATTTTTGTAGTTCCATGAAAACATTTTTGACTATTGGCATTTTTTTAACCATTGGAACATTTTTCAACTATCAATATTTTTTTAACCATTGAAACATTTTGAACTAAATTGGTGTAATATTTTCAAAGACTACAATATTTTTAGCTATTAATATTCCTTCAACCATGCCATTAATTATTATGACAAATTTTTACAATATTTTTGTGTATTGTGGTAGGGCAAAACCCAAAGAAATCAAATGTTAAAAAAACTACATTTTTTTATTTCATATGATGTGATATTAGAATATATCTACCCAATAAAAGAATGTCACAATGTATTAAAAAATAAAAATATATTCGAAAATTTATTGAAATGATTTTTAGTCTTTATAAAATTTGCAGTATCTAACAAACATTGTGATTCCATATGATTGGGATAAGTGTATGAACCATGTGAAGAATTTGATAATATCATGTACCACAAATGAGGTTTTTAGAGGTAATGACCATAAGTATGTGGTAATTTAAAAATTTGAAAAAAATCACTTTCAAATGGAAGATGACAAAAAATGTGAGGTGGGACAATGTTTAAAAAATTCCATTTCAAACCTTGTTTGGTTGATTAATTCAAACCAAAATCTAATGGAATATAAAACATGAATCAAGTTTTATTATACTCCATATACCGTAAATATACCCATTATTCCTTGAATTTATTTTTTTTAATTTTGGTTTCATAAACCTAAATCAAAAGCAAAACTTGGTCTAAAATTAAATGCAACACATTTTGGAGGTGTACAATACCTTACACACATGTTATGAAAGTACCCATTTTAAAATGGATGACATTATGAGGGGGACAATTACCCATAATATAAAATGCATGGTAGTGTTATTAATGTCCATGCAAACATGGATCGAATTCAAGATCAATACTACCATTTGATGAAACAACATTACATGTGTTCCTTAAATGAATCTTGAGTAGAAATTGTTTTCTATGTTTAAAAATGTTCATCCAAATATGGTGATGATTGTTTTATGAAATTTTATTGAAATTCCATTATACAAAGATTTGAATGTTACTTTTCACCATCAATGGGCAAGTTTGTTACTTTGCATATATATATATTTGGAACCTCAAAGGATGAAAACACTTTAAGGGCACCCCTTTTGTTCATCATTGTATATATTTTTTCTAGGTGATGCACTTTTAAATTTCAACAACGTCATTATTAAAAAAAAGCTTTTTCAACATTTTTTATGTTCTGATCATAACCCACTACATAAAAAAATTAATTGCTAAAAAATGCACTTTTTGATTTCATATTATGTCATGTTAGAGTATATTTGTTTGAAAATCATAGCTATAATAATATATTAAAAAACACAAATATATTCCAAAAAACAATTAATTGAATTAAAACCTTTATGATAGTCAAAGATATATTAACCATGTGTGTGAAACATGTGAAATTTTGAGATTTTTTTTTAAAATTTTTTTTGGAGATATGCGATAAATGCGTGGTAAATTGAAATTTTGACAAATAATCACAATCACATAGAAGGTGACAAACATAATTAAGGTGGTTATGTTAATGTAATATGAAATGATAAACTAGTGTTATTATACATATCAATACCATAAATATCCCCATCAATCCTTGAATTTAAATTTTGAAGTTAAATTTTTTCATATAATATTAAATAAAATTAATTTTTAAAAATCAAAATTGTAATGTTCAAACATCAAAATTGGAACCCAAAATTAAATGGACCACATTTTTGGAAAAATTATATTATACATATTATAATACTAAACCCAAAAGTTTCCAAAAAGGGTCTTCCATAATGTGCTTTCACCCCAAATTCATAACAAGGTACGATCCCAATCAAACAATCTAAAATGATCACTTTGCAAAAGGATTGTGGCCCTTTTTTAGTCCTCATGACTTTCGCATATAAAAGAATTTCTAAATGAAATCTTTTATAACTTGTTATTAAGAATATTTATAGTTTTTCTAATACATCACATTTTCTATGTCACGTTTTTTCAAATAACTATGATTTTAAACAAAGTATAAGATGTTTGTTATATTCTACATTTCATTTTGAAAAATTATCATAATTTCAACTCTTTCCAATATATGTTAAATTTTTTTTTGTTTTAGTTTTTTATCATACACTATATCTTTGTTTTGTATGTCATGTGTATTACACACCATTTGCATCTTGTAAAGGACTTTCGAACTTTTGAGATTATAAAAACATACATTGAATTTTTTTTAAATTGAAATTTCATAAATGTTAAATTATGAATTTTTTTTGAGTGCACATGGGCAATAAGTTATTATCATGTAATTTTTTTTATTGTAATTTTTTTGTATTAAGACAGTCTTTGGCATAGTCCTTTGTAAAATGTACTACTTTTGATGTAGTTCAAAATTCCTTTACTAAATTGAAACCCAAAAGTAAAGTAAAGGAGTTTTTCATTTGAATTCCTAAACATTCATATTACTCATTTAATGAAACTTCCCATGATTAACATGACATTAAAGTGACACCACATAAATATTTGTAACACAATTGTAAATTTTTTCTGTTGTTTGACAAGCTTTTTGGCTCATTTGACTATGATCACACCCAACTATGATAACTCATTGTCCAATATGTCTAATTTTAAAAGCAAAGGAAAACATTATACATCAATAAACTCAATGACACACAATTTTTTGGATGTTTTAAAAATAATGAACTATGAAAAGATTATATATTTTATTTCCCTGAGTAAAAACTTTCATCTTTTAAGTTTATTTAAAAATAAAGATTTAAAATGAATTAAAATTTCCAACCTTGATTTATGGCTAGTTTTTTGAAAGTTTTTCATTTCAATAGATAGTTCAATGGGAACTATTTCATAAATTTGGTGATTTTTTGAGCAATACCTCAAACTTTTTCTTTAAAGTTGTTAAAGTTTTTATCCAAAATTCATAAGTTTGAGTTGGGTGTGAATATGAAAGGATAACTATGCGATAAAACCGTAAAAACTTCTAAAATCTGAAATAAACCAAATTTGGATTTTATTTTTTCAAATCATTCTTAGATTATCGTGACTTGAAAGGCTCATGCAATTCACTTAATTATTTTGTTCAAGGTTGCAAAAGAATTTATTTGCAATGATTTGACAACTTGGTCCTCCAACTTTCTTTGTGATTTTTACATTTCTTAAAAGATTGTGGGATCTTCCAGGTAAGGCTTTACACCCTTTACATGCTACAAGATTAAGTCTCCCAATAAACTAGAAGATTTCCAATCCATTCACATAATATAATTGATACGAATTGATCTTGTCACATGTGCAAAATTGTATGATCATGAAACATCTTCATTCCATAAACTTATGATAAAAGATATTTGTTTGGGTCAATTTTGAACTTTTCTTGTCACAAAATTTCAAAATCATGGTAATGAAATGATAACTATGGATTTTAACTATGGTTTGAAAATGCAACTACGTATAAAGTGGACACAAACAAAGAAATTCAATCGTTTGTAGATATATGTATATTTCTTGTGATGTATCATTGTTACCAAGTTCATTGCACAAAATACCCAACAATATCAATACATGCATGTACACAAGAGAAAAAAAACCATGTTACATTTGTAGATTTCAATACGCATTACCTTTCATGTATGAAACAAATTTTTTGGAACCTTTACAAATGGATGGGAATAATCCAAATTTCAAAACAATACTTGTTTACACAAGTAAACTTTTTTTTTTTTGAAAGATTTAAAATCAATAAAGATTTATTATTTTCTAATTTTTAAATTCTTTAAACTTGGGATGAAAATACATGTGTATTAAGTTTGAGGAGAAAATGAACAAATCCACACATTAAAAAAATAGAACCCTATAAACATAAAATCAAATGCATTTGGTAAATGTGCTACTCATTTGTGTTTCACAAATGTAAATATTGTATCCTAAGGTCAGTTTTGTCATTAAATAATCCCCAAAATAATGAAATGAAAATTTGTGGAAATATGAAACTTTAACATGTTGAAAGTCATCACGATTATCATAGGCTACACCTTAAATGATTTCATCATCCATATCACAATATCATAGTAGATGATGCATATATAATTTCAAAATTAAAAAACGAATTCAGTTTTTGGAAAAAAAAAATTATTCATTTGATCAATGTGGAAAGTGACCTTAGTGTACGATATTCAGTTTATTTGAGACCCATATGGCAATAAGATGTTTCACATCATATATGATGAAAATAAATAAGTTGATAACATCAAAATTGCATTTTATCATACAAAAGCGTATCAAAAATAGATAAATGCAAATATAAGAATTCAAAAACTTGGTAATTTTTTTCATAATGTTCAACAATGGTTGTTCAATAACTTATTGTTTATTATTATATCATTTATTTCAAACATTTAATTTAATCAATATTTCTCCTTTAAAGGAGCATGATGTTGTGTTATTTAACCACAAGATGCATTAAATCAAATAAAACTAAATTCAACCAATATAATGTGTTCATCAATCATAGAAAAATACATTAATTGTCCTAGTCATGTTTAATCATTGTCATTATCAAATTTCTTTAGTATAAAAATAGGAATAATTTCAAAATCTCACAAACCTCAAATTGTTAGGTTTGTAAATTATAATAAATATAAATATGTTGAAAATTGGTCTAAAAAACTATTTCTATTATAATCACCATTTGGAAACTTAGAAAATTCACAACTTGGAAGTAATGTCACATGGCATGATACATATTATCAACTACCTTGTGAAATTTCTAAGATTGAATCTATTTTTAAACAAAATGCCATATCTAAACACTAAAGAAATAGATGGTTTAATTGATTCAAAATCAAAATCATTGCATGTAACTAATATTTGGAATGACAACACAAACTATGAAATAAATGATTCATATCATGTGACTCCCATAACAAACATAATTAATATTGAACAATATGCTTTATGATCTAACTTTGTGATTCAATCATGTAATGGACTAAATGAAAACCCCATTACATGATTGAATCACAAATGTTAAAAAATAAAAATTTCACAAATTTGTCATAGTACGTGATGGTGGAAGAATCTAAATATCATAATTTTGTTAAAGAATTAAATGAAGAACAAAGATTAATATTTGATGACATCATGCTTTTAAAAAATATACCATGATTCATCAATACATGTGTTTATTTTTGATAGGGGGTATTATAACTAATTATTATTTTTATATTGAAAGTTGTAATTTAAAGGCAATCATACAATAAGACATGTCTTTAGACCTAACAATAGCCAAAACTTTAATTATGGTGTCCATGGGTAAAGTTGCATTCAATATTGATGGTTTAATGATACATTCAATGTTGAACATACTTGTCCAACAATCCTTATCTAGTTTGCCAAATTTATTGTTTGACACATTAAATAGGCTTATGTTTACATCAATATGAGTAAAACAACTTAATCTGATATATGAAATATCATTTGTTCATGTTAGGATGTTTAATGTTATAGATCATAGGTTAAGGTCCATAAAATATAGTCAAAACAATTTTTCTAATGGTCTTGATATCATCATGAAAGGTGGTTTCTATCAAACACCCCCATGAAAGATAGTTGGATCTTTTAGAATATCATGGATAATGCACTAAATTTTTAGCAAACATATGTTTAATGTTATGAACTCAATATAATTATGAGATAATTGAATATGTTTTTCAGACAAACCTTGAACAAATTTTGTATGATAACAAAAAGTTTGGAGGATATTCAATTTATGAATCCAATTTGTTATTGACAACTACCTAATGACCTTGCTATTCCATATTTTATATATATACAAATGAACTTGTGCAAAAACACAATGACAATTTATGTTTGCCAACGCACAAAGTCCCACATTTATTTTCAAAACTATTTAGACATTAACCACCCATCATGTGCCCACCATCTTACAAACTCATAAATAATCTAAGCAAAACTACAAGTTTGCATTCTATGATTTAGTATGTAAAAAAATATGTTAGTTAAATAATTTGTTGATAATTATGTAACATTTGATGGTCTTGTGAATGGAGTTGATGGTATATATCAACATATAACAAGAAAAGTAATAATATTGATAATGTTTCAAAACTTTAAAATTGGAACACTAACAAAGAAAAATTTAGTCATTATTGCAAATAATGACATTGAATCAAAATTGACACCAATTGAAACTATCATCAAAGTTATAAAATTTGATAAGACCTAATCATTTACCATAACAAGGATTCAATTTCCAATTCAACTTGAGCAACAAGAACCATCCATTGTGACCAAGGATTATCATTAAAAGAATAAAGTTTTGATCCAACTAATGCTAAGAAACACATCCTAAAATATATGGCTTTATTTCATACTTGAAAAAAAGAAAAATTAATTTTATTATCTCCTTTTGATTATCAAAACTTCTATGTTGATTTGAATGCACACATACATAAAGGACAAGATTGAAAACAATGGTGGCTTAAATGCCATTCAATCATCAATTTAAAGACTTACATAATTCCCATGTGATTATACAAGCTTTGAAAACAACTTTCTTATGCCAACATTATGAAAGCATCAACCATGACCATAACCTTCAATTAATGTCTCACATCTTATGTTTTATAGAAACAAAAATACACCACACATCAATTGATGTGCACAAATTTGTGAATTCATCAAAGTATTCATATGTTCTTAACCAAAGTATTTATGTATTCATGGTCATGGGTTAAGATACATAGTAACAACTTTTAATACTAATACACAAAAAACAAAACATATTGTATGTGTGTATATATAATTCATTCATGTTTGGGGTTTACATTTTTGAAAAATCTCCAAAATATGATTCAAACTTCACTAGAACATTCTCCAATCATTGGTTTGGGATATTTTAATGTTGACATGACTTTAAGAAAATAATCATGCAAAAAAGTGGTTAATTTCATGAAAAAATTCGAATTAAAATCACAATAAAATGAAAGCACCACAAAAGCTAGATCTCAAGTATACCATATATGGGCAAATGTCATTCAAAATGAATGCAAATGTAATGTAACAAAAGAATATTGGTCAAATGTTCATAAGCCAATTCATATTGCATTCAAAATACTATTAAACACATTTCCAATGTGTAACAAGAAACCATTAATGTCTCCATTTCTCTAAATATTTATGTGATTACATCTTTGCATACTTGTTGAATTTTCATTTGTTGATCCCCAAATGGTTTCATCATCTATTACCAGTAGATGTTTCACCATGTGTTGCACAAAGCACATATTGATCATCATTAAATGCAAGGGACACTTCATAGCCTAAGTTTTTTTTAATCTTTGTTTATGTTTCAAAGACCACATGAAAAAAACTTTTTCATTTGGTAGCCACAAGATGTGAATAAAAATCTAAATATTTATTTTATGAATAGACCCTTTTGATGTGACAACAAAATTGTGTCAATCACCATTGATTCAAAAGTACAAACCCAAATGTAAGAAAGAAATGCACTACGAGTCTAATTTTTTTTGAAAGTGTACTAAATTTCTATCACAATGTCACCT
>Ga0209208_10009524_pt1 | contig 12751 bp, 9 predicted proteins | sample S1TSphfallax_3_FD_187694 | JGI IMG/M metagenome (GOLD analysis project Ga0209208, IMG submission 187694) | Host-associated microbial communities from peat moss isolated from Minnesota, USA - S1T2_Fd - Sphagnum fallax MG (SPAdes) (version 2) | ecosystem: Host-associated > Plants > Peat moss >...
ATAATGCCTCAAAGGGGGTACTCCCAAGATAAGCATTCCTTGTCTGTAAATTAATTTGGCAGTTTATAAAGTTTGTTTACAAAAGTGTAAGTGCAAGTGTATGAAAATGTCATATAAATGGAACTGTTAAACAATGTAAATGAATTTTAGGTCGTGTAAAGCAATGTAAGTGTAAAAACTTGAATTGTTTTGCACTCTTTTTTTCACACCTACATTTATTTTTTGGCATTGTTTTATATTTTCATTTTTTTCACTCTTTTTTATTTTTTGTATTTAAATTTTAAAAATTATTCTATTTTAAAACTTTAATTTATATTAAAATTTATGTTGCTTTATGTTATTTAAATGTAAAATAAGAACGTAAATAGAAAATGTGAGAGTCGTCAGCAAAGCAAGCTCCTAAGCTTGCAACGAGCAACAGCTATGGTGGACAGCGCACTACACATAACCTCAAAAGCAAGCTCCTAAGCTTGCAACGAGCAACAGCTATGGTGGATAGCGCACTACACATAACCTCAAAAGAAAGCTCCTAAGCTTGCAACGAGCAACAGCTATGGTGCACAGCGCACTACACATAACCTCAAAAAACTTGCAAAACCCTAAATCTAGGGTTATCCTTTTTTATACTTACATGACTAATTTTTTTCTACACAGTCATGTAAGTGTTTTGAACCTCATTTACACTTACACACAATTAAATGTAAATGTAACACTAACCTTTTACATGATGTGTAAGTGTATCTAGATTTATACTTACACGGCTTTACACGATTTTACACACCCATTTATACTTACACGCACAACACTGATCTCGACCTTGGGTGATGGCTTATTTCAGAGAAACACCCTGCTCTGAGGGCATTACCCCACACCTGCTTACTCACTTGCAGGACCTATCGTTTAGAGCATATGTGACCAAGGTGAAACTCAGCGTGAACGCAGTTCAAGGGGTTGAATCATCCACAGCGAAGTCATAACAAACGTCCAATGGATGCGGAGGGGGCGGGTGGCTGGCTGTTGCCAGAATTAATTTAGTGCACATGAGTTGAAATCTGAGGAATCCCTTATATTGTCAACTGTGGCATGTTCTCTCTTGGGATGAGGCAGCAAAATGCCTAAACATACCCAAAAATGAAAGAAAGCAACGGTGAGTTCGACAACAGTTAGTTGGGCGAATTAATCCCGACATCAAAGAAATTGGGCAGGAAGATCCCTCCCCTCTACTCCGCGCCCTCTGTTTGCTCACTTGCAGGTGAACTTCTGACTAGATCCAAGAGAGGAGGCGACCCGGCGGCTGGAAATTGTGCGCGCCCTTAGAAGTTGCAGATACCCAATCTCTCGAATGCCGGATTAAAGCGCACGCCGTGATTCCTAAGTACCCCATAAGCTGCATATCGAAGCCATGCCGGATATGAGGCCCGGATCCTGGAAAAGCCTGACAAAAGTATCTAGACGAGGAATAATTTCTTTCTCCCGTATTGGAGTTTCGCTCGGATGTCCCTAGCTGTTCAGCCTCCAACTTCATCCCATGCGGATGTGTTCCACCCGACCAGCAGGGTTCCAGACTGCAGCTGCTATCTAGAACGATATACTTACTAGCTAGTCAATTTTGGACAGGTATATTTTGAACATACCAAACTGGTTTTTCTTTTGTCTGTTCATACTTGGCAGGTACTGATATTGGGTATTTAGAAAACTTTCATATTCCATTCCAGTTCTCTTACTGGTATTAGGCCCAAGGCTGAGTTTTGTCTGGCACATATATAATAGATATAGACCAGTGTTCGCCGTTCTTTGAATATTTCAGAATCAAAGAATCACCAGTTAATTCAGTTCTTTGAAAAAAATCAAAAATCAAATAACCACAAGTTCAGGTTGTTTCAAAAACCTTCAAGAATTGGTGGTTTTCATGAAACAACTGGCAATTAAGTACCTCTGGTTCTTTGGCTTTTAAAAAACTTGAGAATCACACTTATATGCCAAAATTGATTATTTGAAAAATGTGAGAATCAATGGGTATGTGGACATATACCTGAGTTGATAACTAGCAGGTATCTTTCCCTCATTCTAAAAACAACCCAAGACTGATGTAGACAGGGTATTGGTACTAGAGTATAAGGTAGGTATATACTTGGTATTACCTCAGGCCCCATACCACACTGGTACTGCTGGTATAAGATTGATATTGCACGAAGTCATAGATTCACTGCGAGCTCACAGTGATCTTAAAGCGATGGTTTTGATGCTTGTTTTGTTGGGTATTTGGGAAGATCACGTAAAATGTGATGCTGCAAGAGAAGATGGATGCAGGATGGCCGGAGATCACAACGCGCGCTTTGCGGCCTTGGAACTTTGGGCATTATAAGTTCTGTTGCATCTTCCCGTAATAATTTCTAGAGTAGCAGCTTCAAGTATGTTTTGGGTTGACTTTAAGTAGAAGCTGCAGCGGTCGTGAACCATGTGAATTTTGTCATAACCGCATGTCGATCAGGGACCCTCGCAATATCACAAAGAAACTAAGGCACTGTCCTAGTTAATTCTAGCTAAAGCTACAAACCTATGGCAAGTCATGCGTTGATCAGCTCATTTCGTACCAACAGCTTTTGTGATCATGAGGTGCTAAGGAATCGAGTACTTCCAATGGAGTTACAAGCGCCCGCTACATTTTCGTTCCGCAGAGATCAGCCTCGTCAGATCCAATGCGCACTTGGCGTACCAGCTCGCGGAGTCCCAAGAGCGAATATAGCTACATTCCCTGCTGCGGGTGTGTTTTCCACCTTCATACGGTCTTCCTCCAGGCATTCTGAATTCTCCTTTTTGTTTTCTCCTATTTCACATTCTACGCGACCATTAGTAGGTACAGGAACTGGTTGCAATTCACGTTCCTGACCCGATCTTGATTTTCTCGTGATACTGTACTCAGCAGCAGGAAGCTCATGTGGCTTACATGTGAAGAAAGAGTTGGTCAGCTTTCGGTCAGTACCAAAAATCGATATTCCAGATCCCTGCGTCGAGAACAAATTACGCGAAGATGCCGAAGAAGCATTCTGGGATTACCAGTTTCTTTACAGGACACAAAGAAGCGAAGTGGAAGTACCCATCCCACTCACGCTCGTCGAGGGGGCTGTGCCAGACGACCTTGCCGGTGTGTACTACCTCTGTGGACCCGGGATTTTGTCTGACGACCATGGATCTCAAGTGCATCCACTAGACGGCCATGGTTACCTTCGCAAGTTTGTATTCAATGGTGCTACTGACCCCGTCATGTACTCAGCAAGGTACTTATTAGCGCTCTTGAAACACAATCCTATCAGTGCTCATTAAGCTCATGGGCTGACTATTATAGTAGGAGGAACCAAGGATTCTCATGTTTTGCTGGTGACTTCATGTCCAAACAATGAGCTGCTGACTCCTGTAGACGCGCATATGTATGGGGCGCAGGTATATCGACACAGAAGCTCGGCAACAGGAGTTTGACAAGGAGAATAAGACATGGAAATTCACATACCGAGGCCCATTCTCGCTGTTGCGAGGAGGCAACAGATTCGGCAACCTGAAAGTCATGAAGAATGTGGCCAACACTAGTGCGCTGCAGTGGGCAGGCCGGTTCATGTGTCTGTACGAGGGTGGAATACCCTACGAGGTGGATGCGGTCACCCTCAAGACCTTGGGGCTCTTCAGGTGCAAATCTGCTGCTGAGACTTGAGACCTTCTCAAGCCTTGCCTTCATAAGCTACTACTCAAGTTGAATGTCCATAAACTGTTCGATTCAAAAAGATCCAATATTGGTCTGGATAAGATCTTTGAACTTACTACAGACTCAATAATTTTTGGCAGAATGCAGGAGGCCAGAAACATAAGCGATATTGGATCAAGCTTAAAGCAATCCTGGAAAAGCATCAAAGAAGGGTGCAACAGGCTCATAAGTAACCCTCACGGCACATTAAGAAGTGCAGCAGTAGGAGTTGTGGGAAAGATGATACAACCCATCCTGAAAGGTCGATCTGTCACTAATCCCGTGCATGATCATGATGATTAAAACAACACAATCACAATCAACCAAAAGAGAGACAGTGGTCGTTCCAGATCAATATTTCAATATATTTCATGCGGTGTATTATGCTTAAGTGTTAATTTTTGAACATGCGCGAGCTCTGATGAAGATGCGAATTGACTGATGATGGCATGATGAGTACAGGCGTATTCGACATGCCCGAAGAAAGAATGCTGTCGCATGTCAAGTATGATACCAAGCGTCGACGCCTCGTGGTTATGACTTGTCGTCGAGAAGATATGGTGCTGCCCAAGAGCACATTCACTATGTATGGTGAGTAAGAGAAATGAAGTCCCTCCAAAATCCAACCCAATTTTTGAAAGAGAAAACTAATATCTACACACTAGGTTTTTAAAAAAAAAAGATGATTCTCTTTCGTTAGCAATCGACGAGGAATAGTTGTTTTGATTAGAGAGAGATTGGGAATTTTTGAATATATATTAAATGCATTGAAAACCCTTAATTTGCGCCGATCAAACATGTACCTGGCAGAACTAAATACGTCGATGGAAGTGGTGCAACGAAATGTGTTCACTCTCGACGAACAACTTATGATCCACGACTGGGGCCTTACTGACAATCATTACGTGTTGCTAGCAAATCGAGTCAAACTCAACTCTGCAGGTAGGTATATATATATGAGGCCTGTGTGGTGATCTTGCAGACCTGCAAATTAATATATCTGCAACTTTCATCTTCTCCTAGCTAGTGCTCTTATAACATGATCGAAATAATATGTGCACGGTAGTGTTGCTAAGTCATGAGGTTCTAGAATCTGGATTGATCAGTGTCTTTGTTTTTTGGGAAATTTGGCATTGGTGCGAGTTTTTTTTAAATGAATATTCTGTCACAATATTTCGCCGGTTTTTTATTGTAAAACATCGTCAAATAAGAATTATTTTGAGTTAGTTTCCTTAGATGTCTATTCTTGATTGCTATAAGTACGCAGACTGTAATAAGAATTTTTTAATTTAATACATCGCCATATTTATTGCTAAATCGCTCTTGAGAGGCTTGTTAATGACGCTCCAACAGAAAATTGGGGAAAAAATAAAAAAAGGTTTCGTCTGTTGTGCTCGCGAGGCCGTGTTATATATATACGCAGTTATGTACGTATTCATCATGAGGCTCGGAATATGGTGTCGAAACGGCGGTTCTCAGGGATCGTATAATAAGATTATATGGAGCTCAGCGCGGAATCAATCTTGTCAAGAAAGCATATTCCTAGCCCCTGAAACTAGAGCTGGCGGGGAATTTATTCCTGGTTTCTTTTTTTTCTTCAAAAAACACTGAGGGATTTGTTTGTCGTTTACTGCAGGAGAGGTTGCAGGATCCCTTGCTGGGATGGCACCCATGATTAACTGCTTGAGTCTTGACGACAATTTGCCGCACACTCCTCTTTTCCTGCTTCCTCGGAAGCTGGTAGACCCCACTACTAGTAGCCCTGCCAGCAAGATCACGTCCCGGGACTGGAGGATACCACTTAAAGTACCTGATCGGATGTGGTTCGTCCATACCGCCAATGCATTCGAGGAAGTTGATGCCGATGGTAACCTTCGTGTGGTCCTGGACGGAACTGCCTGCTCTTACGAGTGGTTCTCCCTCTTGCATATGTTTGGTAAGACTAACTAGTTATAATTGCTATTAGCTCGAACCTTTGACAAAGTTCATTTGATTAACTTCACGCTGCACTAGACTAAATTTACAGCTCTTAAAATCTTGAGATCCATTGATTCTTTCATTACCTACTAGTTAGTGTTCTGATCACGGTCAAATTTGTTACCGAGATGGTGTCTTATAATTCGTGTGCTGTGGTGGTGGTCTCCGCTGCAACGATATTATGATCAGGGTATGAATGGCAAAAGAAATGGCTGGACCCAACATACATGAATACAGCTTCCAGTAATTCAGCTTCGTCGCCAGCAGCTCCTGGTCTGGACGCAGAGAATCCAGTCCAACTTGTTAGAATCTGCACGCTGTTATCACCGGAGGGAAAAGAGATCCGCACGGAGTGTGAAGAGTTCGAGAACAATACATGCGCCTGCGACTTTCCAGCCTTGAATCCGTTGGTAGCTGGCTCTAGGCAGGAGCACACGTACTTAGCAGCAGCCTCGGGTCGCAGACAAGCGTTCCCTTACTTCCCTTTCGATACACTGGTGAAGCTTAGTGGCCACGATGCAGCTGAAGCGAAAGTTAGCTCATGGTTCGCTGGAAAGAGATCCTTTGTAGGAGAGCCTGTATTTATTCCCAGATCCAATGCGACAGAAAAATCACCAGACAGCCCCGATTTCCAGGAAGATGACGGCTACTTGGTCACAATTCAAGTGAGTACATACCCAAATTATTACACATTTCATAAAATGATCGGCCCAAGTTCATAATTCTCTAGGTAATAAATTCAAAACTATACATTTTCAGCACTTGGTAGACGTCGGGAAGAAGATACTGCAGGTCCCAGGAGAAGCTCAATACTTATTTGCTTGATTTCAAAACGTAATATTTGAACAAGATCTAAGTTCAATCTTAAAATTTGAGGCAGGAATATACATATTCATTTATGATTAGAATGTATTTGCATGCGTAATCTGGCTGGTTGTGAACTGGAAAGTAGTCTGATTTGATGAGAATAAGACAGAAGCATCGGTCGGGAAGCAAGTTGAAAGGGGTTGGGGATTGTTGAGTGATGGGGTGATTGCAGTACGCTGCGGCGGAGGAAGTGTGCTATTTCGTAATTCTGGATGCGCAACGAATTGGAAAGCAAGATGCGCTTGTTGCCCGATTGCGCTTACCTGCTAAATACGCGTTTCCTTACGGCTTCCATGGGGTTTGGACAGATATCGATGAATCTGCGCAATCAGCTGCATCAAGGAACACGAATTAACACAGTTCCACTGCCGCACAACACTGATTTCTCACCCTTGTAACCACACTGAACAGGAAACAAGTTTCATCAAACTGGAAACAATTCGCGCAATAAGTAAGCGCCGATCTGATCATCGTTGTAACTACTAAGTGTAATCCCCATCAGTACGTGAATACAATTTCTGATTGTATGTAGAATAGAAACTACAGGAGGTTTCCCAGACAAATTTATTAGCAAATCTTTGGTCCTGGACTAAAATGGGTCGTGCTAGAACTTGGACCCATCATGCAAGGCAAAATAGCTCTAACATCCAACAATTTATAATTTGGAATTTGATAATGACCTAGTTCGTTCTGACAACCTGTCGTGCAAATTGTATAACCGTAGTTATTCTTAACAAAATCTTTGGAGTTCTAGTAATTGATTAGAAATTGATGTACTTTTAGGGCAAGATGTGAAAGCCCCTTAATTTCCTTCATGTTGAAACTCATCAATTATTGATGATTGTGCAATAACAAATAACTTGCATCATGTGTGCTTAATGAAATTTAAATTCACATGGGGTGAAAGCATGATAAAGTGAACACCCAAAAAAAAATGTTGACATGTTAAAAATTAGGGTTTTTGATTAATATGCATCTAAAGTGAATTCATTAATAACACAACACTTGTAGGGAAAAAAAATGTACATTATGAATCATTTTGTAGTTTTGTAATTATTTTAATTACATTTTCTAAATGATTTAGTGGGGTATTTTCTAAATATTATGTTTTACCTCAGCTCTTGTGAATTTTTAAAAGTGAAAGTTCAAAATACTTGTATCCAATTCTTTGAAAAGTGAGAAATAATACACTATAATGTGACCAGCCTGTTTGGTTTGATTCTCATGACCACTTATTTGTTGTCATTATTTCATTTCTTTTCTGTGAACTGGTTGGGTTTAATTCAGTCAAACACTTTGTAATTTCTCATGGGACACATTGAAGTTATATTTTGAGATTTGGGGTTTTTTCTTCCATGATTCTTTGGAATGTGCATGTATGCTTTCGTATTATGAATTAAATCCATAAATTATGTTTTATGTCAAACCTACAATTTGGTTATTTAGCTTATCATCCTTTAAGTTAGCAATTAATCAAATACAAATCCATGAATTGAGATCAAAGGTGAATATGAACACATAACATTAAATATAAATATAAAGTTTACATTTGAAATTGATTCAAAACCATTATAAAAATCGAATCTAAATCCTTAACCCTAAGTTTTAATTATATTATAATGTTGAATTACATTCTATACAAATAATTAATCAATCAAAAATATTTTTTATAACTTCAATATACAATATTTATGACATTTCAATAATAAATTGTAGTAATATTTAGAATTTAATGTTAGTAAACAAATAATACCATGTTAATGGGTAAAAATCTCTAGATTAGTTAATACCATAGGCATCTTAGTAACTAATAGTTATTAGTGATAGTTTTATTGTCCCTTACCAAAGGGGTGAAACTAGTGGGATTAAGCAGTTCATGTTAATGAATGGTTGAGGGGTGATTTACCCAATCATTTAGAAATTTTTTAAAAAGGGATTAGAATGAAGGCCCTATTTTCATGGGGTCAATGTGGGCCTTGTGTGGTTTGCAGAAAAGAGAGGATTAGAGGTGGAATGGGGGGATTTTTCAAGGGGGGAATCTTGTGTTGTAAGAGAGAGAAGGAATGGGGAACATTCTTAAAGAATTGTGTTGTATTATTATGGAGTGGAGAGTCATGGGATTGGTGTGTGATTTGTAATATAAAAAATGGTTGAAGGATTTAATGTGTTTGTTGTATTTTTATTTTATTGGAAAGTGTGGAAGGTAGAATAGTTTGAAATTACACAAATGGATTACTCCCCTTGAGATGGTATTTCTGCATTTCTTTTAGAATAGAGTGTACTAAAGCATACCATTTGGTATCCTTTACAATAATAAGTTACTAGCTGCCATAAAAAAGTAACGACTAGTATATGGTGGTAGAAGGAAGAGGGAGAACACTAGTAGGTAGCTGCTTGTAAACTAAAAGATATTGTTGCAAGTAGTAGGCATTGGCTATGAAGGAATGTAGTGTGCTACAAACGGTAGAGAGCAACAGGGGCCTCCTCGGGTGTTGCAAGTCGCATGCTAAGCTACTAAAGGACCAATAGGCATGGTGGAGATGGGACAATAGCTATAGAAGGTCTACAAACCCCAACATGGCAATATTTTTAAACGTTGGAAGTATTACAAACCATTGGAGAGTAGCCACTCTTGGATGCTATTTTTTTCCCATGTTGTCCCTTTTTACTTTCCTCCCCTACCTCCTTGGGTTAGCCTTACTACAAGATGGTAAGTATGTCTTTGGATAAAAGACCCTTACCTTCCTCCTTTGTTTTTTTATGACTTTTTATTTATTATATGGATAATTGTATTAAAATAAGTTAGTACAAGGTTGCTTTGTTTTGCTGTGTAATAAGGTGTTGACCTTGTCACCTTGGTCTTACCTCCTAGAAAACAAAACATTTGATTGAAGACCGCAATTTCACCTTTTTATCATACCTTATGTTTTGGATTTGAATTTTATTTATGTTTCCATTCTTAATTACAACATGGAGATATATGTATAATTTAATTTCAATTATTTTAAATTTCATTATAAGATGGATGATTCTTAATTTGACACAAAAACACATTTTTTGAAGTACTCAATGTTATGGCAAGAATATATAACGAAAGTAATATTTGCATTAGAAAATCGGGTATGTCACATTAAACCCAGTTGTAATCATAACATTGTATGAATGTTAAAAAAATAATATTCACATCTTCAACCATAAATCATATCTTACATCTCATAATGCATTACCTTTAGTTATAAATGCATTGCCTCATTATGAATAGGACTACATTTTATCAAATCTAAAATTGAAACCCCCAATATAAGCCCATGTTACATTAATTACATCCATTAAAACAAATCATCATTCTAATGAGAAAAGGTAAGATAATACCCACATTAAGTGGTCAAATCCCCATTAAAAGCAATAGGGAATATACCCTAATGCCTCATAATACCTGCATGCAAGACCAATTATATGCCGCAAGAAATAAAATGGGTAAGCATTACCTACAATTGGTGATTATTATATATATTGACTTGCAATACCCACACTATATAAAATGGTAGATCAGTTGTACATGATGCAAGTATGCAATACCCACCTTTATATGACATTTGAGTGAGATTTTTTTGTTTGGGATTTATAGATGATATGTGTAATATAGCCTTCACAATGTAAGTTTAACTTTCAAACCCCATATTCATTGATACAAAATCAATGCATTAACACATAAATAATCTATTATTTGACACAATTATAATATCATGCACATTTTAGTAATGGAAAATTAATATGGGGGATAAATAGAAATAAGTTTGTGTTGTTTTTTCACTCATGAACCCTTTTCTTACAGATATTTCCATGTTTTAAAATTTAACATGTCTCATGCCAATCCTTCATCTAGTGCATTGAATTGCCAAGTCCATCATTAACACATTGAAAAACTATGTCAGGATGCATGACCATTTGCCTTGGAAAGGTAAATACTTCATACATCTATTGCAAAACACGCAACAATGATGTGGTGTGGTCTATGAATTGAACCCCACCTTCTTTAACTTCAATGGTGGTTTCTTGCATTATGTCACCCATTCAAACAAGCATTTTCTCCATGGGGGAAAATGAATTTGAAAGTCGATTATGATCCTTCTCTTTTTCAACATTGGGGGAGGTGTCATTCAGTGTCATAAGCCAAAAGACATCAACAACCCATGGCTTTTTAGAGTGATTTTCATCAGCCTTTTCATCAATAGATTCATTGTCATAAATGTGCAAATAAGTAGGGTCCACAGACATGGCAACAAAACCTCCATGATTAGATCCATACCATCTCACAATATTGAATGATATTTTCTTTAATGAGATCAATACATGTAAGAAGAACGACAATTTGATGTTTGCACAAGTTTCCACACAATGCCCATTCATATGTGCAACAAACATACTTAGTGAAAGGAAGTGGGACCTTATATGTTATATTCGGATGGTGTTGGCTCCATACCATCCATGCATGGCTAGTTTCATTCGAATCATTTATCCCATGGGTGACATGGGTGTGAAGGATCAATGTGGCCTTCTCAATGCTCAGTTTCACAATGTGTTCCATAACCTTGTATTTTATAAACCTATGTTTCTTCATTTTAGCCATGTGCATGTAGTGTTTTACAATCGTTGTTGTGAATCTCCACACTAACCATTCAATTTGCCAACTTTGAAACCCCTTTGTTTCCAAAGAAAACCAATGTTTCAATGCCCCATGGTAAAACTCAATTGATGCTTATGTGTCTTGGTTTGAATGTGGCACTCGTCAAAGCCCCACCATCCACAAATTTACAATAAAATACACAATACCCACATGGGTTGCTTGGATCATTGGTGTTTCTACCTTAATTCAAACAATGGATATTTTGGAATATGCACAACATGGTGGAACAACAGTAAGGGATTGAAAGTTAATTCACATACCAAGTTGGCAACAATAGGTCCAAAAGTATCGAGTCCACAAATCACCGGGCAAATGTTGGGTGAAGTTTTCAATGATTTTATTTCTCCCACAAATCATGAAGGTTTCAATGTTTTCACCTGGTTCAATGAGCATGTACATGATGATCTGAAAGTCATAATATATTACATGTCACACACCATTGTCCTTGATTTTTTCCATTGAACATAAACGCCAAGCCTTTAAAATGTGCCATGCACAAAAATAAATGGGCACTTGATCCTTACCCCACACCATCCTAATCATGCATAAAATACCAATCCTATATATAATTTCACTTGTCTGTCCGTCCATCTGTCAAGGTCCTGAAAATTGTCCCCTCAAACTCAAGGTCCCAAAAACTATTCAAGACCTCGAGTTCTTACATCCGTTTCCGCGCAGCAACTGCCAGAAACGGACGTCGTCGATGTTGCAATCTCCAAGGTCCCTCTGCTTTCTTTTTGTATCTGGAGCTTTCCAATCACCTCGCAAATTTGATGACCGCTTCTGAGAGGAGTGACAACAGGGGATAATTAACAATCAAGCAAACAAAAGAACCTTGGAGGTGGGTCTCAAACAACAACCAGAAAAAACAAAAAACTTGTAGAACACACCTTCCCTCTTGGTGTAGATTGCATGACAACCTCTATCAATTTGTGGGAACTGCGACCAACAGCCTGAATTCCATGTCCAATTGCCAAGCTGTCCACATCACTGAATGATATTCACATTAAACACTACAATCCAGAAATCAACAGTGTAATCAACATGAAGAGTTACATTTCTAGAAAACTTTTGTTGGTCCTGAAGATGTTGACACAGTTGAATATTTCTGCATATTAATGTATTTTAACATAGTTAAGTATGTTTCACCTGGTTGTTCCTGAAACATCAAGTGTATACTCAACTACTCTGCAAAGCCACTAACATCAAGCTTTAGAACACGTGAATGTGTAGGCATCTTACAATCTCCAACATAAAATGGTTAGTTACTACTCCAAGTGTATGAATAATTGGTATATTGTTATATTTGTATTTTAAAAATTGTACTTTAAATTTGTGTAATATACCAATTAAAATTACTGAAAAACTGAAAAAATTGAAAAACTGAAATTTTGAAAATTGGAAATTAAAAATCTGAAGTTTGAAATTTGAAAATATGTAGTCTGAAATCTGAAAATCTATAGTCTGAAATCTGAAATTTGATA
>Ga0209208_10009525_pt1 | contig 12751 bp, 10 predicted proteins | sample S1TSphfallax_3_FD_187694 | JGI IMG/M metagenome (GOLD analysis project Ga0209208, IMG submission 187694) | Host-associated microbial communities from peat moss isolated from Minnesota, USA - S1T2_Fd - Sphagnum fallax MG (SPAdes) (version 2) | ecosystem: Host-associated > Plants > Peat moss >...
TAATGGAAATACAATTCAAAGCCTTCTTGCACCTCTGTTATTATTATAAAAATTTACCTCCAAAAAGCTAGGAGTAAACAATTTTTTTTTAAGTGAATAAAAAATATCATTGTTTGCTAGGTGATAAATTCATAAATGAAAATATTTTTGGTCTAGTTTTAAAACTTATTTGCTTCTTTATTTTTGGGGATATGAATATTATTATATTCTTGAGTTGTGATTATAATAAAAAGTAGGAAGTTTATTTGTGGAAACTTACTTATCACATATTTCACACAAGTCCTTCATTGCAAAAAATAAACTTCAAACCTACTTGCAAATCAAACAAGTAGACAAAAAAATAAATTGAAACAATTTAAAAGTTGAAAATTAATGTAAAATAATGAATAACTATTTTTTTTAATAACATTCAATGTACAATAGTTTTTTTTTTTGGATTTTATTGCTATTTTATATCTACTTTCATCCAACATTGATAAGGTAACAAGTAAGTACAATTTACTATGCTTATGCTCAAAAATAAAATGAAACCAATCAAAAACTTTTTTAATGCATTCAAAACATTCATATAATGGCAAATGGAGTAAAATCTGAAGGGGTTCCAAGAGCATGTGATAAGAATCTTATTCAAGATAATCAGTATAATGATAAAAAATCAAATGCCAAAAGAAAATATATTGAACAATTAATCACCATAATTCTAACAAATGCATCATACCATGTGCATGGCAAAATATGAAAATATGTTATATAATGATTTTGGCATGTCCTTTTTCTTTCTTTTTTCAAAACAATTACCCTCCTCCCATAAGAGCAAACATCAAATATGTACTAGATGGGTAGAATAAAGATGATACATTCAAAATATTTACAAGCTAGGTAGGGTAATTAAAAAGGGTGGCAAAAAAACTTGCCAACCAAGTAAGGTATATATTCACCTTTCATATTGATATGCACAAGTATGTAAAGATAAAAAATTTACCCACCCAACATTAGTTTAAACATTATATTCCATTCTCTTGAATAAATGGAAATTGGTGTGATTTGTTAAAATATTTTTTATGTGATAAGTTTCATTTTACTTATATGTTGGTTGTGTGTGTGCATTGTTGTCTTAGAAAAGGGTAGTTATTTTTTATTGGGCTCCATCATGAAATTGCTAGGACATGAACTCCTCAAGGTTGTTTCAAATGGTGGGAAGATTGTATTGTTATAGATATTTAATGCACTACCAAAGCACTCCAAGAAATTTCCCTTTGTATTTGGACACACCTCCCCAAGCAAAAGATGTTTTTGTGAGTCAAAAAATGTTGTTAATCACATGCATACCTTCCACCATTCCAAAAAATAGCAATGTTGTGCTTCACATTAGGAATGCCTATTCATGCAGGCCCTTTTTAATTTTGGGGCTTACACCCTCACTCTATGGCACTTAAGGCTACTACCCTTAAATTAAAGAAGGCCCTAAGGAACAAGCCTTCCCTTATACAAATGCACCTAACACAAATGCAAGTCTAGAATATATGAAAAAGATCCATTCTCATTTTCTTAAATTGATTTCATATTTCATTCATCCATCATTGTGGGAGCAATGTTTTATTAACTATCATTTGAATCTTACAATTTGTGCATGTGGTAGGTTTTATCAATAAAATTAGTTACCCTTCTATGGTGGCGGTTACAAAATTGACATTGCAAAAGCTAAACACACATCATACATTCTTTCCACTTGGCATGACGAACCTCAACTAGTTGAGGTGGGTAATGATGTACATAGGACTCTTGTGTTGAATCATTTAAATCAAGGTGATAATCAAGATTTTATTTTTATTTTTTGAGGGAAGATTTGAATTCTTTTTCTTCCATGAGGAGTTTTTTGGAATATTGTAAAAAGGAAAGTAGAATGTAGAGAAGGAATTGAAGTTCTCATTCAACTCTTTGAGAAAAGCAAATTTCACTGCTTCCTAGGACATGTACAAATATATCAAATTAAGAAATGAAGGTTGGGAATAGAAATTGCAACTTTGAAGGCAACTAGATGTACATAAATTGATAAATGTTTGTATTTGTCACATATTTAATATTGCATGTTACAAAATGTCAATGATGTTTCAACAAGGCTTTTAAAACTTGTTGATAAAGATACCACTTGGGTGCAAGTACATAGATAGGAGCCAACGAGATTACTTTACAAAAGGATTGTGAGTCCTTTTTAATCTTTTTTGACTTTTTCATATGAAAGAATTTTTGAATGAAATCTTTTGCAACTTGTTATTAAAAATACATATAGTTGCCCCAATAAATCACATGTTTTGTGTTAATCATTGTTGAATAAAAACGAATATTTCAAAATGTGTAAATTTTGCTAGATTCAGTATTTCATCTTGAAAATTTATCATGATTTTGAATCATATGAAAATAAGCTAACTACTTTAAGTTTTTTTTCTTTTATATCATAAAATAAAACTTTGTTTTGTATGTCATGCATATTACATCCCATTTACATGTGGTAAAGGACTTTTGAAAATTTGAAAATTTGAAAAATACTTTGAATTTTGAAAAAAATTAAATTCCATATCTTTTTAATTGTGAGTATTTTTTGAACTTGGGTAATAGGTTGTTATCATCTAAATTTTTTTACCATCAAAATTATGTTATTACAATAGTCCTTTACCTAGTCTTTTGTAAAATAAACCACATCTAACATAACACCTATTCAAGTTCAAATGTCTTTTTTAACAACCAAAACCCAATTTTTAATTTAATGAATTTTTAATTTTAATTCCTAAAATTTCATATTAATCATTTAGCACAACTTGGAATGATTGACATAATTTTTAAATGTCAAAAAAAAAAAACATATGTAAAAAAATTCACAGTTTTCACCATTATCCAACATGGTTTTTGGCTCCTATATTTGTACTCTCACCCACTGTGCTTCACATAAGTAAAGATAGAAAATCATTACTATATTATATAACAAAAACAACCATATACACATTGGATATGTCTTCATTATTACATATTGCAATTTTAAAAGTCAAATAATTTATGATGTAATTGTTTCCAAAGATTCCATTTATAAAACCAACAATTTTTAATTTGTTATTTCAGCACAATTGGATCAAAACAAGAAATATTTATAACATGTATGATTAATTACCTTTTTAGATACCTTAAACACCTCACATCTTATTGATATAATTACATCCCTTGGTATAGTTTATCTTTTGGGATGATCAAACAATAAAATTTGTCAACATTGATTATGATAGAAGATCAAAATCAACAAATTAGTGGATTTGAAACATTCAATGTGCATGCAAAAAAATTGAAAAAGTTGTCTTGCATAATTTTAATGGATTACCAATTTCCTTTTCAAGAATTTGACATGCTTTCACCTTATGAATTATCTAAAAAATTTGCAAAAGATTTAACCCATTTTTTAGTAAATTGGTAATGGGCCATACACAATTTAAAACATATATAATGTCTTTATGTATATAAAACACCTAAAGTACATATCTTACAAAGATTTTAAATAACATTTGCGAAAAATGATTTAGAAGTTTGTTGCAAAATAATATGCATATTATTCACACCTTCGAGACCATACAATGATTCATAACCTAATGAAGAAATTAAATGGGAAGCCACATACTTCACAAAACTTCTTGAAATTAAACTTTTCAACAAAAATATAATTCCAATGACAAGAATTTTCAAGGAATTGGCATATAGGAGATTTTTCATAATCTTTCATCTGGTTGTCATTAGAAAATTTTAGAGATGATTTCGATAGAAATTTACTATCAAATCAAAAAAAAAATTCAAAATTTTATATCTTGCATTCCCCATATGGCTCCAAGGATAGGGAGAGGCAAAAGATGACGAATGGAAGTACACAAATTGTTTTTAGCTCAACAAATGGAAGGGGGCAAAAGCTTGTGACAACAACCACTTTGTCATTATTTTTTGCTTATTTATTTATTTGTCATCATAATTAGATTGTTGATGTCTATTGTGCAAAGAGTTTTCATTGAACTAGAAATGTGAGGTGCACACATGCATATGGAATGCTTCATCAACTTCACTAAACTTTTTTTTATAAAGGTACATCCTTCTCAACCAATATGATTTTTTTTTCATTTATTCCATATGTGTTTGGTAACTCACAAAATTTCATGACATTACATTTTTTGACAAAAAAAAATTAATAATGTAAACATGTTCCATGAATGTAAAGAAATGAGAGATGTTAGACTATTGTACTAAGGATTATAATCTTTGATGTCAATAATGTAGATGATTGGTGACACAAATTTTACAAAATAACAAGGTTATACATGTGTATGATGAAGATTACAAATAACATGTTAGAAAAATTGATGACGTATGTACTAATCATGATACAAATCATGCAAATGAAAACATTACAAATAAAAAATTATAACTTGAATATCAAATGTGTAATAAAATTGACCCAATTTTTTAAAAATGTCAATGCCATGTTTGACACCATTTCCACCATGTTTTAGCACAATTTAGATGAAGAATGCATTTTTCATAATAATTTCATCAACTTAATAACCAAATGGAAAAAGTACTTAAACCAATCACATAGTAACATTTACACATTTTAGGCAACAAACATGCAAATGAACAACTCATTCATTTACCCCCATGGAACACCTAAATTATGATCCATGCCATTAGGTTTCTCAACCAAATGCACAATTTTCTAAATTTTGGATACAAAAAATTTGGTAAAGTGAACGTCTAAAATAAAATACTTTTTAATATGACAAAAATTCAAGTTTCAAATATGTTCAAGTTAAATGAACCTCAACATCAAGCTTTTCAACAATTCACAACAAATATAAACTAACAAGACCACAATAAAAATATGATTATATATGTTGGTGGCGCAACAAGAACTAGAAAAAGACAAATGATTAAAATTGTCAAAGAATATTTCAATCAAATGGGCTAGAATCTACATTAAAAGTTGGTGCATAGTACTACGTTGTTTGGGTTTTTTTTTTTCAATTTTTTAAAACATTAGGTACGGGTGTATTAACACTCAAAAATTTCCTTTAAGTTAAGGTTCAAGTATACAAAATGTTTTTCTTGGAAATGGGTAGGGTTCAAGTACCCCTTATCATCTACCCCTTTTTGGGTACATATTCTTTTTATTTCATTAAAAATGAAGGAAGAAATTCACATTTCAAAAAATTTAAACAATTTTCAAAGCTCTATGTAATGTTAAAATGTGCAAAAATCAAAACATTTAATTCATGTTGGACTAACATAAACTTGCCTACAAATGAACACTTAGTGTATCAAAAGACAATGGCATCATGATCAACAATCAATTAATGATTAATCCTTACCAAACACCTATCACTCCTAACATGCACACTTTCACATGTTAACAATCCTCAATTTTATCCCATATGGTTTGCCTAAAGTTCTCACCTTTTCAGGTATATAGTTGGGCCAAATGGAAGGCATTACATCTTCACATAAAAACATATATTTTAAGGAGCTTTTGAAGTTTTAGTTTTTAAATTTTTTTCTTGTGATGGGTCAATCAAATTTGTTAATTTAGAAAAAAAAGGGAACTTGGGAAGCATCTCATTATTATTAAAATAACAAAGTTTAGGGTTTAAATCATTTAATGCAATTGTTTTTACTCAAATGCCAAAACATATCCAATTTTGGGTATGAGAATTTATTGCATATATCTAGGTATATGGATAGAGTGTAATTTTTCAAATTTATATACCTTTTGATATGTGCTTCATTAAGGTATGTTCATTTGAAAGAAATATGTTTGGGTAAATAATATACCCTATTTGTACCCAACAAATTTATCCAAATAAAAAATACATCCACACAACATTGGTGCATACAAATTAAGTGATGTAATGTTAATAAATGGTTCAACAATCTTTTCATTAATTGGCTTTCCAATTGACAAATCAATCAACCCACACATAAGATAAAACCATCTTACATTGATCGGACAAACATCAACCATTTAATTATAGATGAGGTATCAATGGAAGGTTGCAATATGCTTGTTGACATTCACTTAAAATTACAAACATTGAAAGAAAACATTCTTCCCTTTGGATGCTTAAATATTATTTTCATAGTAGGTTTTCTACAATTTCTAAGAGTCAATGATTGTCCTTTATAATTTGAACAATATACAATTGGTTTTTTTGTTCACAAAACAAACCTTGGAAAAAGTCATAGGAAAAAATCTATGAGAAAAATATGTGTGTTTCAACAAAATAATATTGCCAAAGCAAATGAGGCAAGTTGAAGATGTGCAATATTCTAACCTATTTACAACAATAAATTCAAAGGGGATGATTGTAATCTTTTTCAAATATGTTTTTTTGTCAACTTTGAATTTTTAAAAACATTTCATGGGATACAATTACATACATTGTACCCCATAAAACATTACATAATTAATCAAATTTCAACTAAATAAAACCATGAATGCTACTCTAGTTTAGCAAAAGAAATATATTTTAAAAACTTATTAGAGTTGATGACTAATTCATGGTTAAACAAACCATTTCGATGAACAAAAGTCATAATCTAGTTGCATTTAAAATTTGTACAAAAGCATGTGAGTATTATGAAAGAAAAACTTATATCCATTACTAAAATTTGTTAATGGTGTTGTTAATGAGGCGCTTCAAATTGTGAACTATGCATGATCCAATACGACAAAAACATCAATCCATTCCCCAACTTAATCTTTATATAAAAGAACACATAGCATCATTTGACATTATTTTGGATGAACTTCCAAAAAATGTTGTTGCTATTTCACCAATTTCAAAAACAATTTTATATCAACATCAAACAAATGAATACAAACACACCAAAAACATTCAAAATCCAAAGATATCAACTTTCATTAATACCAACTTAACTAATTATAAAGGACAAGATCAAACATTCAACTACCAAATCATATATACATTCAAAACCATCACATGGGAGAATTTTAAATATGTACAACATTTATGAAACACTCTTTTGCCTATGTAATTATAAAGATTAATAATGTTATGAGATGTACAATTTTAAGACTTTCAAAAATCCATGTTAATTCAAGTTTGACAAGATTTAAATCACTTGACACACAATCACAACTAACAAATTAATTAGTGCAAAATTAACCATTTTCCTATTCTATTGATCCTTTAAAAAATATTGTATTAATTATTGTTGTTTCCTTATACATTTCAACAAAATAAAAATGCCAATATGGAGGTCTACATTCATCAAGGTGTAGGGCCATGAACATTATATGTTCAAATACTTTTTAATAATTCTAATCAATTAAATAATTTTGACTAACTTATATTGTCAAAAAAATGAAAATATTAGTTTTTGTCATGAAGATAAATTAGAGTGAGGGGGGTAAAAAATTTAATAAAAAAATATTTTTAAAAAAATTAAAAAAAGAAAAAGAAAAGAAAAAAGACCACCCTAACTTCAACTGGTCTGCTTATTCTTATTCTTATTTTCTCTCTATTTCTTGCAATTTTGCAAATTTGGTATTATCCGAGAATCCCGTGCAGGACGCTTGTAACTCAGACGTGGCACTTACTGGGGTCGCCACCGTGGCGTACCTGTCATCCGGTTCCCAATAAATTTGGGCACTCTTGGGAACAGTCTACTTGGGAACTCCGAAAAGAGCCTGACACGAGTGGATAAGGTGCACAGCCATTCGCTAGACCGATTGGCACCTCACTTTTTCCTCAATTGGACGATCCAGATCTTCACTCCCCATATCGTGCGGCCCCTACCACCCACCCCTGGCAGCCCTTCCGCCAAACGGGCTGCAACTCGGTAGAAGCCGGCCCAGTCCGTCCTGTTCTCATCCACGTACCCGTTCTTGTACTCGCGCCGATGAACGGACGTGGCCAGTCTGACGGCTAGGATTGCGCCGGTCTCCAGATGGTAACTGGCGGTATCCGGTTAGGAGGTTAGAATTATTCTGCTTTCACACCGTAGGCCGAGGTTTTTACGTCTCCTCCCTTCCGCTACAGGCCCGCCGGAGAGAGAGGGAGAGTGAGACGAGAGCGCTTGGAGACTGTTGTGGAGTTTGCTACAGCCTTTCTCTGCGGCAAATACACGCGGCGATCGATTTCAATCTATCATCTCTCTCCAGTTTTGAGATCGCTTGCGGTGGTGAAGAAGCGATGGCTAGTATCGCGGCAATAGCTGGTGCATCGGTTTCAATTGGAGCACCTCGGGCGTCTTTGTCGCCCGCGGCATCATCTGCTATTTGTTCCTCATCCTCTTCTTCCTGCCCTGTTTTTGTCAGGAGGAGGAGGAGCTTCCACGGCGGGGCTGTGCGATTTGGTGCCAGAAGATCAGGTTTTCTTTCTTGCTTCCTGTAAACGTCGTGAGCCTGTGAGCCGGGCAGAGGTGATAGCGTTCTTGGGGGAGCAGCAACGCTGGGTGCTGTATTTTACAGCGTTCATTAGTGCGCAATGTTTTTCCGTTTTAGTTTCGAATTCCGGAGGATTTTCTCAGCAGGCATTGATAATATTGAACCGATATCGCACTTTTGCTTCAAGCCTTCCTCTCCCCTGACATCTGGGCGATTTTGACCCCACCGCCAGAACGTTTTGCAAGCATCCGAGTTGTGGAAATGTTGTAGGATAGTGTTGTCGCCTGTGGCTGTACAAGCTTCATAGTGCTGTATTGAGGAAGCAACGTAAGGTCCTGAATCTCTGCAAGAACGGAGATGCTGGCTGTTCCTAGATTCAATCCGAGGTTGCCTTACCTCTCGGCGTTGTGATGAGCGAAAACACCTCTAATTAAAGCATATAGCTACATACGCCGGAATCTGAGGGCACATCCAAATTTTAGTAAGAAACTAACCGCTAGTACCATTGATTTTGCCATGTAATACTGCAGAATCAGGAAGATTCGCCCCTCTCCCAGTAAGGGCAGTATCATCAGACGATTCCACACCAGATGCCACGAAACAATTGGAGGAATTGTATGCAGACCTAAAGGCTAAGGTCAGCAGTTGTCAAAAATCTTTTTCCTTAACTTTGCAAGTGCAGTCTTAACCAGCAGGCTGTAAATGTTGTAGTTCATGATGACCAGAAAGATGTTTAGCTTCCGCACTAATTTAAATGTGTATCCAATGCCTTAGTGGGATGGTCTGGAGAACAAGTCGACTGTTCTAGTGTATGGTGGAGGTGCTCTCGTGGCCTTGTGGCTATCCTCCACAATTGTTGGAGCAATCAACTCTGTTCCAGTGGTATGTCATGTTTTCCCAATGAGTCACAAAATTGGATCTTCACATGCTTCTTCACACAGATACCTATGTTGAGAATAGGGCAAGAATCATACATTCCCATCCACTTGATGTCTTCATTGTGGTTGGAAGTAGTTATGACTTCAGGTCCCTGGTGTGACATTGCAGCTTCCAAAGCTCATGGAGTTGATTGGCCTTGGCTACACTGGGTGGTTCGTTTACCGTTACTTGCTCTTCAAGGTATACTCTTTGATAGAAATTCCACCTCCACATTATAATTTGTCAAGTAGTCAAGCAAGTTCTATTTTTGGAGTTGGTGTCAACTAGAGCTGTACTTGCTTGGCCATCTGACAGTATGCAAATTGTGCACCAAATTGATGCATAGTTTGATGCAAGTAGTGGATTGAACTATGAACTATGCATGTGCTGCAGTCAAACCGAAAGGAGCTTGTTGCTGACATTGAGGAGTTGAAGGGAAAAGTCACAGGAGCTTCAAAAGAGGGGGATTTTTGAAGGAGATAGGCAAGGAGAAAAGACACTTGCAAATCGTCCATCCATGTATTGTGTAGTTGGCTCATGTTAACAAGAAGGTTGAGTGTGTGCTCATGAGAAGGAAAGGTAACAATGTGTTCAAGTGTTGAAGTTTGTCCTTGTTTCCAGCCACTAAAGAGAGAAGCTTCTTAGGAGGGGAGAATGGCCACCAAAGGTTGTTGGCTTGATGCAATTAAAAAAAGTGTTTGCAGTTGGTTTGTTTAAGCTGGAGTTCATGAGCTGCATTGTGTGATAGTAGTGTTCACACTTTGTTAGACTGCGATGAAAGGGGTGTTTGACTGTGTAGCACCGTACAGTGGTGCAGATTCCTGTATAGTGATGAGCAACCAGAGTGGCAGAACATGATGTCACAGGAGTATGCCATAATGATTGTTGAGGCAAATTCCTTCACAGGTCGTGACATCAGTCTTGTTCCTTCCATGCCAGTCTTTCCCTGATTTATCATGTTCTTTCTTCATAGTGCCAAGTCCTTGGTTCCAGCCCAGATCATGATTGCCAGTCAGTGCTCTCTGGTAACGATCAGTTGGCCCATAGTTTGTGCGCCTATGCCTTCCTATGTCTTCTTGCATCTGCAACATCAATCCATACCATGCCTTCAGTTGAAATGGAGCCAGCGATTCGTGACTTGCAAAGAGGTTACACATATCTTAACAAAACCTTCCTACATTCTGCCTTTGCATCTGCCACCAATGAGCTCTTACACTGATGTTGGAGGTGCACAGTGCAGGTGGGATTTTGCTTGTTCCTTCACCTGCAGTGAATGATGAACAGCAGTCAGTGCGATCTGGTCCCTTGGTGTCTTTGAAATGTTGTGTAGAATGTCATTTGGATTTGTATGTTGTTTAGAATGTCATTTGGAGCATCAATGGCAAAAGTAGCACCAATTTGCTAAGTTATTGGGCCTTGTCAGTAGGGGTGCTTTGTGCCTGTTAGCAGAAACTATGTTGCAGTGGAAGAAAGAAATAGAGGCTTACCATCTCCAAATACATGGCTTGCCGGTCTGTCACAACTAGCTGCACACAGAGTACAGTGACCTAAGAGTCAGATATTACACATTGGTATGTAACTAAAATGTCTGTTCCAAACTGCTATTATCTCTGCGTGACTTGGAAAAACACACCGAATGCTAATCAAAAGTAGAATGCAACAAACTTTCCATTTCAAATATGAAATTTTGCCGTGTCAGATTGCATACTTGTGCCTGCAATTCACATGTTAAAGTAGGCTGTAATCCAATGTGAAGAAAACTAGAATGGGACATCTTGCCCTGTGAAGTTTACTTAAATGACCATCTTTGGTTTTCAAGCTGACGCAAAACAAGTCTTACCTTTCATGTTTTTTATGCCATCCTTGAATTCCTCATAGCTTATGATTCCTGGTTGATGATCAATGAACCTGCACAAACAAAAGCCACTCTTCATTCTATGTGTAATATGATGGCTTTAGACAGGTATGTACAAATGAGTGACCTACTGCTATGTTCCTTTCAATACTTTTTGAAGAAAGCAAATGCACCTCGCTGCACCAACTACAAATGAAGTATAGTTTTCTGCATGTGTCAATCTTCAATTCTCATGTATGATCTCACATTTTCTAAGTTCCACAGACAAACATTACCATCAAACTGTGAATGTGGATCTGTTAATTCTAGATGTAATTGTAGTGCTTCAACTGCAATCCTCTAACCCTCAACCGATCTGATGCTTTATCAGTTCTGTTCACAGAAGAGTTTAAAAGTTTTCCTGGTATTTGCTGGATACTGTTTATCTGTTTCTGGTTCAGTTCATTTCATGTTAGTAGTGTTTATGTGTTCTCTGCTCTTGAAGGACAATACTTAAGCTGGGAGAGAACAGTGAAGAGTTCATTGCACTTCATCAGAGACGGACACAGACAGACAAGACACGCACCTGAGAACAAATTCGAGTTCATGAGACTCGAGCTGCCGCGTCAAGGCCATGGCGAATATCTGCGGCAGAAGCGCTCTCCTTACAGCGTTGGGGTTCTTGTGAACGGTTGCAACCTCAGTGAAGGCTTTCAAGAAAGTGATGGTCGGAACGTCATGGAGTTCTACATCCGGCAATCTCCGGGCGTTCGTCTTGAAATACGCAGGATCTCCGAGATATGTCATACCGAAGTACATACCTGGAAGGTTCTGCTCTACCATAGCTGTGTCTAAGCTTTACCGAATCCCGGAAAACAAAATTGCATCAAAGTGATTACGATTCTTTCTTGTACAGTCACGAAGAATGTTTTGTTACGTTAGTTCAGTGTTCAGCTTGGCCAGGGTTTAGGTAGCTTTGTCATGGGCTTCTGAGGACTCTCTCCATGGCGTACCTTCGTCCTCATCTTGTGACTCTCGCCCCATAGCGTGTGCTCCGTGATTTGATATGTGTGCATCTTTTTGACATGTCTCCTCATATCTAGTCATGGAAGGAGCATTCCAAAGGCGAAGAGACAGGACCGAGGAGAAAAACACGTGTACTTAGCCGCCATCTTCGTTGAGATCATATCTTCTCTTTCCTGCACTACTACGAGAGGCCTGAAAACTTGAAACTCATGCACACAAAAACCTTTTGGTATCTCTCAGACTGCCACAAGTTTTACCACGTTAGCAGCCATCAACTTTTGGACTGGGACTGCCGGCAATTTGGTGTAGCAGCTAGGAGCTGGTGACGACCGGCGATTTGGAGTCACAACAAGGAGATCGTGTTAAGCACACAAGTGTGCAGACGTAGATAGTTTAGGAGATCCTTGTACATACATGCACGGGGAGAGCACGAGGGTGGAGAATTGCGCTATTGTGAAGATTATTGAATTGAGGTGTAATTGTTTGAGAGGTGGTGAATGGAGATACAGATAGGAACTAATTAATGTTTAATTAATCAATTT
>Ga0209208_10009527_pt1 | contig 12751 bp, 10 predicted proteins | sample S1TSphfallax_3_FD_187694 | JGI IMG/M metagenome (GOLD analysis project Ga0209208, IMG submission 187694) | Host-associated microbial communities from peat moss isolated from Minnesota, USA - S1T2_Fd - Sphagnum fallax MG (SPAdes) (version 2) | ecosystem: Host-associated > Plants > Peat moss >...
CTACCTAGGTACCTACCAACTTAATATTAATATTTTAATATTTTTCTTCTTAATGCCACGTGGCATACTTACATTGGGCCACATGTCATAATATAAGATCATCCAAGTATTAGAATTGAACGTCCTAGATTATTTCAAAATAATATTAATAATATTTTAAATAATCAAATATTAAAACACGTGGTGACACATCATTTGCCCTTAATTGTTACCAAAATAGTTGCATCTTAGTCGCATGTGACAATACGTATACAATGTAGTCAAAGGATGAAATGTATTTGTTGACTTTTTTTCATACAATACCTTTTGTCATTAGCGACTAATTTATCACATGCGACTTGTCTTAGGCGACTACAGGGATTTTAGTTGCAAATGTCTCTTGCGACTAAAATTTAGTTACAAATACTAGTCGAAAATACACAGTTTTCTTCTAGTGCATCGCCATTCGTCTCATCATGCGGCACCACCGACCTATCCTCCACCTCATCCCCTATTAAAACCACAAATTACCCACTAATTACCCATCTGATTTTAACAAATCATACACCACCTATTAATGCCCCCTACTAGCCCCCAACCCTTCATGTGAATGAGGGGTCCCAACTTTAAACTTTCCCAAACCCCTTCGATCATGCATAGTTAAGACATTTTCCCCTTCCCACTCTATTGGTCTTTATAGTTGGCCTTGATCATACACCCCAACCTACCCCCATTTTCTTCAACATGCCTTCAGCCTCCACCTAAATTTTCATGTCCCACCCGTGGGTGCCAATTTACTAATTGAAGGTTAGTTCGTCATTAACATTTTTTGTCAAACATCTAATTCATCTAATCCAAACCCTTGTGATCATCCTAGCCCAATACCTTCCCTTACTCCCACTCCATCTGCATTAGTTTGAACTTGGGTTTCAACATTAATGTCTTCGAGTCCTTTCACTTAAGCCTTTGCCATCCTCATCTATATAACCACCTCTGCACTATTCTACAACATGATGTATGGCATTTCATTTTCCATTAGATAAGCTAGCGCAAGACCTGTACAATGTGGCAACTTGGCATTTACTCATCTTGCTACCCCAATGGTGTATCGTTTTGCCTCCTTGTGCTGGGGCACCAAGGCATAGGGAAATGCAAATTTGACTTAAGTGTTTTCTAACAAGCAACTAGAAAAACCTACATGAGGAGTTTTTTTTATGGGCCCAAGCTTTGTTGACCAGTTCAACCTCCATCCCTTTTCCCCAACATGATCCTCCAACTCACAAATGTTTGTTCCACAATTTAACCCTTAGCCATGTAGGGGAATACTTTCAAGCAACTCACATTTTGACACCATTTTTTCCTGCACCCACATCTTCCGACACCACTTTAGTTCCCACCACATTACACCCCAAATCATATGGTTATTTCTTACTTTTCCTTAAAGAGCACAAACTAGACCAGGACCTTGAACTTTTTTCCGATTCCTTCAAGTTGGCATTCCAATGTAAGTCGCATTTATCAGCAAATGGTCATTTTGGGATGGTTTTTGAACACCTTCAAGATTTTTTCCACCTTGAAGATTCAGCAATTGGATTCCTTCAATTGTTCCAACTTTGTTTTGATATTGCACAAGGCCACATTCCACCCCAAATTGCACCTGTCCTTGGAACAACCCACCTCTTAACCATGACCAAGCCCTCAGGTGAAGTTTGTCTTATTATAGTGGGGGAAACATTATATCAACTCACAAGCTATGTTTTATGTTTTCAATTTTGTGAAGCTTTTGCAACACACTTTTTCCCACAGCAATTGAAGTTACAACTAAAGGTGGCCATGAAGTAGTAATCCACAACATCAGATGCACCTTGGACCTTAGCCCTAATTGGGTTATTCTTCAATTGGATGTGACAAACACTTTCAATTCAATGTTAAGAGGAGTGATATTTCAAAAACTTCATGTAGTAGGTGGGGACATCATATAATTCATCCCTTTTGTTCGTGCATTCTATGCATTTTAGTCTCCTTTGTTTACAGTCATCGTAATCATGAAAATGATGTCACAATCATCCCATTTTCCATGGGGACTATTCAAGGTGATCCTTTGGGGTGGGGGCACTATTTGCTTTAGCCCATTTTAAGGGTTTACGTTTTACAACTAGTCATTTCCCCTCTTGTCTATTTCCATCCATTACAGACAACATTCACATCAGAGGTCCCCTTTCAATTGCCTATGAACATTTCCAAATTGAACTTCATGCAATAGGTCTTTCCATCTAACCTTAGAAATGTGTTGCATGGTCATTTTTTTGCATACCACCAAACTTCAACACCCCATCCTAGTTTACCACCCCATTTGAAGGAATTAAGTTCATGGGGGTTTCGTTGGGCATTGTAATTTTCACATCATCCTTCATAAAAAAAGTCCTACAATAAGATGCTCAGCATGTGGACCTTTTCTTTAGAATGGGTGATCTTTAAATGACATTTGGAATTATAACTTGTTATTCGTGGCACACCCAACATATCTTTTACGATGCACACTTCCATCTTCCACTTTCATAGAGTCTTTTGCTTCCTTGGACTCCCCCCTCCATAAAATGTTTGGACACCTTTTGGGTCCAAGATCCTTTGATAACCCAAAAGGACCTTTAGCTCGTAAACAAGCCTCCCTCATAATAACTTTTGGTGGCATTAAGCTCATATTAATATCCATTATCGTCCCAACAGCCTATTTAGGGAGTTGGGCCCTTGTCGCTTTAATCATAATTGTTAAATCAACATCCCTTCCTTATTGAAACCTTAGCACGAGTTGATAATAACACATTTCCTTTCTAGTAACACTTTAAGGTGGAATGTGATCTTCTACCACCCCCAGCTCATGCGTGTCTTCCTCCATTTGAACAATTCATCTAGTAATAAATGGTTCAATTTCAAGATTCCATCTTGGAGCATCTACACTATCATACCCATTCTAGCATGTTCTCTGACAAGACATCTGAGGCCCATTGTGCTTAAATTTTATCATGTTATAACCTAGGGGCAGGTGGTTAACTTACAACTTAACCAATCTTCCCAACCTATCGATTATCTTCCCCAGTTTTTTGCACAACGCTTCATACACGACTTGGACTACCCCATCACTCAATTGCAAACATCCCTTTATGTCTATGCACACATCCCATCAACCCTATGCGTATCCATTTCTTACGTTGTGCTCATGGCAATGAATGCACTAAAACCCATGATGCAATTCGCGACACCTTTGTTGCCATTGTGCAAGATGCTAGTTTCCACATGGGACGAGAACAATTACATGTGCTTCCTTCAACCACATTCAATTCCTTTTGTCAACGAATCAACAATGTGCTTACCAAAAATGGCATTCACACCTTAACCAAAGTTATCGTTGCCAACCCAACACAAGCAAATTTACTTAAAAAATCTTGTGTAATTCAAGGATTTGTTGCCTCAAATGCAGCTCAAGCCAAGGAAAGGAACTATTGCAGCGACACCCCACTGATCAACTCCTCCCCCTAGCAATTGAGGAATTTGGTTGCTTACACAAACATGCCAATGTGTTTTCACACGACTATGACAATGCCATTTGGAGCTTGAATGGGACAAAAGGCCCTCATCTTTTTACCTTGGTCACTTTTCTTTGTCAAAAAGTTTCGATCACATTACAAAGGATGCAAGCATCTTCCATCTTAAATCGGACAATAGCCATAGGCTTAGCTACTTCCCGACTTCCACCCCTTCAAAACACACCTCCCATCACCACGGCCAACCTATTATAAGATGTCGATTTTTGACATGTAAATATGGCTGACCTTCCATAGGCGGTCGGTTATGGACATCCATAGATTTTCATAGCAATTGTGAGCCAACGTGACATCCTATCACTTCTCCCTTTTCCGTTATTTTACTCCTTTGTACATTTCCGTAATCTACACTATGTTTTTTAATAAAGATTTACAAGTCTTTAATAAAAAATTTGTTGGTGCTTTGCAAGATGTTGGCCCACCCCATTTGGCTTCCCCTGACAATTTCCAAGACTATCATTACATGAACACTCAGCATGGGCAAATAAATTAAGCATTTTACAACCAGAAAATAATAATAATAAATTTAATTTTTAAAAAACAGATAATTGTTTAACTTTATGGAGAGCAAACTCCAAAGATGGTTTGGAAGATTTTGCTGTGCTGTGCACCCAAAAGCTTGAATTGCAGCATCCAAATGCTTTTGGCTCACTTTGCAGTGTTGGAATTGTAAGTGCTCACATGTTGTTCAATCACAAGTAGCTACTGTTTTTCTTTAAGGTTTGGTATTGAGTGTCAGTCTGGTATATAGGCCTGCATCTGGTATCAACACTCGTAACGACCCTATGATTCCGGTATGAGCTGAGGCAATACCAGCCTTATACCAGTACCAGCCTGGTAGGGACTTGAGGTAACATCACCCTTACACCAATTTCAGGAGTCTCAATATTCAGTATATACCAGATACGTGCCTAATAGCAGCCAATAATCAGTCTTGGACCCAATACCAAGACCAGAATGGTATGGAAGTTTTCTAAAGTGCCCAATTCCAGTATCAGCCTTTATGAAAAGAAAATCAAAGCCCCATACCAGAAGCAGGCCTGGTATGTTCAAAAGTCATGCCAGCCAGACCAATAGTGAAGTGATGCTGCATGAGGATTGTTGGGCTAAGATCCCCTTTATGGTGGGGTAGTAAAGTGTTTGTGCACTTGGGTTGTGGTGAATCTCTCTCTCTCTCTCTCTCTCTCTCTCTGTGCAATTAGAGAGGCATTCAACTGCTCTTGGGTCCACACCCTACACATGAAGACCAGAAGTGTCCAGGTCTCTTCTTCTGAACCAGATAGATGGTGTATACATGTAGAAGAATTGTTCAACTACAACTTTTTTCCCATTGCATGTCAGATTGATTTCAGTAACAGAATCCATTCCAGATCCTACTTAGAGCTACTACTACATGCTTCCAACTCCTCACATGCAGACTGCCACAAATGAATGAAAGCCGATACATCCTACGTCACTATTGCTCAGAGTAATGGCAATTTTCTAACTCCAATTGCCTTCAACTGTATCTTCTGATCTAGATAATACTAGCTAGAAGCACTTGGCTCCTATCCCTCTGTAACCTCTTCAGTGTTCATCACATTTGAATGGGTGTTTTCAATTTGGAAATATCCACAACATCATTACACCTTATACATCAATTGTGCGACATATTCTTGATGAATATTATGCCAATTAAATTTGACAGAGCCATGGTTAATAGCATTTATCGGTGAGGTGGTAAACTTTGTGGTTTCATCCATTTTTATTTTTAAAAAGTATGCAGTGTTTATAGTAATTTGACAGATTCAGTGTAATATGTGACATCACCATATTCAATTGTGATGCCTACTGCAGGAGGAAATGCCATTCTCTGTTCTAATCATGGCTTAGTTGTGAAGGGAAATAATGTGCCAAATAATAAGGTTTTTGTTTCAAGTTCAGAGTTAAGTAGTAGGACCATTAGTAGAGGGATCAAATGGAGGGTGGAAGACACCACAGATTAGGATTCAGCATGTTGGAGGAGCTGTGTTCACCCCAGACATGCACTTTGTCAGACTTCATGGCTAATTGACTTTCAGTTTTTTGTGCTGCCGGACCCCTCTGCACCCTATTTGTCCAGCTAAGTGAAATGGGTAACTATTTGTTTCCCTCTCTCCTCCACCTTTGCTCCATCATATTCTTCAGTTTTGTTGCCCTTTAGTTTCATCTCCCTACCTACTCTCCCACCAACCTTTCCATGTTTTACCTAGGTAGATTTTGCCTCCCTTTGTCTCCCATTGTCTCTCTCTTTGAACGTCTGTCTACAAGCCCAAAATAGGACTGAAAAAATGGATCTGAAGAATTGACAGGTTGCTCCACTTTCTCCTCCCAGGTAAATTTGTCTCCCATTATCTCTCTCTTTGAATGTCTGTCTGCAAGCCCAAAATAGGACTTACAAAATGGATCTGAAGAATTAACAGGTTGCTGCACTTTCTCCTTGATTATGTGTATCTCCAAGCCCAAAATAGGACTTACAATTGGATCCTGAAAATTTTGACAGGCTGCAACAGAGTCCACATTCTTATCATCAGCTGACCAATTTAAGAAACTGTAACTATCTGAGATTCTCCAGTCAAATTTGACTCTTAAATTGATGCCATTCAGATGCTATTGGAGCCTTGTCTTGCTTCTTTTGTTCTTTTTTCCTGGCAGAAAATTAGACCCTTATTGAATCCAAGAAAAAGGAATCTGAAAAAGGAGAAACTGTTGATCAGTTCTTGGCATCCTAGTACTTTCCAAGAGTGAAAACTGAAAACCTCGAAGAGTTCAAATAATGCAGATGTTCATAAGCAGTCATTGTCAATGGGTTAGGTTAAGCTAGCAATCCAGCTGCCTGAAAATTGTGCTTTGTCAACTCCTGCTCTATTTGAGTGGCCCCTGCAATAAGGTGCTGTTGAGTTCTCTGCGTCTCAACTGTGGTTGATATTTGGTTAGCCCACCTCAAAAGAACGCCTAGAAAACAAGTGTCTACAGCAAATTGCCTTGGAATTACTTAACAGGAATAATAAGGTATCACAACCCCCCTTCCAAAGGAAGTAACTATGCAGAGGCCTTGAGGATAGGAGTAGATTGTCCATGAATAAAACCTTAGTAAAAAAACGTCAATGATTAGGGCAGCATGAGGGTAAACAGTGATATGTCTGGAGAGATGTGAAAAATCAAGCCACACTGTTGTCAAACTTTCAAAGGCATCTGAAATTAAATATACATCAATGTATCTGCTCTTTGCATCTCGATTCATTCAAAGTCTTGGCCTTCCAAACCAAGTCTTGTAGTGCAACCCAAATGTGCTCTGTTATATGGGTATACATCCATCTCCAAGCAGCCTCTTCAAGCACTGGCTCTGACACCTCTTGATGCCCACTTCTCATGCCATCAAAAGTCTTAGCAGCCTGTTGACAATATGGACTATTTCTTATCCCAAATGGCAGAGGGTGAGGATTGTTCATTGTGCTGCCATGACCTACAAGCTTGTCACTCTTGGAGAAAAATAGTTTGCCATTGGTATCATCAACACCTGCAGAAGCCCTGGCCCAGTCATGGGCAGCTCGCTTCAAGCCTGGAAGATCAAACTGAATCGGTTCCCCAACAACAATACTGATGTGCTTCATCCACAATGGAACAAGTGGACGCCGCCCATGCCAGTAATTTTCAGGTAACACCTGCAACAAGTTTTTGAGGTATCTTCTCTGAATGTGAGTCCCAAGAAACAGACCGAACATAATCAGAGTGAAGCACACAGACACCAATGTTAACACTGGCTGTATCCTTTAGTGAATAGACCTGGCCCTCCTATTTAACAAACTCTTCTAAAAAAGGGGTCAAACAGAGAGGATGAGACAACAGATTTCTGTACCTTCTCAAACCCACTGTGAGCAATGGGCAAGACAATGGGTGAAACTGCAGCACGTGCAATCAGACTAGCAGTTCCCCATTTCAATCGCCTAAGGGGAGATGGCTCTTGGCAAACCTTGCCTTCTGGAAATGTGTGAATCTACATGCCATCTACAAGCCAATCAGATAGGGGAATGTACCACTTCATGCCACACATACAATCAAAAGTTATCATGATTTTCAGCTGGATTACACATACTGAACCCAAGCCAATTACTCAAAATCTTCTAAACAAAAAATACTGGCAGTAAAGTTGGTCCCATAACTGCTCACCCAGTCACCTTCATTGATACGGTTAAGAGCCTCACTCATATGTGGTTGGTAAATACCTTCCCCTCGAGTTATAGGTATGCATTTGCCTGCTTACAATCACAACCCACAACATACTCAAACCTGCACTCTACTTGCACCTCCATACATTCTAAAATAAATCAGAATTGGATAGTCAGAAAGTTGTAAAAATTTCTTAAAATTAGGAAACAATGGTTCTAATATACTAAGGTTAAATGTTTAAGCATGCCCAGAACAATTTTCAACTCCAAACAATAAACAATTAACCCCAAGAGCTTGAATTCGGGGTTTGGATAGGGTATGTAAGTGCTCTTGATAAGAGCTTCTTTCTGTTCCAATCCAAGGGTTTGCCAGCCATGAGCCACTTTTAAAGCACATAATACACCCAGATATTTAGAACCATTGAATATCTGCTATTTTATTAAACAGCAGTTTTAACAAATTGACAGACATTAGTGAGAACAAAGTATGACACTGGCAAGTACCTAATACACATACCTACCCAAGCGGAAGAAATATGAGTAGAAGGGATTGGTGAAGCAGATATCACTGGCTGCCAATGTCCAACGGCACAGCTTCGGGTCTGAGATTGGGAAGCCTTGGAAACCCCACATCAAAGGGTCATCCAACCTACAAGAAAAATGAGAAGGTAACAAAGAAATTCTGGCTGATAAATGACTGATCCTAAGGATATTACAAGAGAGAACATGGAAATGAGGGAAAGTCAAATTACAAGAGATCTCTTATCAGTCAATAGTAATGAAGTAGAGCACATTTCTTGCTCCTGAAACCTAAGGATTACCAGCACACTTACGTGGACATATGATTACTGACAGTCACAAGAGGTGTACCCGGGGAGCGTGACATCACCAGTGACATCAGCATGTCCTTGTTATACACCTGCAACCATTCCATTCCACCAGACAAGCTTACAACATGATCATTAAGCAACAAAACTACAATAAATCTCATGAGAATCAAGAAATACTCCACAAACAACTGGGATGCTCTTGCATACAATTCTTCGAGCAAAACTTTAGTCAATTTTAGGGTTACAAAAAACCCTAGAGTGTTAGAACAAGGACAAGACGAAATGAAGGCATGGCTGCTGCTCACGAACAACCTCAGCTGCATTGAGTTGAATGTCAGACATGTAGCATCCACTTGGTGACATTTGTAGCAACCACTTACAAGAGGACCTATGTAGCCTACAAAGACAGTGAGCCACGATGGTGAAAACACAAAACAAAAGAGAAACTATTGAACCCTACATAGACCATATCCAGACCCTAAAGAAGGAAAAATAAAATTAAAACGAGATTGATAGATGGCAAGAGATGCAAAAGGAGGAGGGCAACAAAAAAGAGACCTACCTGTGTGGAATTGAGAACCGTAGTATAAAGCTTGGCGAAGGCTCCCACGGTGGTGAGGATGATTCGGCGTGGAATGCCACCCAGATGCGTTGCCTTGGCTGAATCCGGCACCATGCTCAAGGCTCGCATAGTACTCCGCCCCACCACTACTTTCCACCGGCACCTAGCCAAAATACTACTACTCCTCCTCATCCCCGCCACCATCTCTCCCCTTCTTCCCAAACCGCCGATCTGCTCACTACGACGACGCACCACATCCCCACAGTGCCGCCACTGCAGTTCCGATCTCCATCGCCATCGCTCTCCAAAAGCTTCAAACTGCGCACGCGCTCCCTCTAGAAGACTACACCAGCTGGTCCGGGTATCAATTTCACCCACGCATACCCGGTGTGATGTTCATGCAATATTTCTCTTTTAATAAGATGTTTTTAGTGGCATTAAAATGCAACAATCAATCATCCTTGTTGCATTTTCATTGATTTTGACATAAAATATCAAGCCAAAAACTTTATAAGTTATCATTTCTACTCCCAAACTTGATTTTGAAAAATAAATTAATTGTGCAACACCTAAGTGCCAAACTAAAATATTAAGGTACTACAATAATATAGGTTATCTTTGTCAATAAAAAATCACAATAGGGATATCATTGTCATTCCGTTGAATTACATGAAAGTGTATAATGATCAAACTCACAAATGGGAATGTCAATATCATCCCATCAATCATGAACATTCATCCATGTGTCATCCTTGTAATTACAATTAAGATGTCACTACCTATTATTTCATCAATTATGAACACTTTAAAAGTAACCTCATGTGAATTTTTCTTTGCTTTAAATAAATTTTAAGGCCTTGACACTCCTAAAAGTTGTGTTCACACCTTGTGTTAGGGACTCTAGTGTTGAGTCCCCTCACATCATGTTAGTCATTTAAGACTTAAACCTACTTACCTTAAACCTACTTACCGTGAAAATTTTATGTTAAGTTAACATTCATTTAACATTGAGCTATCACCTATTTAAAATTGTGTGCCACCTAGGATGCCACCTAGATTTTCATTTAACATTAACTTAACATAAAGTGTGAATGCACCATAAGTTTACTACAACCTTTTGTCGTTTCAATTTTTTTATCATATTTTTCCTTGGGTCATCAACATGTAAACGTTTTACTTAACAACTACTCAATACAATAAATAAATTGATTCCCCTTAAGTTTAGTGGCCCTTGAACCTTTTTGTATTAAGGTGTTATGATCTCTCCTCTTTTCATCATCCATCATTAAGAATTTTCTCCCTACTATGGGGGAGATGCTAAATTAATTCTTGAAATCTTAACTAATTGCGTTGAACTTTTACTTTTTGCGAAATTTTCAACTCTTGCAAAAGTTTTTACATTACTTTAAACATTTTGATTGATTTCTTTCTCAAGTTTTTTTTGGCATTTTAGGTCCAAGGTCCTTACATAACTTTAAAACTCCATATGCATATGTGGTATGTCTCCATTTTACTATTACGATGACATGATCCAGACTACCATGACATAAACTACACAATTTTAAACCCAACATTATGTAATTGTTCTCAAAAAAACAATGGGAGTTGTTACACCTTAAAATTAGGACTTTGACCACCTCATTGTTAACCACTAAAAAAAATCTTATCTTTTGCAATCAATAAATGTGTGACCACATGTGATTACTTTGTCACGCACAATTATGTAAGGTCCTTTTTGCAACTAAATTTGATTTTTGACATATTTACAATTCTGTCACAACTAAATGTTTCATCATTCTTTGAAGGGCATTTTATTTATATTTTCATCCACAAACAATAGTTTACATCACATTAGTCACACATTCATTACAATTGAAACCAATTTTTCTTACCAGTTATGATGTGAACCTAAAGCCCCTAAGGTATAATAAAATTTATTGAACGTACTAAAAATATATACACCTAATGGCACATTAGGTTTCTTTTTCTCTTAAAGGTACATTAAAGACTTACTTATTGCCTACCTTACATACAAACCTACATGCCTTACTAGCCTACCTACTATTAACTACCTAGTTGGTCTTGGTAGGTGAGGTAGTTGAACAAGTAAATATGTCCATATGTAAATAGCTAGGCTAGATATATAATAAATAATAGGTACCTATAAATAATAATGAACCTAGGTAGGTAAGTTAAGTTCAAGTTAATCAATAGTAGGTTAAGTAATAATTAGTAGCTAAGGAAGTTAGATAATAGGTAGTAGATGAGTAGGCTAATTAATAAGATCTATGGGATAGTATCATTGTAATGTTTCTCCTTCACAAAAGTTTATTTCATATCCTTTGTCATCCTTCTCCTTTTTAATTTTATTAATAATATAATTATGTGCAATATAAACATTCAAATAGTTAACAAATACAATTACAGTTGAACCTTCGAGGAAATTACTTCCAATTTTTTTTATTGACATGGCCACCATATGGTTATTAATATAGCCACAAGTAGCTATACTTTCATGCCAACATGAGAAATGGTATATGAATGGTCAACAAATGAGAACATATATGTTCTCATCAATTGACTATATACATTTTCCATAACTATGATGATATCATGAATTATGTTTTCATTTGCAAATACATGTCGCATGTGCAAATTGTCCAATGCAACTAAAGGTTTTTAGTCGTAAGTGTGTCACTTGTGACTAACTTTTAAACTCAAATTGAAGTAAAAAAAATCAAATTTCTTCTATTGAACATCTTTGGATGAGCCTTATCTTTTTGGTTGATCGTCCATTATTCACCATCATGCCAAACAAGTCAAAGGTTATGACTAACCTTGTTTGTCCACTACTTTTTATAAACAATTAATGTCTAACGTATAGTTCCGCCTTGCTTGTTGTCAACTTGTTGGATAAGCTTGTTGGCAATTCTAATGAGACATGTGATGTTTATGTGTTTACTATTGTTGAAATAGAAGTTGTTTCATGTTGTGGCAACTATTGCATTAGAAAATGTTGCTCTTGAAAAGGTTTGAACTAATGTTGCCCCATTCATGTTATTGTTCAATTGCACACACCTTTGCCAATTGTGCTTTTGTTCTAATGCCCCTAGAGGAAGGTGCATTAACATTGTTATTTGGGTACTCGACCCAACATTGGACCAAGTAATGTGGGCTAATTACATCCATATGTTGTGAACACTGTACTATTGATTAGGCAATGGATAGTTTTCATGGTGTCTCCAAATGTTGTGATTTAACCTTGTTTGTTACCTTTGTCACATCCATTCTCCTTTTATGTTGGGTTTTTATGCACCTAATGTAATTGGAGTTTGCATGTTGTTGCCATTTTTCCCTTTTGCACATGGTTATCCTGACGCACTCCCAACTCCTTGAAGGACTCAAATGTGAGTCCAAGTGAAAGACAGCGGAAGGAGGAGTCGGGATGCGCTCCCTAGCTCACGACACTTGGAGGGGTAGAGGGGCGTGTTGGAGCTCCGGGATGGGACTAGGAAGAATTGACAAGCTTATTCACTCACACGGGCCTACACACAACCCACACAAAGTGGTTAGTGCTTAGTTGGAGCACCT
>Ga0209208_10009528_pt1 | contig 12750 bp, 10 predicted proteins | sample S1TSphfallax_3_FD_187694 | JGI IMG/M metagenome (GOLD analysis project Ga0209208, IMG submission 187694) | Host-associated microbial communities from peat moss isolated from Minnesota, USA - S1T2_Fd - Sphagnum fallax MG (SPAdes) (version 2) | ecosystem: Host-associated > Plants > Peat moss >...
CAGCGATGGCAGGTGGCCAACGTCGAATTTTTTTATTTTTTTTTTACTCGACAGTTTCAAAGAGAGAACAAGAGCAAGACAGAGAGAAAAGAGACAGGGCTTCGAAATCTGTTTCCCGGCTCTGTTGGTTGGCAAGCTCCTTCTTGTTAACTCCCTCTTTCAACATCAACTCCCTTTAGTGGCAACAGCAACACTAGCACCCTCCGGCAGCAACAACACACTAGCACCCTCCGGTAGCAACAACACTAGTAGCACCAGCAACACTAGAAGTAGCAACGATAACTTTAAAAAAAACTCAAGGACTTACAAGCAAAAGAAATCTGTGGCTTTCAACATGAAACACAGAAAGTGTAGTTTTTCTAGAATTGAAATGTATTGCAAAGAAGTAGTGAAAGCGTATGTAAACGGTGGTCGTATAGTGACCACCGTGAGCATCTAGAAAATCCCAGTAAACTATGGAGGCAACTCTCAAAACAAGGAATTCTAGAAAAACTAAGAAAAGAAAGAAAAGGTTGGACCTTTTATACCGTTGCCAACAATTGAAACCCTAAGTACCTAATGGCGTACAGTCGCCTAAGACCGTGTATTAACCCTAAAAGCGCACATGGGCATGCCCGTAACTGGCCATCATGTATGAGGCCATGTACGGGCATGACAATTCATATAACTTCAACATTGCTACACAATTTGCAAGTGTCAAATGTTCATTTGGATTTGGCTTCCAACCATTCTATGCTCTTTTCCCAAACACCTCCTCCACTTTTGCATGAGGAACAAGGTCAAAATCTAGAACATTACATGGATCAACACCAACATTACTCAACTTCAAATTCTTGTCGAAATCATCCAAAGTCTATGGTCCTTTAAATGTTTAGCTTGCCTTCTCCAATTTCACTCTTTGCCTTTTGTTCATAGTTTTGGGGTTCCACATTTGAGATCAAGGATGCTGGTGTTCCCTAGGTTTGAATGTGTTACTTTCAAAAGCCATGATAATGAAAACCCTAGAAAAATGGAAACAATTGACAATGCACAAAATTGGATATAATCACAGCTTGGTATCATGGTTTTGATTATCGAAGTTACAATACTTTAGAATTTGAACTTTTGAGCACACACCATTGAAACAAAACAATGGTGCTAAATGAACAAGTGGGATACACAAATGGCAATGGAAACAATGAAAAAAGTTCAAGATGCAAAAACATGTCGTAATTTTGTAAGTTGAAACCAAAAAACTTGGACCAAGGGATGAAATGAAGACCAAGGAACATAGAAATGAAGGAAGCATGCCATTGTAGATGTGATAGCCAAATTGTGTGCGACCCACCAAAAATAAAACACTTTTTGAACCTAAAACATCTATAAACCCAAATTTTTTGAACTCATAGGTATAGTTATGAAAAAATTCAACCTCTGGACTTTGAATACAATAAAATAAGAGATGTGAACCACTATTGATGCAAGTTAACCCCAATAAAATATTACAACATTCTTTGTAAGTTGAAATATTTGCAAATTAACAAACTATGAAGTAAGTTTCTAGAATCATGGAAATCAACCTTAATATAAAAGACTATGGTTGTTGAACAAAGAGTGACTGAAGCATGATTAAGTAAATGACAATAAAATAAGCACGATCAAAGAGTGACCAAGGAACCTTCAAACTTGCTTGAGCACACCACTCAAATAATCCTTTTTGGGTGTTTTGCACAAAATGTTTGGTTTGGTTTTAATTCTAAAACAAACTTTATGCGCTTGTTTTCTTCACTACTATGTAGAATTCAAAACCTTTGGCGTCTAAATTACTAACTTTTAGCAAAAAAAATAAAGAGCAAAAACACTAAAGGAGAATTTGTTGTTTGGATATGGGTTATGATCAAATTGGATTTTGCAATTGTTGATTGTTAGTTGTTGTCAATGTTTCATCACTAGTAGAACTTGCAAGCTTTCATGAGCTCTAAACACTCTCTTCCCACCTTTTTTTGTTTTGGTGAAACTTAGGATGTTGAATGAAAAACACCCATTCCCTTTCCTAGTACACCCCTACATCCCCACCATAATAGGGTTTATTGTCCTTGTAGACCTTTACATTGGGATTCCCCTTCTAGGTATTCAAATTTGTACTTTTTTGGCATTTTTACTTTAGGGGCAGGGATGAGCAATTGGTATGCTTTAGTGTGCTTGGACCTTAACTAAATTAATTAATTAATTGATGAACTATTTATTGGCTATTAATTAGCATTTGAATAATGACTAATTAAGTTATTAATAACTATAGATTAAGTGTCAATTGTTCACTATTTAATATTAATTATAAATGATTGAATACAAATTATCAAATATTAAATATCATTTAATTAATATACCAAACATAGTTACTTAATTACTTAATCCCATGTGCCTAAAAGTAGCATGTGGGTAGCTTATTAAGCCTTAAAAGTACATGTTGGGTGTAATATGCTTATGCCTACTTAAACCTAACTATAATAAGTTTTTTATGCCTATGCTACCTAATAAATTACCTAGGCCTAGTTAGCTTGGCCTACCTATAGCTTACTAGGTTGGCATAGTTCATCCCTTTGTTGCCGTATGTCTTAATTAAGGTAGCCTCTAACCTAATTAACCTACCTAATTAGGCCTAAACTACTTAAATATGACAAACTCAATTGGGCTATTAATTAGGCCTAAATTACCCAATTAAATTAGTAGTTTGACTTAAGCTGATAGTTATGCATAGGGTGTTGTTATTTTGTGGCTGCATGTGTGGCTACTTATATATAAAACAATATATTTGAAAAGAACTCAACATTCCAAAAGATGAACAAACAACTATTGCACCATAGTAAAAGAGGTGACCAAAAATCATCTAGATGTCAAATGTAGTTGCACACACAACATTTTCTAGTTGCATTCAATAATGAATTACATCTAGTTGTAATTGTAAGTGGGTTGGCTATAAATAACACAATTTTTTCTAGTGCAACCTACTTCAAACCTACTTATTATTTACTTAGCTTTCTTACTTTATTGCATAAATAATGATATGAAATAAACATGTGAAATTAAAAAAATTGGAGAAAAATTGTTACATTTTGAAGGAGTAGTCCATTTGTAAAGACTTGATTTAATTTATCATTGTGAAGGTGAAAGGTTAAATTTTTTATACTTGTAACCTATGTGCATGCCTAAGGAACTATGGTATTAAATAGGTTAAACTAAAATAACTAGTTATGCTAGGTTAGGTTAGGTTAAGCTTGTTACTACCTACCTACATCTATTTATTATCTACCTACCTAAAAAATATTAAGAATATACAATCCCAAAAAAATTGATTTAAATTTAGGTACAAGTTTGACCAATCAAATTATTATTTAGTCAAAATGACTAGTCAAATAGTCTTCTACTTTATTAGTAAAAAACCACACCAATAACAATGACATGTCTAAATTGATAGGGTGTTTTTTTTTATGCATGTCATTTTAGGTATTTGTTTACTAAAAAATTCAGGATATTTTAAAAAAAGTAGTGCAAGTATGGGGAAAAGGGCAAAGAGGATAAAACCCACATGTGAGGGCATCCACAAATTCACAATTTAAAACATTGATATATTTAATATCCAATGGGTATTAGGTTTATTAAATATTAGATGTAGACAAAATTAGATTTTTTGGGATTTTTTGTGAATTGTTCATCACAATTTTTATTCAGAGTGGGTTTATGCTCTAATACCACCCATCAAAAAATTGTCATTGAAGAATGTTTTATTTAATTGATATTGTCTCTTTTGTGTATATTTTGGTTTTCAAAATTGATTGGGAATAGTAAAAGGAAAATGTTTAACTTTCCCCCTTTTTAAATGGGGAGAAGGAAACAATGTATTGTGGCCAACCTACCCAAAAAACTTTTGAACAAAAGGAAATTCCCCAATACATTAGGTACTTTAGCTTGGAATGTTAAGATTAAAATTAACAACATACACATTTTGGTTTCACCATTTTCAAAGTGTTTGAGATGGTGGGTCAAATCACAAAATAATGAAAAGATGCAATAGACTAGAAAAAAGAATTCCCTTATTTCTCCAAACTAGTGATTGCTAACACTTCAATCAACATCATAAGTATTTGACCAAGCACAAAATTTCAACTTGGATGTAAGAATTTTTTGAAAATCATTTATTTTAAAAAATATTTAATTCAACAACACAAGCCTTTCATGGATAGTGGATTATTGAAGGTGGTTTTGCTGATCTTGGGGTAATTGTTTATTCAAGTGGTAGCATAAATTGGTGATTTTTTAATGTTCACATCAAATGAACCAATGAAGAACTTTGGTGGTATTTTTTCCTCACATGATCTGGAGGGAATATTGATTAGATTTTGTTCTTGGTGAAATTTCACACAATGGCAACAAAAAAACTCTAGTGTGAATGGGTACAAAGGTCTTTTGGGAAAAATTTGACAAAGTTCCCACTTTGTTTGGAGGAATTGTTTTACAAAATCACCATATTTTGACAAATTTACTACATTCTTGGAGCTCACCAAAACAAAGCAGGGTTTTCTAAATATTATACTTTCCTCTCTAACCTCTAACCAATTTTGTTTCAATCTTCACACATGCATGATTGCTAGTTAATCTACCTCACAAAATTGGAAAAAAAGGAAGCCTTGATATTAACTTTCAAATATTCAACATAAAACATTGAACAAATTTTGAATAACTGTTTGACCAAACTTGGACACACCTTCGCGTTATTTATTGCAAAAAATATATGTGAATAAAGATAGGTTTTTTTCTTTCCTTGAAGGTACTTTAATGACTACTAGAAATGATATAAGGGACTAAACTTAGAAAAATATTGCAAGGCCCATGTTCAAATTGGTGGAAAATTAGATCTATTACCAAAAAAAATAGTTAGATACCATAACTCACACAACCTGGTTTCTATCTTCATTGCTCTTGTTACAACAAAAGACAGAATTATTAAAATCATTTGTCAATGCATGGTAAAATGGCTAGGTTCAAAGTTCCATGCACATGCATGAAATTGAACATTCAATATTGCTTCACATGGCACATGATTGGACACCATGTTCCTTAATATGTTACAATGTTTTGTTCACTAAACAAAATTGTTCAACTTCAAAATTTTGTTGGTGAACTCCTAAGTCTTGGTAATCCCATATTACCTATAGGCGAATTGTCCTCCCATGCACAAGTTGGTAATTAAAAAATGCATCCTCCTTTCTAAAAGAAGAAAAAAACAATGGCAATATGTTCCCATATCCTACAAGTCAAATGATAATCCAATTTATGTTTTAAGGTTTGAATCTGGACTCTATAAAGGAATATGACATGCCATTTTTGCCATTTTTGGTGAGTCATGTTGTTATCCACATATGCATTACCAATTGGGAACTTTGTTCAAAGGCTTTTCATATGGTGGGCTTTGAACTCATTCCAAGTATGAAGGGCAAATTGAAGACGTTCCATCTTTTGCTCCAATCCTATGCAACAATTTGCATGCATTGTGCAAATGTGTGACCAATTGTTGCTTCCCTGAACAATAGATCACAACAAAATGGGTGTTCATATATTAAACTCCAATGAATACACACCTATTCTCAATTTTAAAAATAGACAAAATTTTCAAGATGAATGGATGATTACCTCACAAGAAAAAAGATGCATTTGAGATACGCATGAGCCTAATTAAGTTGGGCTTTTAGTTTCACGTGTATTAATCAAGAGAAAAGAGTGGTAGAATTATGTCTTTAAAGCAAATTGGGATAATTCCCCCTTTCATACCTGACAATATCCAGAGAAGATGTTAACATCCAAGAAACGAAGCTTTAAGCCAATGTCTTGAATGCTTTTGTCTTCGAGCATCTTCTGGAAGTTATCTTGTTCATGTATGCCAAGTTGTATATCTCGGGTACCATACCAAAACTTGAAAAGGATGATGGTCCGCTTGTTGGATAGAACATATATGAAGCCTGTATTAGCATCAGTCAAATGATCGACTGCCATTTGGACATCAAAGTCTTCCACAAGTTGTGTGAAGGGGTTTCGAAACCAAAGGATGTCTGCATCCTACATCACAATTCATGACACTAGCTTAGTGCCTAGGCCTAATGGTTGTATAGGAAGCTCCTATTCACATCATGCATAAGGCTGATGGGTTTGTGCTACATCTAGTAACTATAATTCCAAACTATAGTCATCACATCATGGAAACCAAGCTTCGCCCTCACAATTTGCATAGAGCTACCAAATCCATGGTGTTGCTATGGGACCAAGCAAACCATTGCTTGAGCTTTTACTAAAGCTTTCCTCATGATCAATGACCTTCACCATTATCACACCCATTTGCACTTTCTTTCCAAATCTTGTAGTTCCCACAATCTGAATACTTCTAAATTGACATCAGCATAAGTTTGTCCCGAACAGACATTTTCAGACAATGTGATGTTCAAACCATTGATTTGGATTTCCCTCTAGAGCTAGGAAATTTTAGACGGACATCAATAGTAGAAAAGAGGTAGTATTACTATAGTCTCACCGAGAAAATGAAGTTGTAGCCCATCTCCAAGACATTCTGAAGGAACTTAATTTTCCTCCATGTCATCTTGAAATAATCCTCACTCATATAAACCTTCTCTCCCGAAAAATCGACACCATTAGTCTGAAGCATGAAGCAATGAGGGTGAATCTGTGTGCAACTATCATACGCCATCTTGTCAACTGCAACTATCACAATGTGATTCACCAATTCTTGTATGTTCTCACCTTCCCGAAAGCTTTCAAAATAGATGTCTAACATCCCAGCAGCAACCCATGCATGATTCAAAGGTGTGAGGATGACTGTTTTGTTTGGCATTGAAGCATTTTTCAGCAAATCTCCCAATGTTTTACGCTCTGAAAAGCTCTGCCAAATCTCAAAAAAAACTTTCCATCAATAGTTGCAGCTGGTTGTTTCAATATTTTCTCCAAATAGTTGAAATTTCTGCCCCTTATCTTCTTAAGAAGGAAAGTCAATTTTGAAGCACAATGCATGAGTGCCCAATGCTTAAGCAAATTCAATCCTAACAAAAGGTTTTGGAGACTTGGGTTATTTTGATTGCAATGCAATACTTACAAGTTGTGGAATTTCAGTCAATGTGTCCTTTGCAAGGTGAGAGTTCACGTTGTCATGTATAGATTGAAGATGAAGAGGTGTGGGTTCATGGAACATGACAGCTATAGGTACCCCAGCAAAGGTTGCAAGCAGGGCTATGACGACCATTCTTCTCACACCCAATTTCAACTGAATTTGTGCCATATTTGTTTTTGAACTATGACTTGAAAGCCCCTGGTCTCACAAAACACTGATTTTATTGGTACCCAAATACAACACTCTTGCACTATATCTAGCTTTAAATTCTTCTGGGGCCAATGTCAGTGGATTATATCAACCATACTCTCCTCCTGCATTCTGCAATCCAGTTAACAACCACATTTCCCCAACAGAAAGATTTAAAGCTGCAATCGAGACTAAAATCTGATTGAAGAAAGTAATAAAAAGCTTAGAAATTTTTTGATGGGCTTCAAGTTTGGCATGGTTTCTCTCAAGAGACCCAAAAAAAACCTCAATTTTCCCTTCAAATTGACAGGAGATGCTCATAAGTTAAAAGTTCATTTTCGCTCTGACAAAAGACATCCAAATCTAGACTCTATTTTCCCATTGGTTAAGTCAGTGACTTTAGTTACTAGAATTACTAGAACTACCATAATATTATATTCTATATCAGATATTTTAGCCCAATATTTTGCTCTCATTTCTGATCAAATCATTGTCTGTCCACTGGTCTCCTGGATGGTATTCTTATATCACAAACAATGCCAGCATGTAATTATAGAACCAAGCATGATGCATGATGCATGATGCTTGAAACATGGCACACACAAAAAAAACTGTCAGTGAGCTAGATAGTGCCAATGTTGACATGTCCTACCCCTGAAAAAAAGAAAATGACAAAATGGTCTGTCTATCTCATTGATAGCAAGTCCTTTGCAATTATGGACTACAGACTTACCTGTAATGCTGGCAAAATGTGGTGAATACCATCTATAGTCAAGCTTGCTGTTTCCTCTTTGGCTAATTTATACCTATCAACCTGCCTGAACTTTAGCAGGTCAATAAGAAGTGAGAGGATGCAGAGCTTAACTGTCCTCATCAGGGCCAGTAAATGAATGCCATGTCAGCAAACTTTCTCTAAATCTCAAACAAACATATCTTAGTCTTATGCATCAAGGCTCATGTGTGCACATGTGCTTGTGTGCCTATTCCATAGTGTTAAAAGGCAAGGATTTAGTCAATGAAGTTCATGAGGTGGTGTGGGGATGATTGTGTTGTGGATCTCTAGGTAATATTCAATCTTGCAATGAAGGAGCAAGTTGCAAATCCTGTGGTGGAGATGCTTGTTTTGTGGATCTGTAGTTATTGTTCAATGTTGCAGTGAAGGAGCAATTTGCTCGTGATCATGTGGTGGTGATATTTATGTTGTAAATTGCTAGTTATAATTCATTGAATGAGTGTTTTGAGTTTTTATTCAATGTTGCACTAAAATAAGGAGCCAGTTGCAGATCATGTCCACCCTCTCTCCCTCCATTTATTCCCCATCTACAAATTTTATGCAGTTTGGCAGTCTGCATTATTCATTAGTAAAGGATGCACCATAGTTATCCCAAATTCACACAAATGGACTTCATGAATGGTCAACTCCACTAGACTTCAACTTCTCAGATATTGGTTTTGGGTTTGTGTGTGTATTAAGCCACAAAACATTCTAATGTTCTTGTCCAAGTGAAAGAGGCTACAGAAATGCAGGCCCCTGCTGCTGCTGCTTTTCAACAGGAGATTTCTCAGTGCTTCAAAAACACAATGAATAGATCACGTATTTCACCCATTGCTTCCATTTGGTGCAACCAACTGACTTTGTCGTGCATTTTCCACTCTATCCAGAATTTTTTTTTGAAATTTAGAATTTCTTGAATTTAGAGTCCCTGCAAGGAAGCGACAATTACATTTATCAGAGTCATTGTGCATAGACTTTGACTCATCAGCTTTAAAGAAAAGCTTGCATTCCTTGTGTTTAGAAGGTTTTCAAATGAGTTATCAAGCAGTAGCTTTTCATAAATCCTGAGTTAAATGGTACAGCCATAAACTGTACTATGAAGTCATGACCTAGCAGTATGCAGAAAATATTGATATCTCATGCATGCAATTATCCAATTGTTACTGAATTCTGGTGGAATTGTTTTGTGGGCCATACCTGTATCAATGACATACTTCACCCAATCTTAAACCAGCTGAATTTTTTTTCATAATTCTGCCAATTAGCATAATACCACCAGTGTCATTTCCAAAATTTGTCAGGGAGTAACTACAGTCAATTAATATGTAGACAGATGGGATGATCCAATGCACCCAAGCAAATAAATCTATGGATGACTCCAAGATATCCCAGCTATGAAACTCTGATGGAGATAATTACACTGAAATTAATTTTCCAACTTGTAATACGCCAAGTTTCTGTTACACAAAAACAGTTTTGCAAAAGTTGACCTTCAAACCCAAATTTATGGCAATTCCAGTTTTACAACCCTCCTCCTTGACCACAGAGTCTTGTCTCCTGCAAAGGAAAAACAAATTTTGAGAAACTTCAGACAGTGAGCACAAAAGACAGGAGGTCGAAGAAGCTTTGCCACATCTACTCAAGACCTGAATGAAATGAAGGGTCACCAGAAGCCATGCATCCCAACTATCCAATAAACAAATCGGTTCCTGCAACAAATTCTTGGATGAATAAACAAGTGGAAACAAAGACACAAAAAACTTCAAACCTAGGCGAGGGATCTATACAATCATGGTAAATGATACAAATACCATCCACAAGCAAGAGTCCATAGACAAAATAGTGTTTTTTGGATCACATCCTCATCAAGGGTCATTACCACAGTATGTTGTCACACAAACAGGAATGCTGATCTCACTCTAATCAGTTGGAGACTCAGTTGCATTTTGAAGTTAGGCCATTTGGTCAATTTTATATCAGCAATATTTGAACACAATAGCACTTCCCCAAATCATAGGAAGGTGCAATCAGCTTGAAAACCATGTGTTAATCACCCAGCAAACTGGTTAAACTAATTGAAAAATCTGTGGAAGGTGACCAATGATCACTAGAGCAAGCAGTCAATTAGCACTAGAATCTTGGATGAGCAGTTCTAGAAACCTCATGTTATCACTCATTGAAGCAAGTTGAGTCACTAGGCAATTGAGGTACTGTCCCTCTGCCAATAGTATGATTGGGAGCTGCATTCATGTATTGAGAAGACCAATAAACCCACAACCTTGTGCAAAAATGGAGAAGGAAAGTCACCAGTTTTGAGACAAGTATTGGGAAACAGAGTGTTGGAGAACCACCCATCCATCGACTTCCCCCTGATATCAACCTCAATAACTGGACCTATGCATGCCCTGAATTGAGTCCTCTTGAATCTCTGCATCCTACAACTCAAGATGCTAGATATGGAGGGAGCAACTTGAGACAAAATCTGGATTTTTTTAGATACTGGCAACATTCCATCACATGTTCCACTGTTGTTTGTCAAACAGCTGCCAATGTCAATCAAGTAGAACTGACTCTGAGGCCCCCCAATGTATCACATCTACTGTGATGATAACTATGAAATTTGGAGAGAGTGGCACCTGCATGCCTGGGAATTTGGAACAATATGATCCTCATCATGTTCTACATCAGCTGTTCCATGAATGGCTGTCATTGTGTGGATAGAAATGTCTCTTTGCAATCATTTTGAGAAGATAATCTGCAGATTGTATTTACAGTTCATGACACTGAAGTTCAACAGAATACACAATTCTCTTGTTCTCCAACTCAACTTTTAAGCATCTGAGCAATTATTGCAACAGAACTATTGCTGAACTGTGTCTTGATTCACATACCAGGAACACCAATCTGTCTTGACCAATTATGGTACAGCAATGGCTGGTTCATATGACCTGGCCCAAAGCACTGGAAACCTGATGATCCTTAGACTGCTGAGGTTTTGGGATTGAAGAACTTCATGGTCTTTGTGGCAAACAATTTGTGCAGAGTCCTGCTTGGCCTCATCAAAATATACATCTGATAATCCTAGGAGAAACTGAGAGCTAGCCACTCAATCCGCACATGCTTGGAACTTCTAGATGAATCTCAGACAGTTCTCAAGTCTTCAAGGTTTAGCTAAAGGAGGCAATGTACCTGAAGATTTTGTAATTGAGTTGCCAAACTGGTAATGCATCTGGCAGCAGTCCTCTTGGTCCCCACACAAGATGCAGCGGGTGACCCTGCAATGCAAATGCAGTTTTCTAAACAAATCAGCAGCCTCTTATTACTAAGGTATAGACTCTCCTCATTACTCTTCTGTCATTCAATCCCAAAACTGTCAAACTGGACAATACACAACATACTTCCTCTGTATAAACTTTTACTGCCTGCACTGCACTGCATACCAGCAAAACATTACAGGTCTTGCTTGCTGGGAGGACATTGTACGAAAACCAGGTCTTTTTGGATAGACTGCATGATAGCAATTTGAGGCTTTGTCAACATCAGTGTTTCAATCTCCTATGAAGAATCTGAATCTTTCACATCCTCATCAGAATTCATAGGTGGACTGGAAACATGCTCAAGATCCTTGAATGAATTGGAACTTTTTTCAGGAAGAACTGTTTGCTGGACATGGAATTATCCCTCACACTTTAAAATTGGGATATCCTGGTACACAGCCACAGTTGATTTGCACATGGACAATTTAAATGCATTCTTGGAGTCACAATTTAATGACTTAAGTGCAGCAGAAAGCCTTCAGTAGCTATTCTCACCTTGACAGCAAGCCCCATCCAAAACAAACCACTAGGAACACACTGAAAAATCTCTGAGACAGAGCTTGGTTGTGCATTCTTTGTTGATGGTGCAACTTTAGTTTCCTGTTCCTGAGCTCCAAGTTTCAACAATGGGTAACTCTTCACAGACTGAAGGACCTTCAGATTTTCCAGCTTCCTGTTTCACAGTCAGCCCTTTTCTGCATGCTTTGGAGTGAAACCACTCTCCCCAGGTCTCTATTAGGCTCCTCCTTAAAACGAACTTCTTCCAGCAAGGTAATGTGTTTTGCAGAGATCCAGGAAAGCCAAATTTCAATGCAACACATGCCCCTGTTACAGCAGACAACTCAGGAAGGGAAAATCAATTCAAATGCTGGTGCCTTAGATGTGTGTTCGAAATGCATGCACAAATGCACAACAGAAGTGACATATATATGCAGAAATGCATATCTCATGGGACACCAAACAGAAGCTTCACCTGAGGTCTAGGGTAGCCTCCCAACGGCCAACCAAGGGGCCATTTCACATCCTTCTGTAGCAAGGTGTACTCTTGTTGAGCCCAAACCTTTGCAAAGACACTGTTTGTTTTAAGAATGGTTGGAGAAGTACCAGAGCATCTCACATTGTGAGCTTTCCTACCATATTAACCAACAAGTTACTACTTGTCTTGCACCAAGGAAATTTTTCTTGACACCTACAATCTCCAAACGTCAAATCAGAGGTCTGTTGGAATAAAGCAAACATTAACCTAGCACATCTCTTCCTGAGCAAGCTCCTTCCTGGAAAAGACATCAACAGCTGCAGCTCGTTGGTTGGTGGGGATA
>Ga0209208_10009529_pt1 | contig 12749 bp, 11 predicted proteins | sample S1TSphfallax_3_FD_187694 | JGI IMG/M metagenome (GOLD analysis project Ga0209208, IMG submission 187694) | Host-associated microbial communities from peat moss isolated from Minnesota, USA - S1T2_Fd - Sphagnum fallax MG (SPAdes) (version 2) | ecosystem: Host-associated > Plants > Peat moss >...
GCTACAATGCTGATGGCTCAGACAAGCTTCCACTTCTTGTCATTGGCAAATACGAAAACCCTCGCTGCTTCAAAAACGTCAACCGAGACAGCTTTGGATGCAAGTACCGAAGCAACCCAAAGGCCTAGATGACACAAGTCATTTTTCTCGAGTGGCTGAAAGGGTTTGATGCGCGAATGGCAGGGCGTAATGTTCTTTTGATTATGGACAATTGTAGCGCACATATCCCGTTAATGCAGCTCACATCTGTTGTTACACTCCGCAACACAACCGTGTTCTATCTGCCACCAAACACGACCTCGAAGATTCAGCCTTGCGACGTAGGAATTATCCAAAGCCTCAAGGCTTACTATATGCGCCGTTTCAATCGCCTCCTCATTCAGCGCCTTTAGGACAAGGTAGCAGACCCCAAGAAGATCGACGTCCTCGAGGCTATGCACATTGTTGTTGCAGCTTGGAGCATGGATGTGAAGCCAGAAACAATCCGTAACTGCTTTCGCCATTGCCGAATTCGCACCACCAATGCTGATGTGACACCGGTCCCGGAAGAGCCGCTTATTGACCCTGAGGTGATCAAGGACCTCGAAGAGCAGGTTCAAGAGCTTCGGTACCGGAACCCAATGGATATTCGCAATTTCATCGACTATCCTGCTGAGTGCAAAGTTGCTTATGTTCCGACTTAGGAGGAAATTGTGCAAGACCTCTCCACCAATCCTATGCCGGAAGATGAAGTGGAGGCCGACGACAGTCAAGAATCCATTCCTGTGAAGGCAACTGAAACACTGCAGTGTGCAAGTTTGCTGCAGTAGTTCTGGATGTAGCGAGACATCGTCGACCATGAGATGCTTGCTGGCATCAGACAGTCAAGGACAAGATCAGCATTATGAGGTCTAGCAAGCTCGTTCAAAAGCCAATCTCGGAGTATTTCTCCAAGGTTTAGCTGCCCAAATGTAGAAAAACTTGTGTCAAATCTATGTCTACCATAATGGTTATCAATATAAAAAATTTCGGGACCGCCTGTGGAGTATCAATTATTAACTTTTGGAGGTTTATTAATAAATTTATGGGGCCCGACTTGGGACTGGACCGCACATATTAATTATCACAGGTTATTAATTTAGGCAATATTAATTTAGACAGGTTCTACTATAATTCATAACATTTTAAAATATATATTTCGAAAAGTTTGGTGCTAATGCATTTACAATGTCATTTAGGGAAAAAAAAACCCAACAATCTTTAACAATAACTGTTTGATAAAAGTCGTTTGGCATGATGACATCTAGACCATTGAAGAATTCATTTTGAATATATTTTATTGCCCTTAATCAGTGGTTTATGAAAAAAAACATTATTGCATTTACAAAAGATATTTCATCTATTATAACTAGTTGTAATTGTTCATATCAACATGTGAGTTTACTTTTAAAAATTGATGATAAATTTGATAGATTTGTTAATGTTTATTGAATAGATATGTTCAATGTTAAATGTATTATTTGACCATCAATATTGAATGCAACTTTTTCCATAAATGCCATAAGTAATGCTTTAATTTTTGTTCAATTTGATGATAGGTCTTTATTATATAGTCGTAATAAGCCTTGAATTATTAGTTTTAAAGTAAAAAACTTACCAATTCCAGCACCTCTTATAAAATATATATTTATTGGAACATTATGATTTTTTTAAATACATGATATCATCAAATATTAATCTTTGTTCTTTGTCTAATTGTCTAAGCATATTTTGCTATTTTAATTCATTCATTATCATTGAATTTGATGATATTGTGAAACCATCATCAAAATTTTGTGTTTTATGATCTAATGTATTACATGATTGAATGATGAAATCATTTTGCAAATCATTTTTCTCAATATTTAATGTATTTTTTATTGGCATTAAAGGACGTGTGTCACCAATGTCATCATCAATGTCATCATTCCATATTTTTGTAGATGTGAAGAGTTCAATTTTAAATTCATAACATGATTTTTTCATTTGTATGTTTGTTTTGCATGTTATAATTGAATTTGGATCTAATTATGGATATATTTTCTTTTATTTCACAATATGCATCATGTTAGGTAACATGTGTTCCTAATAATGAATTATCATGAATTTTAACTGGTGAATGTAAAAGAAGTTGTTATTTTAACCAATTTTTTATATCTTTATATTTATTATAATTCACAAATCTAATGATTTTTTGTTTATCATGTTGTAATAGGAGGCAATTTCTCCTAATGATAAATATCATATATATTTTATCGATTTAAATATTTGTCAATAATTGATGCACACAATATGTCAGTAGAATCAATTTCTAATTGATTTAGTAAGGACTATGGTTTTAATAATAAAAACATGTTCTTGGTATGAAGAAATACTAATAAATTTAAATGTTCATGATGAATGATATAAAGGAATTCAAAAAACTAAATAAGCGGCTAATTGGGCAGACATTTGTTGAACATTGAAAAAACATTACCTAATTTTTGGATTCTAATGTTGGCATCAATTTTATCTAAAAATGCATTTTTCTATTATTGAATGCAATTCTAAGGTTATATATTTATCAATTTTAGTAATTGTGATGTACAATATGATGTAGTTGCATATAATCTAAAATAAATTGAATATCCATATTTGCAAACCATAAAGGAATAACATGTATGCTAAATGCATTGGTTTTAATATTTGATGGTGTTTGTTTAACAAAAATATATGGTTTCATTCATTTTCTTCTTAAACCTAATATGTATGTTTCTTCATCAAGATGTAATAGATTTAAAGATTAAAAAAAATAATGTTTTCATCCGTTTTAAAATCTTTTTAGAATTCAAAAACTTTTATTGCTTGTTGTTGCAAATATTTTTTGTTAAAAGTTAAGTATTCTTTTAATTCAAATGGTTTTAATATTGTTGTTTTACTCATGGGAGGCAAGGGACAATGGACTTTATACACAACATGATTTTTTTCCTTACATGTTTGAGTGTGTTGATATTGTTGTGCATTTTGTAATGTAATTGGTAATAACGATACATCGCATGAAATGTATTTATCAACACAATTCTCAATTTCTTCATTTGTATTAATTCCATATATTGGTGCATCTTTAATCCATAAAAGGCCATGGTCATGCTCACTACCACAATTTTGAAATTCTATGACAAAAAATAATCACACACTTGTCCAAAAATAGATGGGTCTTTGTTGAATAATGTGTGAAAACATATAATGTTTTATGATCATAATATCTTGCACATGTTATAAGATAGTTGTGTATCAATTTTGTTATATGAATAGATTAAAGGTCTTCGATTTTGTTTGGAAGATTTAGTTTTTTAACATGCAAGGTGTGTAGGGCTTTTATGAGAGGATTCCATAATCTTTCTATAGATCTAAAAGTTACAAAAAATGTTCGCCAATTCTTATCATATTAAATTATTTTTCTTGTAAATTTTCTAAATAATCTAGTGAAGTATGTAGCCCTTTTAAATCATGGTATCCTAAGTATGATTTGAAAATCTTATCGAAATTTGATTTATCTCATACCTCATGAGCCTTTAATGATCTACCATTTAATTTACGTATACATACCCATCTAAAGTTTATAAAATTTTGGATAAATACTTCAGTGGCTTTCAAGAAAAGGTTAGAAATATTAATTGAAAAATATGTGGATTTGTGAAGCAATTCCCATTGTGCTATTTGTTGATATGATAATTTTTTAGAAATAGTTAAGCTTTGTGGATGCCCATAAAATAATGTTGGAAAATTCAATTCTTCCAAATGATTATCTCTAAACAAACCTAAAGGATGAAAATCTTGACTTGGAGCAATAGAATATATAATGTTTTCATAATCATTAATTTTTGAAGCATGTAAAAAATTATGTGTCATGGAGTCTATTGGGGCACAAGTACACACGGTCTTCATTTCAAAATTAGAATCATTAGATGATTATTTTTTTGTCATTTGTTTGATTATACAAGGTTGTATGCATAGAAAACAAATTGCTCCATTGAGTGTGTATGGTAACATTTAAATTTGAATATAATGGTGTTGAAATTAAATCCTTTAGTGCCAACATGACTAAATTAAGATGCGCATTTCCAAACATGTAAGGTGATTTGTATTCAAGTTGTCCCTTTAAAAATACACCTATTGTTGCCTCATCATATGGTAAACGTGGTAACACTAATTGCATTTGATTAATATTTGTTGGGACATTAATAAAAATACCTATCATTTTATATTAGCCATAACCATGAAGTTTATATATTTGAACAAAAACTAACTGTGGAGAAATAAGACATGCTTTTAAATGTGTTAATTTTTGTTATTGATGATATCAATGACTAACACCAAATTGGGAAGATCAAGGAATAGAAATGGCGCATAGGGTGGCATACCTTGTAAAAAACATACAATGTCCTTGTATCATTTGCCATAAACACAAATCAGACAGGGATTCACCTTGTACCTACAAATGGGGAGAAAACATGGGAAAAGAAAGGATCAAAAGACATACATGTTATTAGGGTTGAAGATAAGAAGCAGATTACTATTACAATATCCTCTGCAATTGATGGAAGTTCTTTGCCTCTATAAGTCATTTTCATAGGATCAACAACAAGATGTCTTCCTCAAAATGGTCCAAGGAAGGCATCTTGTTTCCGAACATGGTTTCATTTGATATATTATGCTAATCATTGGTCTACCTTAGAGATTTGCCAACAATTTGTGGAAAAAATTTTAATTCCTTATCACAAAAATGAGGTGTAGGAATTGAACTTGCCACAAAACCAAAATATGGTATGGCTAATATGTTACTGGTCAGTTCATAAGAGCATGGAATTCATACAATTGATCAAGTCACAACATCCAGAAGTTTGTTTAGTGTTTATATCTACAAATTGTACCTCCAAGCTTTAGCCTGCATATGTGATCATCCAACACCCATTCAAACATGCATTTAAAAAGCAATTTCATATGTGGACATCTTGCACCATCAAATATCAACTCCTAAAAGAAAAAAATCCAAAAGTTGATTTTGGCATGTTAACAATTAAACCTAAACTATGTGGTTGGTTGTTTCATGCATGGACATAAATCTACAAGATGAAAGAAATGATTCACAAAGGGTGGGGATAAACATGTTTACTTTGGAGCTTCATTCCAAATTTTCAAATGGAGGCACTAGGAGTAAATGCTACAAAATCCTTGTTCTCATCAAATCTGACAAAGTAGGTGGAGGTTGAAGATCCAAATGGCCAAGAGGATAGTGATTTGGATCTGGATCTTGGAAAAGATACAAGAATCATAATGTAACAATGTTTGTAGCCACATCCAAATCATTCTGGATGTGAACCAAATGGTACCAAAAACATTTTCAAACTCTAAATTTTTGTTACAAATAAGTGAGCACATCCATGTTATAAGCCATAAACATTTATTACAAACACTTATAGGCATCAAAACATTTATTGCAATGAAATCAGGATGTCACTTACTTTAATGATTTTCCGCATTTCTTTGGTTTTATCTTCAATTTCCTTTTGGTGATGTTGGTCCACCTCACTCATTTTGTCTTGCCATTCTATTTTTTTTTGTATGGTCAGTAATAGATTGTTAGAGTTACCCAACATGCTAATCATGGAAGGTCAATCCTAGTAAGTAAAAATTATGCATTGGACCTTAAATTTTGCCTGAGCCACTTCTCCTACTTGAAACTTCATGACATAGGGTTGGTTCCCATCAAGTAAACCATGGTCAGGTCTTCAAGTGAAAAATACAAGGATATTAAGGAGAAGGTGAATGCAATATCATCATGTGGCCAAGGTTTGGATCATGTTGTCAAGCTAATCAGGTCTTAAGTCCTTGTTAATTGCAAAATGGACTTGCTTCCAATAATGCAAATGTTTAAATCCTGCAATGATTTGGGTTTCAAAGACAATTCTTGATGCTCCAATTGGATATCCCAGGGACACTGCAACACCATGAATGTTTATTTGTTTTCAACCCAGCCCAAGGAGTTGTCCAATTGCAAGATCCACCACTTGCAATCCCACCACTATGTCATCTTCCAAAAATATGTACACACATTTGCATTAGAAATTGGACAATTATTAATTAAGCATGCAATGGAAATAATAATGAGACAAAGAAATGTATACTTAAAAGGTTCAGAAAACTTGTTGAGAATGTTTCATTTATCTCAAACAGACTAATGTCATTCTTACTCAAGCCTACATGTTTAAAAGCTTGTGGAATTGCTAGTGCTAGTGATGTCGGATATTTTTATGGGCTTTGTTCCAACATAGACATGTGAATTTCATGAGCAAGCTACTCAGAATGGACAATTGGAACTAGTTGCCATTTCCATAACTACCTTAAAGACTTGAAGAAAAAGTGGAAGATGCAAACCTTGCAAAATGTTGTCGTGCCACACCTTACCGAACCATGGTTGCAATTGTAATGATGCAAAAAGTTTTGTGCAACAACACAAATGGCAGAAAATTGAATTTGAACAAGAATCAATTTGCCACACTGCATACAAGAATATGTATTTCAACACAGAGCTAAATTCAACATCAAAGTACTACAATAAGAAAAACCAATCCTAAAGTAAGAGAAGACAGATCCACGAACAACAATTTGTGAGGAAACACTCATTTCTTCTTCATACCAACAAAAAATTCAGAAAAGCTGACAAGTGCATTGCAATCCAATCCAAAATCCCATTCTGAACACTTTATAGCTACGAAAGGAGCTTCACAAATTGAATGGAATCAAAGTCTTTTTAGAAAATCAAGGAACCAACAAATCAAAGAGTAATTGGGACGAAGATGGACTACTATTAGTGATGTGATGATTGTTGTTGTTTGCGATACTTTGTAGTAGAGTTTTGAAAAGTTTGTTGATCAGTTAGTTGATGAAGTTTTAATGAGTTGTGAAGTGGGAGTTGAGCTGCAACAACTTCAATGGCACTACACATCATCATGCAGATCATGCAACTACTCATGAGTTACATGAAGAGGTGAACTTGTTAGCTACCAAGCTTGGGCTTGTCATGTTGCAAAAGTAGCACATCAAAGAAGCTTTGAAACCTTTAGAAGAAAAACTAGCTAGTGCAACATCGAGGACAATAAAATTTTGAAAGAGAAGTTGGGTAAAGAGAGACATGTTGTGCATGTAAGAGGATAAGAGGTCCAAAACCTAGAAAGGCTTTCTTTGAAACTGCAATTCAACAACAATAACATGAGCTTGTTTCCAAATCTTTGAGCTCAAGAAGCAACTCCACGAAAGAGTTGCAACCACCAAACTCAAAGTGTTTTACTTGAACAAAAGTTCTAAGCAAGAGGAGAAATTGTAGCTAAAGTTTTATCAAGTGATTAAAAAGAGGGATGACATGCACTTGTGGAAGTAGACAACAAGAGAGCGCATTCAAACCCAAAATCGAAAGAAGGCACAATCACAATGCAAAAATATAGTAGCAAGCAAGCAACAAGGTTTAGGGTTGCTTGTGCAAGGTTTCTCTTACAAGTTTTTTCAAAATTTCAAAATTTAGTCACTTCCCCAAGCATTTATCATAGTTTCCATTAGTTCCAAAATGCATTTATCGCATTTATCGGCTCTTCAAGACTTATTTTTCTAAAAAAATTGTTTAAAATTGTTAATAATTATCTAATATCAAACTAACCCAAGGCTATGGTATATTGGTCTCAAGTGTAATTACTATTGTTGGCAAGTTTGTAATTTGCAATGTTAAATTCTAAGGGTTTAGGTTCTTGCAACCCATAAGCAAACTAATACCCTTTTGGTGGAATTGGCACAAGAACTTATCTTAAAACTAATTTTTTCTAGAACCAAATTTGAAAATTTGAAAAACAACTCTTGAACACAAGTTCAATCTTTTAGAGTAGTTCCACTCATGTAACATTTATTTGAGCTTCTAACAATGTTTATCAAATCCAACATAACACACTAATGATTTCCCAAACCTGACCCATCTATATATTTCTATAGGTCTTTGTTTTGTTAGTGACCATGTTTTAACCCTCCCAAATTGACACCACCTTGCCAAACTTTTGGTATTGTCAAAAAGCACTTAACAAGGTAGTTGAATGATGGCCATTTTACAATTTTCAGACCAATGTAGTAGAATTTATTGAATTTATAGTGATTTTTTTCATTAAAAAGAAATTAAAATTCTACAAAAACGGTTTTTTGTATAAATCAATGTTGAACAACATTTCAAATCCCAAACCTTAACATTTGGATTCACATTTGGGCCAATAAGATTTTTTCACAATTGATTTTCTTTGGAAAGTTTTGTCTTTTAAAACTTTAAAAAGTTGTTTTTGAAAGTTGTATCCTTTAGAACTTTGAAAATAATCCCACTCAGGCCACTGGCACAAGGTCCATCAAAAGACATGAAACATAGGATAATATAGGGTAAGAGATATTTTTAATGCAATCACTTGGGCCAATCAGAAGTAGTCAGTTCTCCCATCCAAGGGAGTACATGGGATTAGACTCAGTTTTCAAATTGGGCTTAAAGGTTTTTGAATCTGAAAAAGCAGTGTCAAAACTAGAATTGCAATGATGCACCTTTAGGGTTTGTGTAATATTGGAGGTTAAGAATTTTGTGGATCCAGAATTTTGTAACAAAATGTAAACTCAAGGCAAGCTCTCTGATTCTTAAAGTGAAAGAATGCATTAAGATGGGACTAGGATGACATTAGAAAATAAAACAAATCAAGAAAAGAAGATAATGTAAATTTGGGACCAAAATGGTGCACATTCACATTTACAAACCACACAATGACCCATACTTGGGGAAAAGTTATCACTCTTCTCTTTATAGTACATACTTACGGTTAAATCCAAGTGACACTTCTACCCAAGATTCCCACTTCACAATTTTGAAATTGTCTAGTCTTGCCACTTTGGAAGCTCACAATTCTCTTGTTTCAACTTGGATTGAAAAGTTTTCAAAAGTATTTGAAACACCAAACTCAATGGAATGTTGCATTTTCTTTCTTCATAGTAGTAAGCTAAATGAAACAATTGACAATGCAAGATGAAAATAATTCAGCTCACTGGAAATCCAGAGAAACTATTTCATAAACCAAATATCAGAAAAATCTCTTCTCAACAAATGGTTCTTTTAAGCTTAACGCAAACTATTTACAGTAAATCAATAGACTAAACAAGTGACAACTGTACAAGAGCTTTTGTAACCTCACTCAATACCAACAAAAAAGAATGGCCCAAATCCCGGATTAGTATAGAAGGCTGCTGATAATCTGTATACTGGTCACTGGAATTATATCTGCATAGAAGGTTTCATTGATTCCCCATTTTTCTTGGAAACTGGAAATTGGCTCTTCAAAACTGCAATTGAATATTGGGACTTGACATGCCAGATTTTGCAAGAAGCAGCAGCTATGGAAGCAACAACCAAATACAAACAAGAAAACTAAAGCTGTAAGTGGTGGACATAAGTCCTGCTTTGGGTGGTAGCCAACCCGATCCTTCAATCTTTTATCTCCTTGTCCAGGTTCCAGCCTTCAAAGTTTAATCAGAAAGAAAATTTGTCTTCAATTCATGGAACATGTGTGTGGAAGGAAACAATCTAAAGAATCATGTAGAATGTGTGACAATCTAAGATGATCAGTTGAGTTCAAAACTGTACTCTCAGGTCAGATATCTAGATCACTCAGGCAGGGGTGAAATGAGAATTTACTTATTCGAAACTCTAGGGTGAACAGGAAGGGAGAATTATTTTTTCCTGTGTGTTGATGGACAGGTGAAGGGGAGGAAGGTCACAAAATACAGGGTTCCATGGAAAGCTCTAGTGGTGGTGAATCCAGATCAAAATCTGGCAGCACCTGGTAGTGTTTCCTTCAATAGAATGCACAAATCTTACATATGAACGCACACTTGTGGCACACTGAGTTCCAATAAGTATATTCAACATTGGGACACAAGGCATGTTCAAAACCTCTGAACAGCTACAGAGCATTGTAAACTTCAACAATAAACCTTACTAAGTCAGTGTCACTGTAATGAGTTCTCTCATGGAGTTAGCCAATCATGCACAGAAAACTAGAACCTTAGAATGTTGTAAAGACTTATGTACATCACTTCTCCATAGATCCTGCACCTTCCTCTGCATGAAACAAATGTAGCAATAGCTACTCCAACCCAACAGCCAACCCATTCTCCCAGTTTAGAACCCATCTCTCTCCTCCTGTCAACAATCAGAGGACCCCATTTATGACACAAGTGTTCCAGACATCATCTACATATTCTCAATAGCTTCCTTTGTGATGTCTAGCAGTCTGGAGAAGCAATGAGTTGAACATCAGACATTCGAAACAGTTTTCTCAATTGAATTCATAAGGCAGCTGCAGTTGTTACTAACCTTTAGAAGGTGCATATGTGCCATGTCTTTTAAACCCAGGTTTATGAAGGCTGGCAATCTGCATACTCCACATTATTTCTCTAAAACCTTCCATGTGAATCAATGTCAAAAATGAAATCAAAGTCAGTCCCTGACACAATTTTTTCACTCACTCCACTTGAACACCTTTCAATGATCCAAACAAAGAGAGAATGATGACCATCTAGAGCTTCAAGTTTTAAATGGAGGAAAAGAACTGTCAATCACAACAGGAATTTCATTGTAGCTAACCTGTAGAATTTGCAATTTTCAAGCACCAACATTTGGCATCATCTGACATTGGATATGGATATATGGATTCACAAAAAAATGGAAATTTGTTTTTGTGGCAGATACATAAGCAAAATATTCAGAGAAAATTTTATTTTCACTTGAACTACTTTGTGAACTCAACCATTTAAAAGAGATGGAAGGAACAGGGCAACCAAGTTGCAATCTAAGAAAGCACAGAACTAAAGCCCAAATCCAAATTAGAAGGAAGTCTTCAGCCTGCAAAGAAGAGTCTGAGTCTCCAATAAACAATTTCAAAGACCATATTACCCATCTTAAAATCTCATTGGAACCAGGAAAGGGGATGGCTTGAAAGGGGGACAAATTCAGAAGTGTTAAATTCATCAACACTGATTCAGAACATGACTATAATCATATGCCTATTTAAGACCACCTTCCTCAACAAGACATGAAAGTACTAGGACATTGAAAGAAAGGTATGTAAATATATCAAGCTATGTATAGCCTAAAACAAGCTCTGATCATGTTGACACATATCTTATCAACCAAAGTCTTGTGAAAAGAACTCAAGATGGAAACTTCGATTTTTTTCAAGCTACAAATTAGATACTTATTGTTAGCTTTTTTTGTAGATGACTTTTTAAATTATGTACAATTTACTTTCAAAAATTCTCTTAGCCAAAGAATTCAACTTTACAACCAATATGAAATGATTAACCTACAAATAACTTCAAAGTATGTTCACCTAAAAGTTTTAATGCAAACCTGGTGATTTTTTCTTTTAGAAAATGGACAATTTAAGTATTCTTGGCATTAATTTAATAAGTTGGATGGTAATCCTTATTGTACTTGTCTAAAGGAAAACATTATGTTTTAAAAATATAGTCAAAACGTTATTAACTGATCCTATGTAATATCAGAGCCTTGTTGGAAAAACTTTGTTTTTCTCAAAAATACAAGACAAAAAAATTGTGTTTGTTGTTACCTCCATCAATATACAAACCATTTGAAGACTTCAAACCAAAACTGATGGTCTCTTCAGCCTCAGGGGCTACTTGGCCTGGAGGCATGTAACTGAAAAACTTGGACTAGTCTGACACCATTTAAAAACACAAATTTCATATCAGAGTTGAGAAAGAAAGAAAGATCATTTGAAGTATGCAACACAAGGGCAACAAAGATCTCTTCATCCTTAGGGCTAAGTAGGCTTCAAGAGAAGTACCATAGCAGCTCATTCTGTGCAGTCATTACATGGCCATGAAGGGGGAAACATGAAGTAGAGTTTTGAAGTCCAAGTTTCCTGGAATCTGAGGCCCATTGCCATCCCACAAGACAGTAGCAATAAGTATAACTCCTCAAGGCGAGAGTAGAGTCTCTCACTAGTACCCACCCTGAAAACAACCCACACAAAACTTTGGGTGGGTTGGTACTTATGCACAAGGTGCTATCACTCTTGCTATATACCCTTGCTGACAGAAAAGTTTCACTTAAGATCAAAGGGCAAGACAAAGGGAAAAGTCAGTTGCAAGCCAAAAACAACCCAGGATTCTTTACAACCCATGGAAGAAAATACAAAACAGCACAGGGAGAATTCCATTTCAATGCAAAAAACCCTTAATCCTGTACCATGTAACATGGAACTTGCTAACATATCGTTCTTTTGCTTCACTGCAACAAGATTGCACATGAAGTGCAGCCATCCAACAAGTCAAAAACATTATCTTTAAAAAGGTCCATTACCATTCAACCATCCATCCTACATACATTAAAATGTTTCACTGGGTAAGGTAGCCAACCCCCCATCCATCTTGAATGCATCACCCATTATATATACTAGTGGGTGCCTGTGGCCGAAGGCCACCTTGAAGTCCCCCATGGGTGCCCGTGACCTTGGGCCACTGTGAAGTTTTATATGTTTTATTTTTTCTTATCTTTTACTCTTTATTTGGCCCCTGCCCTGCCCGCCCTTTTATTTTTTCTTATCTTTTACTCTTTATTTGGCACCTGCCCTGCCCGCACTTTTATTTCTCCTTATCTT
>Ga0209208_10009530_pt1 | contig 12748 bp, 10 predicted proteins | sample S1TSphfallax_3_FD_187694 | JGI IMG/M metagenome (GOLD analysis project Ga0209208, IMG submission 187694) | Host-associated microbial communities from peat moss isolated from Minnesota, USA - S1T2_Fd - Sphagnum fallax MG (SPAdes) (version 2) | ecosystem: Host-associated > Plants > Peat moss >...
TTGGATGGAGACAAATTGCATTGCATTGGAATGCCTTGAAAAAACATAAGAAAATGGTGCTGCATGTATCATTGTGTATGACTTGAAAGAGTTGTGCATTTTCAACATATTAGAAATATGACACATAATCAAAAAAACATATACGGCTTTTCATAATAAAATTTGAAGGTGCAAACGAGGTCCAATGGATTCATTTCACATGTTCAACTTTCTAAAAATCATTTACATGAAATTTGAACCTTCATCTTTCAAATGAATAATTTAAATTGTATACAAGCTTAGACCTTTACATCAGAAAGACCCCATTAGGGTTAAATAAAAAACACAATATTAAAAGGTCAAAGGTGAAGAAAGGCAAAACCCACACACAAAAACAAGCAAGAAAACCTAACAAATATTAACTAAAAGCATATTGGAAACTAAGATGAGGAGAGGGAGAACCTTGGAAACTCTTAGTGAACCACATTTTAAAACTATCCTTAAATAGAGGTCCTCTTAAAATAGCCTACTCCAAAAACTTTATGTTATCAATTTGTTGAACCCGTATTTGCCTAAGTTGTGGATTATAATGGGGAGGAGAGTTATTCTCTCCATAATGTAACTCTAAATTTATGCCACCTACATCCTTAAACATCCTAACAATTTCACTAAGGTTGAATCCCTTGTAGTTTTCCTTTAGGTGTTTTTTTTTTGTCACATTTTGTCCAAGAGGAGATTTCCAATAAATAATGTGTTATGGCCCAAATCTTCTTTCAACCACAATTCTTCCAAAGCTTCATTGATGTCATCCATAACTCCAAGGCCTATTGTCCCTTGTCCTACCACTCCCCAACATGCCCTCAAGCTCTAAGTGCATTCCTTATAGTGATATTAATGTGTGCCAAATTGATTATGTGTTTCATTTGCATATGTGATGTTCCATGGGATGGTGGAAATTTTTTCCATGTGAAGATCAAGAATTAAGTTCAATTGTGTGTGGTAATATGTAGGAATAGACAACTAAATGTGAAAAAAATGAATTTCCTTTTTCCTTTTTCCTTGTTCATTATGCCTTATTGGAACTTTTTAAGACTTTCTTTTCTCGGTGTAAAGAGAGGTTTACCTCTATACCCTCTTTTTGTTTGTCTTATTAAAAGTTGTGATTGGTTGCCTTCGCCTTGATTGTTAGTCCTCTACAACCCTTCATTGATTTTCCTAAATAAAGTTTCAATGGTTATCAGCTCCAATGTGCTTTGTTGTGAGTTGGTAACAAGTGGGTGTGGCAACTCATAACAAAGTGCATTGGAGTTGGTAACAAAAACCCACACCCATTTTTTGGTGTCTTTTATATGATTACATGGGTCCTTGTATGCCTCCATACCCATCTACATTAGTAATTGCAAATAATTTAAGATAATTAATCCAATGTGAAACCTTCCTTGTCTTAGGTAATGTCCAGCAGAAGCACAATGAAATATACACTTTGTGATCCTTTTAAAGAAAAATGTGAAATAACCATAAATTAAGCCTTAACTTATTATATATATGAATAATATTTATCTCAATGATCAATATGAACATATCAAATGAATTATGTCAATTATATTGAAGAATCACATGTTTAAAATAAATTGAGTAGATTTTTCAAAAATGAAAATAAAATTTTATTTACTTTGCAAGTTGTCTAAACAAAAAAAAAAGTAAATAAGTAGATGAAATATTGAATTTTTCTACTTTCTTGTTAATGTCACTTAAAAATTATTTATTCACTTTCAACTTTCAAGGTAAAAGAAAATAACATATCAATCTTTTAATGTAACAATATTTCTTAACATAATTTCACTAGTTAATTTCAAAAAAAAATTGACCTACTTTTAATACAATAAAATATTTCAAAATTTGTATAAAACATATTATAAACTCAATATTTAACATCATGATGATTTGACAGTCATTAAAGAGGTTTCAACTTTATTTTCTTGCATTTATGTGTAAAAATATGACTACAACTTCTTGGAATTTTTTTTGTGTATATTGATTATGCTTTCACCTATTCACATCTTGTGTTGTACTATAAAATTATTACTTTGAGTATGTTTCATGGGGTTTCTTCATTGACAATTGTTGACATTGTTTTATCTTTATAGGTGGGGTTGGTTATGTGGTTGTTGGTGTTGGAGCTCCTAATCAACCCTAATAATAAAGTTTGGAAACATGGAGAAAGGTTCATTGAAGTTCTTAATTGTGGAAGTTAAACCAGATTCATGCGACATTGTCACATTTCCAAAAAAGATGTTCCACATTTTCTAAATTTCCTAATTAACAAAGATTGAAATTTCTTGGGAACTTCCATGCCCCGCTAGAATCCACCTTAGCTAGTATCAACCAAAACATTGTGGAGACTTTCCTTGGGAACCATGAATGCCAAAGATTCAAAATCACGTGCTTAAATGTTAATTATTCCCCCAATTGGAAGTTAAAGCCTTGATCTAGTTTCCATGTTATGCTACTTATGAATTACCTATGTTGGGACCCTCTTTCATTCCAAAGGTAGTCATTTTTTATTTTTAGCAAAATCTTCCACATGCTTTCAATTTCATTCCAAAAATGTCTTAATTTTATTATCCTTGATCAAACCCTAAAGGAAAATTTGTTGTCTATTCCCCATGTTCATTGTTGGTGAGATGTTTGTTGCTAAATAATGATTTTTTCATGATGATAGACCATGTTTTGGTGAGAGGTGTTATTTGTTTAGTTCCAATGAAGTCCAAGTTACTAAAATTGCTTGCCAAAGTGGTGAGCCTTGTTTTTTAAACTTACATGAAAATGTTAACCACTAAGTTTCTAGTTGTTCCTTTTCCTTAAAAATTGAGGTGTTGAATTTTATGTTTTTATTTAATAAAAGTTTTCCATAATGCCCATCCTAAGAAGAGCCCCCTTGGTATGAGTTTTGCTAGCAAACTTTAACTTGCAATTGTGGGTTTATGATTTTCATTCCTCATTTTGAGATAAAGAAGATCATTGATATCCATCTTACCTTTGTACTTGCCATCTTTTCATAATTTCTAGACCAAATAATGTTTTCAATCAAAATTGTCTAACCTTTTGGAAAATCTTTCCTAAAGATCTAAGCATGAACATATGTAACAAATTGAAACCAATTTTACCTAATTGATTATCAAGAGTCTATTCATGAAAAAAAACATTTTACCTCCCCATTTTAGTAAACCTTTCTTGATTTGACCAAAAACTTTGTTATCTTCTCCTCATGTGGGATGGCCTAGCTAGCCAAATGGGAATCTTAAGTATCTTGCTTTTTTTTTTTCCAACCACCTAAATCCTTCTTATTCTCCCCATGCCAAATCCATGTATTTGTTTGCCATCCATAAAGCTATTATTTTGTTTAGGTTTGATTTAGCCCATATCATTCTCCCAACATTTTGAAAGACAATCATTGTTTTGTCTATCTTCCCTTTATAACTTATAGAATAAAAGGTTGTATTGTTTGCAAACATCTACCTAATCACATGTTTGCCATTAGGAAATTGCATTCTTTGAACCCCATGCCTTTCATATTGTAACATATGTTCTAATACATCCACTATTTGCAAGAAAATGTATGGTGCTAAGGGACACCCTTGCCTTGTTGATCTTTATTTGACTCCATTGACTCCATTACTGAACCACAAGACTTGCTCACCACTATCAAGGTTTGTGCATTTTTGTAAAGAACAAAAACCATGTGATCTATTTATGTGAAAAGCTTATTGCTTCCATGGTGGTTTGCAAAAAAGACCAAGAAACCTTATCATATGCATTTTCAAAGTTCAACAACATGATAACCAATTCTTGTCTGCTTTCTTTAGCCCATGCCATTGCCTTCATAGCGAATAACACATTGTTGAAAATGGTTACATCCTTGATAAAACTTGTTTGTGAAAGGAGAATCCAATTTTACATGTATTTTTTCATTCTATTGGCACAATCTTTTAAATTGATGTTAACAAAGATATTGGGTGGTAATTGGGAAGCAAAATTCTATCCCCCTCCTTGGAAAGTAGAACCACCATGTCGATGTTGAAAACTTGGAACAATTCCTTCAAGGTTCTTGGTTGCTTCCTTTGTTCAAATTGAACGAAGATGTTCTCATTGCAAAATATTCCAATGAGAAAGTTTTGAGGATTAACTCTTTGATGACTTGAAAGTTAGTAATAATTTCCATTTTGGTCTAGTTGGGGAGCATGTTGGATACTATGAGAAAGTCCAAGTTCAAGAAATTGTTATAGATTCTTCTTATGCTTAAACATTTTTGAAGTTTCATTGTGGGGTTGAAAGTTTTTAAGATTTTTCCTTCATCAAGATATTTGTGTCACGTACATAGTTCATTATCTTTACATGTGAACAATTATATATTATAAATTATAAGGTTAATATCTTTAAACACGATTGTAAATTTTTGCTATTGTATCATTGGCTTGTGATTTTTACCAAAACATTTGCAAAAAAATCACATTTTCAATATTTACAAACACACTTCCATACTCCCACAATTTCGTATATTTTCATATTTTCATTCTTAGAATGGCATTTTCATTCATTACACTAACTTGCAATGCTTCAAAATGTTTTTAGGCCCCTTGCTATTACTAATTGGCCATTATTTTGCCCAAACAATCTACCATTATCAAAGTCCCAAACTAGCTTGTGAAATTGAGGTCCCCAATTAACTTGTGAAACCAAAGTTGCAAAATAAGTTTGTTGACTTGAGGTACAAAATGATATCCCAAGTTAAATTTCAAAATTCAAAATTCAAAATCAAGGTGCCAAAGTAAATTGTTAAACTACGGAAATTGGTGAATCATCTTGAGGTCACAAATGGGCTTTCCATCTTTGACATCCCATACCAAGTTGTCATTTTTAAACCTCAAATTAGCTTGTCATCTTGAAGTCTCAAACTAACTTGGCATCTTGACATCCCAAACCAACTTGTTGTTTTGAAGTACCAAACTGGTTTTGGCAACTTGAAGTTGAAACTAATGTTGTTCAGTTTTTCATTTTTCAGAGAACCTTTAGCCCTAGTTTTGACACTTATAATTTTTTGCCAATTCTGCAAGTTTGGGTTTGAACTTGGTTTTTTGAATGTCAAAACATGTAGTTGCAATTTTGGCATTATTTTTCAAATCCAAGAACCTTTCATGGGTTAAGTTTAAAATAGGGTCTAGTTCCATGCACACACTACACGTTACCCAAGGCTAAAAATTGTATAGTTATTGAGTTTTACAACAATTAAAAGTTGGATTTGTGAAGGCACCAAGTTTTATAGCAAATTAAATCAGATTATATACTTACAAATTCAACCTACTTGCTAACTTTTTAGAAAAAAATCAATTTTCTTACTTAAAGAACCTACCTTGTTATTAAATTTTTCATTTATAGGTTTAAGTTCAATTTTGGGTATTGCAAAAGGCTAGTCCCATGGTTTGGTTTGGTGTTGTGCATGTAAGTGTCAATAGTTATATATATGGCATGTGAATCCCATGTAAATGTAAATTATTTACCCTTACATTTTCAATTTTTTTACATTACATTCACATGAGGACAATGTAAACATTTGCTAAATACACTTACATAGCCTTGAATAAATGTTTTAATTGGGGTGTGTATGTGTAAATGTATATACTATATACTTTCAATGACCATACCTTCTTACAAATCCATATTAATTAGTTGTGGATGCATCCCAAAGTTGTTTTTTTTTAATTTTTTTTTGCAATGGGCCATTTTTATTGGCCCTTCACAAAAAATAACGATGCTTTGATACTCCCCAAACATTAACATTGTTTTACCAATGTGGGACTATGTTGGTACTATTCCAAGAAATATTTTGGAGGCACATTTTGCACTATTCCATTGCTTGAATATAACTTTTATTTCTAATATTGTAAATCACCATTTTTGGCCTAAGATTTTACAAGAACTTAGGTACTTATTGTGATGCATATGAATTAATTTAGTTAGTTGTGGTGGATCCCAAAACATAAATGTTTTGATCATTATTTTTTGCAATGGGCCATCTAGTTGGCCTATCACCAAAAAATTACGAAATGCCACCCCTCACCAAGTAGAAATCACTTTTTTTATTTTTTTTACTTAGCCACAAAAAACCATATAAGTGTATTTGTTTTACATTTACACTGTTTGACATGGCCACAAAAAAATGAAAATAAAAATGTATTTGTTTTACATTTACACTATTTTGCATTACATAAAATAGATTTACACAATTTTACATTATACACATTTCATGTTTTTCATTTACACTTACACAAATGTAGATGAATATTGGACACTTACACAAAGTTTAAATAAATTTCATTATGGGATTTACACTTACATAGAGTACAACACAATTGAAAACATTGTGAATAAATATATTATATGTGATAATGATAGTGATAAACTAAGATTCAATTATTGTGAATCTTAAAAACATCATCACAAAAGAACCTGAAAATAGAAAAATCAAATCATTTGTCATTTTAACTTTCCATGGCTTTCTATGGAAAAACACAAATTCTTGAACCATTCCCCATGGAAACTTTAACACATGTGAAAATATATGTTTAGGTGAGATTAACAAGAAGGTTTTTTGTGGATTTGAATTGAAACACATACTCAATTTGAAGGATGATAATGGTTTCTTAATGCTCAACAAATATTAGCACAACTAGCTACATATAAATTGTGTTGTCTATCCCATTGTATTATGCATCTACAACATTCAAATGCATTAATAGATCCCCACAACAAGAATATGTGCATTTGTATTAATTTCTTTTTGCATCATGTTCAAATCATGTTGTTTGAACTTTACAAATATGATGTGATGTGTTTGCGAATCAATGATAAGTAAGTCAAAAGGACTATTTATATATAATACTTCTTTTTATGAATTTGTTGTAAATGATAGCACAAAATGTCAACCAAAAAAGAAGAAAATCTCATATAATCTCATCTCATTGTGACCCAAAAAAATACTATAAAAAGTAATTTGTTAAACTTTTCCCCCTTTCTTTGATATTGAACATATATTCAAAGGTGACCATCTCACACAACATAAGGCATGAAATGCAATTCAATTTAATAAAGAAAAATCATTCTAATAATTTTAATAATGCATATCCAATGAATTGGGCAAACATAGAATCACAAGCTTTTGAATAAGTAACAAAAAATGACATGGACATGTACATTAACATATGGATGGATAAACTTTTTAATGTAGACATTGGTTCTCCACCACAAATTGTTACTAATTCAATTGGAATGGATATGTATAATATTTGTAATGGGTATGTTGTTAAACCATGTGTAGGTGTTTGCAATATTATTTATTCAACTAATATTGATGTCAACAAATAAATTATGCCTACTTATGAATTTCATTCATTATGTCAAAAACCAAAAAATGGAAAATGTTTAATATTTTTAATTTCATGTATTTCTTTTTTAAATATCCAAATGATTCAATTCACTTATTCAATACTAGAGGTACTAGCACAGGTAAACATTCAACATTCAAGTTTTTTTGTGTTTTTACAATATAAATGTCCTCAATTGGATCTTGAAAATGAAAACCTTATTCATGGCATACATTGGACAAATAATATTTAACATTGATGGAATCACAATTCATTCAAGTCTTTTTATGCTTCTTAATTGTAAAAAATTACCAAAATTGAAGTTAGAACAACTAAAATTTTTTGCTTAAAAAATGACCAATTACAATTGATGATGCTAGATGAAATATTAATAAAGACAAAAGAATATTGAACTCTGTTGACTTTTAATTATTATCAATTCAATACATTCACACAAAATTCTTTCAAAATCCTGATGTCATTATCATTACATATTTTTATCAAGTTCAACGAAATTGTCATGTAAGAATTTTCAAAACTATGCAAAGTTCAAACAACAACAATAGTTTAATTTCAAACTTTTGGATGGAAAAAATCAAATATTATGAATTGAAGCAAGTCATGCACCAAAATGATGAACAATTTATTAAAACAATTCATTAACATCCCAAATCATTTTTGAATTGCTACACAATCACAAATTGGCATGGATAACCACAAATAATCAGTGTTTTTATACACTATTAACATTCAATCTAATATTTCCATATTTATTTTATATGAATGAAGCAAAGTTAAATCACAATGAATTGATAAAGATGTGTATATATTGTGTGCATAAGATGTGAATATCATGATACATGTCTTCAGTCATTTCAGTTACAAATTGATGCAAACTTCATGGCTAGATTGCAAACAACCACATGATAGGATATACTTGTTGCCAAACCACATATATTTCATAACTCACTTGTATTATTTATTCAACTTTTGATATTAGTTCATTGTCTTAGCATAAAAATGATGTTTTATTATATTATAATATTAAAAAACACATATATAACATTTCAATGAAATGCATTTTGACACACTTACATCAAAATTACATGTTGAAACATCATTACAACAATGCATTCAATAATAAGTGTAAATAGGTGAAATGGTACAAAAATTACATATGACAATTTCACAAGTTTATCATCACATGAAACGTTTATTTCTTTGGGAGTTGAATACATTGTCCTATCTTCAATGTAATTACAACAAAAGATATTTATATGATAGCAATATACAAACCTTGAAAATTATCTTTGTTAATGTTCATGATTTACTTTCAAAAGTTTTTGGATTGAATCTTGATGTTCAATCCCAAAACAATAATTGGCAATTTCAATCTTAACATGCTTATCAAAACTCAACATAACCAAATGAATTACAAAAAAATTATAGACTATTATTCAATGGAACTTTAATTAAAAGAAACACAACAATTTATGGATCCCATATTGATCACATATGAAAAAATGCTTCCATTAATCAATGGTGTATGTTAGGAGTTGTTGAAGTTTATTAGATTCACCACAAGCCAATATAATTTGCATTCAAAATTTGAAATTATGTCTCACAATATTATTGCATATAAAAATATTTAAGTATTTTATTTTAAATTTTATTTAGAAAAAACAAAGTAATGGTGATAAGTTGAACTTGTAGTGACCCACAAACCTCATTTAGGATGACAATTGCAACAACATTCATGCATGCTAGGGCAAAAACATTATGTGGTTAGTTGGTTGTTTGGTTTGTCATATTGAGATTTCCCAAACCGCAACACCTTTGATGCACTCATGATATAGTTGAAAAGCCTTGAATGAATGTGGGTTCATTGAAGTGGTTTAATAATGTTTAGACCTACAATGTAATAATTATTTAATATTGAAAAAAAATCAATAAATCAAAATAAACATTAAAAACAAAACTGGGGCACATTTTTGGTAATTGGAAAGCCTTCAATGAGAAGGGCTTTGTGAAGGTGATTTTGTAATCTTTAGACCTAAGGTGTGGGAAATATTGAATTAGATTTTTAAAATTAAAATGTTAAAAATATGAAAAGTTGATTTCATACAATGAAAGTCTACCATTCAATATTACAATTATTTGTGTTCAATGGCACATGTCACATTAAATGTAAGGGTTGGAGGAAAAGCGTGAATAGAAGGTCAATTAAAGGACTATCCAATGGAACACAAATAAGGATAAAGGAAAGTTTTATTGACAATAGCAGTACCCTATACATACAATTGCAACTTAGGTAATGATTTCTTATAAAATAAATATTATTTGTCCCAAAACAAAAACCAATGTTTCATTCCTTGAACAAGAATAGTAGTTAGAATCATCATATAAATACCAAAATAAATAGAAAAACGAACTTCAAAGGGCTAATCTTCATATTTTCATTTTTCAATTTTGTGATGTAGCCAAAGTGGCAATCATTTAAAAGAAAATCTAGTCATATTAGGTTATAAACTAGTTGACATTCTTTTCGACATGATATGTGTGAGGTTTGAATCACTTTATTGTTCAAACTTAATGTTTGTTATGCACATGTATGATTGACATTTTTTGTGTTCCTTGTAGAATGCATGGTAAGGTGAACAAACAAATGCTAAGTATCCAAAGGTGTTCCTCTTCAACGTCAAATTAAGTGCAACTTTCATTTGAAGTTGCACCTAAATTCGACCTAGTTTACACCTTGGAATAGGTTTTGTTGGAAGGGACAATGACCTATTTGATGTTCATAACTTCCAAACGCCCTTTTTGCACCACATTGCCAAGACAACAAATAATATTTTTAGTTGTGTAGACTTCACGAAGTAAGTTTAGTTTTTGATCTATGGTAGTTAGGTTTAGCAAATTCGACCTTTTATATTTCAACTTGCACAAAGCTTCAAGTTGGATATGAATAAAAAAAATATGGTTGTTTAACATTGAATTCATTAGTGTGGTAGTGTGCAAAGACCCCTTTCTATCAACTTTTTTGAAAAGGTTGTATGGGAAACCTTGAGTAGGGCATGACACACTTATGAGAAATTGGCTTGGGGTGAGATTGATGAAGGTTTTGAAGAAGAAGAGTTCCACACACCATTACGAAGTCTTATGAAAGAATTTAGTACTATTCTTACACCTCAGCCAACTCCAAAAACCTATTTCGAAATTGAGTCACATGTGCATTCTACTATTGTGGAACACTTGATTAGTTTAAATATTGCACAACTATCCTTTCACAAGCCTTCAGTAGCTTCTCACAAGTTTGCAGTAGCCTCTAACAAGTCTGAAGCTGCCAAGGCTACAACAAAACAAAAGGTTAGAGGATCCAAGAAATCGACATTGCCCTAGAAAGCTCTCAAATTCTAGTCTAGGAGCAATATGAAAGTTAAAAAACATAATCTTGAATCCTTCTATATTCTTAACTAGCTACTAATATCATTCTATAACCCTTCTTTGGAGCTCTTTCAAGAGATCATAGAAGGATTCAAGGGATATATATGCTCTAAATAGGACTTCAACAAGGGAATATAGAGCTCTTTCAAGGTCTATAGAAGGATAGTCAAGGGTTCTTCCATTCCATGGTGGATCATTGGTTAGCCTCCCACCATGGAATAGAAGAACCCACTTCAAGAATGGAATAACTCCCTCCATAAGGCCACGATAAATTCTTCTTGAGAACATGGCCTTTGAACACATTAGGAAAACTACCTGTCCATGTTTATGTGTAGCTATGTAAAGACCCTTAATCAAAATTTTGGAGTGTAATTGGAGGGCTCCTTATTATGCCTATATTTGCCCTCTGTGAAGGGCAGGCATAATCATGCAGGGATTACGTTTTTCAGATGCCCGCTTTAATTTTATTTTTTTAATTCTTTATTTTGTCCCTGTGATATAGCCTACACAGAGTTACGGTTTTCATCTAGTTACTGTGTCCACACTCTGAACACCAAAAAAATCCGTTCCAATCTAAACAGTCTAAACACTTTCACCAAAGAAACCGGTTCTAATAAGGTGAAACTTCCAAAAGTTGGATCCAATGCGATAGGGACAGGGCCCAACAAAAAAGCTCTAGGAGGTCTTAATGCAGGGTAAAAACCCTCTGCTGCAGGCTTTACCACAATCAGGCCTGCTCATGGCTCCACCTCACATGAGCCCTTATTTGGGGGAAATCCCATGACTTGGGGCTTTTACCTAGCAAAGAGTCCCTATGGCTGACCATAGGTTAAGCGAATAATTGAGTAGAGTAGGTCAGCTTACACTAGTGCTGCTATAAATGCCACTCAGCCTTTGGGGATGCCTCCATTGCATCATGTAGCCAGCGTCATGGTGACTCCCAAAAATTATGATGCCAGCCTTTGGGGATGCCTCCATTGCATCATGTAGCCAGCGTCATGGTGACTCCCTAAATTATGATGCATGCATGATGTAATTCGGTAGAGGAGCGACGACTAAGTCAATAGCGTGGTTCCACCATGGTAACCCACCCCGGTCAATACTCCTCCTTTCCCGGCCACAGTGAACCAACAACACCCACCAGCACACCATCCACTGGATGCCTGTTGTTACTCACTTGTGGATGAACCTCAACTGAGTTAGTTACTAGATGGTTTCACCTTGGTAACCAATTCCATATGAAATAGGTCTCATCTAGAGCTAGATAGGTAGGAAACCAGATAATTACTAGGTATGTGGATGGTTTACACATAGGTAAGGGCTGCTTTTACTACCTACCTACTAACAACCCATAGGTAGACCAAAAAGCAATTGAGCTAACCATCATGGTTAGCTAGTGAACTGGAACCCAACAGAAAACTACTTCCTAATCACTTACAATCCATCCTTCGTGATGCGATGGTGAACCAGGACCCACCATGCACACCATGGAGAATGGATGGTGGGTGGAGAGAAAACCACTTTTTCGTTGGGCTTGTGTCACATAGCTAACCATGATGGTTATCTTTGTTAGTTTTACTATTTTATTCACCTCTTATTAAATTTTTATTGATTGTGCCAAAACAAAAAACTAGCTAAGGCTCTTTTACCTACTTGTTAATTGTCCTCTCCCCTCACCAACCTATTCACCTGCACCCACTCACCCTTTATATACAATGATACATATTGACTAGCTACAAGCATGGACTACAAGCATTTCTACACTACAAATTTGCTCCCACTTCTGTACCCAAGTCTCTATGTGCCTATTATGCCTACAAAGGCTAATCACCTATGTGCTATTACCTATTTAATAATCACTTATGTGACTCCTCCGACTTTGTATCCACCACTAGTGCATAGAT
>Ga0209208_10009531_pt1 | contig 12747 bp, 9 predicted proteins | sample S1TSphfallax_3_FD_187694 | JGI IMG/M metagenome (GOLD analysis project Ga0209208, IMG submission 187694) | Host-associated microbial communities from peat moss isolated from Minnesota, USA - S1T2_Fd - Sphagnum fallax MG (SPAdes) (version 2) | ecosystem: Host-associated > Plants > Peat moss >...
CCTCGCGCTGATTCAGGGTATCGCCCCCCATCGCGATGACCTGGATGTCGTCCTGGCGCGATTCTCCGAAATAGCGCCGCAGGAACTCGACCCGGTCGAGCACGCCGTGCTGTGGCTGGGTCTGCATGGCTTGCAGGCCGAGCCCGAACTGCCTTATCGCGTCGTGCTGTCGGAGGCCGTGCAGTTGACCAAGCAATTCGGCGCCACCGATGGGCACAAGTTCGTCAACGCCGTGCTCGATCGCGCCGCGCAGGAGATGCGTCCGCACGAATACGGCCGATCGCTGGCCTGAGGCATCGCAAGCCGTATGAGTCTCGGCGAATTCGACCTGATCAGCCGGTATTTCACGCGCGGGGTCGGGCGCGACCGGGAAGCGCCCGGCGTCGTGCTCGGCATCGGGGACGATGCGGCGCTCTTGCAGGTTCCACCTGGCGCGGAGCTCGTCGTCGCGGTCGACACGATCGTCGCGGGGCGCCATTTTCTGGCCAGTACGTCGGCGCACAGCATCGGTCATCGCGCGCTCGCGGTGAATCTCAGCGATCTGGCGGCGATGGGTGCGACTCCCGCATGGGCCACGCTTGCCCTTACGCTGCCGGCGGCCGAGCCGCAGTGGCTCCAAGGGTTCGCGACCGGATTGTTCGAGCTGGCCCTGCAGCATGGGGTCGCGCTCGTCGGGGGGGACACGACGGCGGGCGCTTTGACCGTGAGCCTCCAAATCTTGGGTACGGTGCCGGCCGGCACGGCGCTGCGGCGCAGCGGGGCCCGTGCCGGCGATCTGCTCGTCGTCACCGGCACCCTGGGCGATGCGGGCGCCGGGCTCTGGCTCAGCGTCCAGGCCGCCGACGAGGCCGGCGAGGTCCAGGTCGCCGACCCGGCGGCCGCCGCCGCGCTCGTGCGTCGGTACGATTATCCGACGCCGCGCGTCGCTTTCGGCTTGGCCGCGCGCACGCTGGCCACGGCGGCGATGGACTTGTCCGACGGCCTGGTGGCCGATGCGCCCAAGCTCGCCGCGGCATCCGGCCTGGGCGCGGTGATCGACGTCGAGCGCCTGCCGCTCTCGGGCGCCCTACGAGCGGTCACCGACGCGGCCCAGGCGCGAGATTGGGCACTCGGCGCGGGCGACGATTACGAATTGCTCCTCGCGGTTCCCCCGGAACGGCTCCAAGAGCTCACCGAGAGCGCGAACCGGCTGGACCTGCCGCTGACCGTGATCGGCGAATTGCGGGCAGGCAGCGGCGTTTCCTGGGTCTCGGGCGCCCGGGTCTATGTGCCCGGTGTCGCAGGTTGGGATCACTTTCGCTGACCCTGGACTCAAGTCACAGTTTGGGCGGCCCCCCGCCAGTATCCTGCGGGCTACCTGTTCGACTGAACGCTTCACTGCGCCCGGCTACCTTTGAACATCCCCAGAACAAAAGCCTTGTCGAAGACGACGACCGGTCAGGCATCCCTGCCGGAAAAAGTGGGAAAATACGTGATCATCAACGAGGTGGGTCGCGGCAGCACCGGCGTCGTCTACCTCTCGCACGATCCCTACTACGGTCGCGACGTGGCGATCAAGGTTTACAACGTCGATTCGAACGCGGACGATGCCCGCAAGCGCATCGCCCGCAAGATGTTCCTCTCGGAGGCGCACATGGTGGGCATGTTGCAGCACCCGAACATCCTGCCGATCTACGATGCCGGTGAGGAAAACGGCCATTGCTACATCGTCACGGAGCACGTGCATGGGGCCCGCACGCTCGCCGCTTACTGCCGGCCCGACAATTTGCTGCGCATCGACGACGTCGTCGAGCTGGTCTACAAGGCCGCGCGGGCGCTGCATTATGCGCACAGCCGCGGCGTCATCCATCGTGACATCAAGCCGAGCAACATCATGCTCACGCTCGACAGCGACGTGCGCATCATCGACTTCGGCATCGCGCTGGTCTCGGATTCGGAGATCTCGCGCATCGAAGGGATCGCGGGCAGCCCCTCGTACATGTCGCCCGAACAGGTGCAGTCGATCGAACTGACGAACCGCTCCGATCTTTATTCGCTCGGCGCCGTGATGTACGAGCTGTTGACGGGCACGCGACCGTTTCGCGCCGGCAATCTGCAGAAGCTGCTGCATCAGATCGTGTTCGCGACGCCGCCGCCGATCCATACGCTGCGGCCCGAGATTCCGGAGGAGCTGGAGACCGTCACGGCGATGGCGCTGCAGAAGGACCCGGAGAAGCGCTACCGCACGGGATTGGATTTCGCCGCCGAGCTGACGCGCGTGCATCAGAAGCTGCGCGCCCAGTACAACCGCATCGACCAGCAGGAACAGTTCGGCCTGTTGCGCAAGCTCAAGTTCTTCCACGAGTTCTCGCATGGCGAGATCTGGGAGGTGCTGCGCGCGAGCAGCTGGCAGGACTACGCGGACGGCGAAGAGATCGTCAAGGAAGGCGAAATGGACGACCGCTTCTACATCATCGTGCAGGGACGCGTCGCCGTGCAGCGCCACGGCAAGCCGCTCGGCTTCCTGGGCAGCGGTGATTGCTTCGGCGAGACCAGCTACGTGCGTGGCGCGAAGCGCACGGCGACGATCACGGCGGCGGCGGACGTGACGGTGATGAAGGTGAGCTCGACGCTGCTGGAACAGGTCTCGACGGAATGCCAGCTGCGCTTCAACCAGGTGTTCCTGCGCAGCATGATCGGGCGGCTCCAGACCGCCTGAGGGGCGCTGCGCCGCGCGAGGCTTCGCTCGAGCCTCTGACGCGCTTCAGCTCGCGGCGTCGACGGCGCGGGGCCGGCGCGGTCGCCACCAGGAGTCCACCTGCTTCTCGAGCGAGGCGAAATCCAATCCCGCCTCCCGCAGACAGTCTTCCCGGGTCCCGTGCGCGATCGGTCGATCGGGAATGCCGATGTGCAGCAGCGAGACGCGGTGGCCCTGGGCGGCCAGCACCTCGCCGACGGCGCTGCCGGCGCCACCCGCAACCACGTTCTCCTCGAGCGTGATCAGGTGGTGATTCTTGGCAGCGATGCGATCGATCAGATCCTCGTCGATAGGGCGCACGTACCGCATGTTCACGACCGTGGCATCGAGCCGCTCGCCGATGCGTTCGGCGCTCGCGACCAGGCTCCCGAAGGCGAGCAGGGCGAGGCCGCTGCGGCCCTCGCGCACCACGACGCCGCGGCCCACCGGCAGCGCGCGCATCTCCGCCTGCACCGGGACGCCGGGTCCCACGCCGCGGGGATAGCGGACGGCGGCCGGCGCATCGAGCGTCGTCGCCGTGTAGAGCATCTGGCGGCATTCGTCCTCGTTGCTGGGCGTCATGATCACCATGCCCGGAATGCAGCGCAGGAAGCTCAGGTCGAAGCTGCCCTGATGCGTCGCGCCGTCGCCGCCGACGAGACCGGCGCGATCGACCGCGAACACCACGGGCAGATTCTGCAGCGCGACGTCGTGGATCAACTGATCGTAGGCGCGCTGCAGGAAGCTGGAATAGATCGCGACGACCGGGCGGATGCCTTCGCAGGCGAGCCCGGCGGCAAAGGTCACGGCGTGTTGTTCGGCGATGCCGACGTCGAAGTACCGGTCGGGAAACTTCTTCTCGAACTCGACGAGTCCGGACCCCTCGCGCATCGCCGGCGTGATCGCCACGATCCGCGGATCGCGTGCCGCCATGTCGCCGATCCACTGACCGAAGACCTGGGAGTAATTCGGGCCCGTGCTCTTTTCCTTGAAGATCGTCGCGCTGGCCGGATCGAACGGGCCCGGGCCGTGCCACTTGATCGGGTCGGCCTCGGCAGGCGCGTAGCCCTTGCCCTTGCGCGTGACGACGTGCAGCAGCTGCGGCCCCTTGAGGTCGCGCATGTTCTCGAGGGTCGCGAGCAGCGCGCCGAGATCGTGACCGTCGATCGGCCCGATGTAGTTCATGCCCATCTCCTCGAAGATGGTGCCGGGCAGGATCATGCCCTTCATGTGGGCTTCGGACCGCCGCGCGAGCTCCCAGACGGTCGGCATCTGGCGCAGCACCTTCTTGCCGCCCTCACGCAGGTTCGCGTAGAGCTTGCCCGACAGGACGCGCGCGAAGTAATTCGACATCGCTCCCACGTTGTTGGAAATCGACATGTCGTTGTCGTTCAGGATCGTGAGGAGGTCGACATTCAGGCTCCCGGCGTGGTTGATCGCCTCGAACGCCATGCCCGCCGTCATCGCGCCATCGCCGATCACGGCGACGACCCGGCGTTTCTCGCCGCGCGCCGCGGCACCGATCGCCATGCCGAGGGCGGCGCTGATCGAAGTGCTCGAGTGACCCACGCCGAAGGTGTCGTACACACTCTCCGAACGCGTCGGAAAGGGCGCCAGTCCGTCGCGCTGCTTGATCGTGCGCAGGGAATCGCGCCGGCCGGTCAGCACCTTGTGCGGGTAGGCCTGATGGCCCACGTCCCAGACCAGCCGATCGTCGGGCGTGTTGAACACGTAATGCAGGGCGATCGTCAATTCGACCGTGCCGAGGCCCGCGGCGAAATGGCCGCCCATCTGGCTGACCGTATGGATCAGGTAACGGCGTAATTCGTCGGCGACCGCGGTGAGTTCGCCGCGGGGTACCGCCCGAAGGTCGGACGGGTCTTGGATCCGGGAGAGCAGGGGGAAGTCGTTGGCTAAAGTCATGGGAGCGTAGTTTACCGTGCCGCCGCGCTAAACTCGACGATCGACGACATAGGAGGCTAGCCAGGCGAGGATCTCCGCACGTCGGCCGAACGGCGCGAGGCGTTCGCAGGCTCGGTTTTTGAGTGCCTGCGCGCGGTCCTTGGCGCTTTGCAGACCCATGAGGCTGGGGTAGGTGGGCTTCGATCGCGCCGCGTCCATGCCCGTGTTCTTGCCCAAGTCCTCCGGGTTTCCCTCGACGTCGAGAATGTCGTCCTGGATCTGGAAGGCGAGCCCGATGTCCTGGGCATAGCCGTCCAGCGCATCGCGCGCGGCGGTGCTCAAGGACTCATCGGCCGCCGCCGCGATCAGGACGCTGGCGCGGATCAAGGCGCCCGTCTTGAGCCGGTGCATCTCCTCGAGGTCGGCGAGGGACAGCTCCCGTCCGACCGCGGCGAGGTCCAGTGCCTGGCCGCCCGCCATACCCGCCGTACCGCTCGCGTCGGCCAGGATCTCGACCATCTTCAGCCTTGCAGCAGCCGTGACGCTCGGATGGTGAGCGTGCGCGAGCAGGGAGAACGCGAGGACCTGCAGCGAATCCCCGGCCAGGATCGCCGTCGCCTCGTCGAAGGCGCGGTGTACGGTGGGTTGGCCGCGACGCAGGTCGTCGTCGTCCATCGCCGGTAGGTCATCATGGACCAGTGAGTACGCATGAATGAGCTCGATGGCCCCGGCCGGTCCGTCCAAAGCATCGGGGTCCAGCCCCAAGGCCTCGCCCGTGCAATAGACCAGCAGCGGTCGCATGCGCTTGCCGCCGCCCAGCACGGAATACCGCTGCGCCGCGTGCAGACGCTCCGGCTTCCGATCCGCGGTCGGCAGGGCCGCGTCGAGGACACGCTCGACCCGCGCCTGGTAGTCGCGAATGCGAGATCTGATCGGATCCGTCCCGAACCCGGCGGCGGTCGACTCAAGTTTCGTCGGGATTGAAGTTTTCAACGACAGGTTCACCGGATTTCTTGAGTAAGATTTCGACTTTCTGTTCCGCCTCTTTGAGTGCGGTCTGGCAGCTACGCGTGAGCTTCACGCCCCGTTCGAAGGCCGCGAGGGACTCTTCCAGAGGCAGGTCCCCCTGTTCCAAGCGTTCGACGATGGCTTCGAGATCGCGCATCGCGGACTCGAAATCGACGGGCTTGGCCTCATTTTCTGGTTTTGCGGACGACATAAGCTGCAGAACGGTACACATGCCCCGAAGCGCGGTCAAACCGTCCTGCGACCGGACCGCTTTCGCCTGCCGAGCGCAGTCCGTGGGCGACACCGGCGAACCCCTGCGCCCGAGGGGCCGAAAACATTGTCAAGTCGTGAGCTGTGTCACAGGTCCGGCGCTCAAGTGCGCGGGGCTTTTGCGTACCATAAGCGGCAAGAGCTGCCATGTCACCGCCACCCCTTAATTTGCGCCGTTCGCTTTGGGCCTGCCTCGCCCTGACGGGATTGGCTGCCTGCAGCCGGCCGCATGCGCCGCCCGCCTCGGTCGATGATTTGATGGAGGATCGCGTCGCGCTCGACGGGCTCCTCATGAAGTGCAACGCCAATCAGCAGATGGCACTCAAGGATTCGGATTGCGAAGCCGCGCGGACCGCCTCCGTCCGGCTCGCGGTCCAGAACGAGCGCGTGGACTTGGCGAAGCGCCAGGAGGAATTCGAGCACAGCCGCGACGCGTTGCGTCAAGCGCAGGACCGACTCCGCGCGGCCGAGGAGTCGGCGCGCAAGGTCGATGCCTATCATCTCCCCGTCGTGCCGGTCGACCAACCCCCGACCTCGTCGAGCGCGAACTAGCGAACCTGGGTCCAAAAACTGTGATTCGTCGCGCGATCCGTCGCGATAGAATCGAGCCGGGCCGACAGGGAGCGAAGTCAGCGATGCGCCATGTGAGATTGATTCCCATCCTGATCGCCGCGGCGTTGGGGCTGGGCATCGCCGGGGCCGAGTCGCCGGGCGACCAAGACACGGGTGGGCCCGGGCTGCCCGAGGCGCCGGACGGGTCCGCGTCGGTCGAATCCGCTGCCGGCGCGCCCCTGGCCGTGCCGGCCTCCCTCGCGGCACGCCCCAGCGCAGTCCGACGGATCGAAGAACTCAAGCCGGCCGCGCAGATCCATCTCGGCCGGACTGCCGATTGGGTTGCGGTGGCGGCCGATGCCGTTTGGGTTGGTGGGACGGGCCCCTATGCGGTGCACCGCCTCGATCCGGCCACGAATACCCGGGTCGCGCTCGTGCCGCTGGCGGGAGAGCCCTGTGCGGGTCTCGCGCTCGGCTTCGGCAGCCTTTGGGTGCCCTTGTGCGGCCGACCCGGCGGCCTGGCCGAAGTCGACCTGCAGACCAACCGGGTGCGGCGTACGCTGCCGATCGCTCCGGCGGGTCCGGAAGGCGGCATCACGACGAGCCCCGACAGCGTGTGGTTGATCGTCGATGCGCAGGGAAGCCTCGTGCGCATCGATCCCGTCTCGGGGAAGGTGCGTCAGCATGTTCGCGTGCCGGCCGGTTCCTACAACCCGTTCTATGCGGACGGAAAAATCTGGGTGACCCGGGTCGAGGGCGCGGCTGTGACGGCCGTCGATGCCGCGACCGGGACCGTGCTCGCGACCGCGCCGACGGGACCGGCCCCGCGATTTCTGACGGCCGGCGCCGGCGCGGTCTGGACGCTCGATCAAGGTGACGGCACGTTGACGCGGATCGAGGCGGCCGGCGCGAAGCCTCTGGCATCGATCGCGCTGCATACGCCGGGGCACGGCGGTGACATCGGCTTCGGACTCGGGATCGTCTGGACGACGATGCAACGAATGCCGCTGTCACTCGTCGGCGTCGGGCCAGCGGCGCGCGTCTGTCAGTGGGCGGGCGCCGGTGGGGATTCGCTCGGCCTCGGTTTCGGCTCGCTGTGGCTCACCGACTACAACGCCGGAAACGTCTCGCGCTACGACATCCCCGAGATCCTCGCCCATTGCGACCCGACGCAACCGGAACCCGACGGGACCTAGGACGCACCGAGCGCGTGCCCGTCGGTTCGTTGCGAGTCGCATCGCATCTGCTATTCTCGGGGACGTGACGAAAACCTTCCTGCAGCAGCTAGGACGCACCAAACCCGTCGAGCGCGGCATGCCGGCCGAGGCCGGCCACGGTGGCGATGCGCTCAAGCGCAATCTGGGATTGTTTCCTCTGACCATGATCGGCGTCGGTTCGACGATCGGGACCGGCATCTTCTTCACGATGGTCGAGGCCGTTCCGAAGGCCGGTCCCTCGGTGATCCTGTCGTTTCTGATCGCGGCGGTCACGGCCGGTTTGACCGCCCTTTGCTACGCGGAGCTCTCCGCCCGCATCCCGGCTTCGGGTTCCTCGTATTCGTTCGCCTATGCGACGATCGGCGAGTTCGCGGCTTTCGTCATGGCGGCCTGCCTGCTGCTCGAATACGGACTGGCGGCGAGCGCGACGGCGATCGGATGGTCCGATTACCTGAATAATTTCATGCAGAACGCCCTGCATTGGCAGATACCGGCTGCCCTGCGCTCGCCGCTGATCGTCTCCGGACCGAACGGCGCGGAAATCCATCCCGGGCGCTTCAACCTTCCGCCCGTGATCCTGGTCGTTCTGTGCGGCATCATGCTGAGCCGCGGCACCAAGGAATCGGCCACCACGAATGCGATCATGGTGTTGATCAAACTCGGCATCCTGGTGTTCTTCGCCGTGCTCGCATTCTCAGGCTTCGAGTCGAAGAACTTTTTCCCGTTTTTCAACCCTGACCAGAGCAAGGGCTTCGGGGGGATGCTCGGCGTGACCGCCGCCGCCGGCACCGTGTTCTTCTCGTTCATCGGGCTCGATACCGTGGCCTGCGCCGGCGAAGAGGTGAAAAACCCCAAGCGCAACGTGCCCATCGGCATCATTGCCGCGCTGCTGATCGTCACGGTTTTCTACATGCTGGTGGCGGTCGCGGCGATCGGTGCGCAACCGGCCGCTAAATTCGCCGGCCAGGAGGCGGGCTTGAGCGTGATTCTCGAGAACGTGACGGGTCGCGCCTGGCCTGCCATCGTCCTGTCGGCGGGCGCGGTGATCTCGGTGTTCAGCGTGACGCTGCTCTCGATCTACGGACAGACGCGCATTTTGTATGCGATCAGCCGTGATGGACTCATTCCGCATTTGTTTCAGCGGATCAACGTCCGCACGCGCACGCCCGTCGGCAACACCGTGATCGTCTGCTTGATGGTTTCCCTCGTCGCGGGTTTCGTCGATTCCGATTTTCTCTGGGACATGGTCAGCATGGGCACCTTGACCGCATTCAGCGTGGTCTCGATCGCCGTCCCCGTGCTGCGGTACAAACAATCGGCCGCGCCTACGGAAGGCTTTCGCGTGCCCTTCGGGCCCTATTTGGTGCCGGGTTTGAGCGTCTCGGCCTGCATTTTCATCATGAAAGGCCTGTCCGTCATGACCATGCGCGTGTTCGTGATCTGGATGGCCTTTGCCATCCTGACCTACTTGATTTACGGCATGCGCCATTCGCGTCTGAACGTGGCGAGCGCCACCTGAGTCGCCGATGCGCCGCCCGCGGCCCGCTCTGATCCTCGCGCTGGGCGTGCCGGTGCTCGCGCAGGCCGGCGTCAGCTACCAGCTCAGCGTCGAAGCGGTCGATGCCGGCAATGTGGCGCCCGTCTCGGCGCTGCCACCCCCGCAGCCCGCGATCCGGAATTATTTCGTCGAGCACGGCGAAGTGCGCGTCGACGGCGCGGGCGGAAGCCTTGCCTACCTGTTCAAGGACCGCACGATGTTCGTGATCGACGTGCGTCAGCGTATCGTGCACGTGCTCAAGTCGGCGACCACCGCCGATTTTCTCGCCCGTTACGCCACCGCCGTGAAGCAGCTGGACGCCGTGGCCGCGACGGCCGCCCCGGAGGATCGGGTGGATGCGCAGCGCAGGGCCGACAGCATGCGTGCGGTCGAACAGCGACTGACCCAAACCACGCCGCGCGATTTCCGCCTCACCGTGCGATTCGAGAACGTCGACGGCCATCGCTGTCGCATCTGGGAGGAGCGGGAGAACGGCGCCAAGCGCCTGGAGTTTTGCGTGGCCCCCGCCACCGGCATCACGGACGGCGCCGACGTCCTCGGTGGCCTCGAAACCTTGAGTCGATTTCGCGAGGGCGCGCAATTTGCGTTCGGCGTCGATCTCGGCGTCGCACCGTGGTGGCCGGACATCGCAGCGCTCGGCGGCATCCCGCTGTTGATCCGCGTCTTCGACGTCGACAGTCTCGCGACGCAGATCGAAGTGCATGCGCTCAAGGCGGGCGTCGCCGCCGACGACCGCTTCGGTTTACCCGAGGGCTACGCCGTACAGGACGGCCCCGAGTTCATCACCTGGTGTTGTCCGACGTGATGCGCGGCACGCGCTGAGCTGCACGCCGCGGGCGACAGGCGACGAGCCCGAGCAGGGCGACCAAGTCCCAGGCATCGAGTCCACCGCCGCCGCCCTTGCCCGCGGACGTCGGTGTCGCACTGACCTCGTTCGAGGCGGGGGAACTTCCGCCCGAGTTCACGGCGACGACCCGAAAATAGTAAGCCGTGCCGGAGGCCAAGCCCGTGACCGTGCTCGTCGTCGTCGTGACACCGCTCGCGACCGGCGTGGACGTTTCACCGCCGGGGCTGGTGCCGGCATAAATGGCGTAGGTGTTCGCGCCGGGGGCTGAATTCCAGGAGAGACTGGCCGAACCGTTGCCGGGGGTCGCGGCAAGGTTGGTCGGCGCCTCCGGCGGCAGGACCGCGCTGGCCGGCGGCGACGCCGTGGACGATCCCGCCGCATTGTCGGCGAGCACCGAGAAGCTGTAGGCGGTTCCGGGCGCCAGACCACTGACCGCGTAGGTCGTCGAGGTCAAGCCGGTCTTGATCGGCGTCGCGGCGGTATCGCCGGTGGCGCTCATCTGCAGCACGCTGTAGCCGGTGGCGCCGCTGCTCGCATCCCAGGACAAGGTGATCGTGCCGCCCGCGGCGCTCGCATTGACGGCGGAAGGCGGGGCGGGCACGGTCGTTGCCTGCGCTTCATTCGACACCGCCGAGCTGCCGTAGGCGGAGTCCGCGGTGACCGTGACGTAATAGGTCGTGCCGTAGGCGAGGCCTTTCAGCGTCGCGCTCGTTCCCGCGATCGACGTTTGCACGGGCGTCCGGGCTTCCTGGCCAGAGGCGGTGCCGAGATAAATGTCATAGGCCGAGGCTCTCGCTGACGCAGTCCAGGTCACCGTGATGCTGGTGGCGGCACTCGTGGCCGACACGCTGGCGGGCGGCGCCGGCGAGCGGAGGACGCCGACGAGGTTCGCGGCGTCGAGGCTGCCCAAACCGGACGCGAGATCGTAACCCGAGCCGGCAACATAGGCAGCCGCGCCGGCGGTGCTCAAGATGCCGAAGGCATCACCGTTCGCGCTCGCGCAGCCGCCGGCGGGCAGGCTGCCGGCGGGCGGCCCGAGGTAGGCGGCAACCCGACAAGGCACGGAGTTGGTCCCGACGGTGATGTCGTGGAACACGCAGCTCGCAGCGCCTGCCGGGCCTTGACTCGAGTTGCACTGACTGAGGCCGGCCGCGTTCGGTGCGGCCGCGGTCCCATATTCCAGCGAGGCGAGCGAATAGAGCATCGGTGCAACGAGTCCTTGGCGCCCGTCGACATTGCCGGCGTCGATCTTCGACTGATCGAGCAGCGCGAGGATCGCCGAGACCGCAGGGGCCGCCGCCGAGGTGCCGCCGCCGACGAGGAAATGTCCCGCGCCCGGATTGCAAGGATCGCTCGCGCTCTCGTAACTGCACAGCAGCCAGCTGGTCGCGAGCATCGCGACGTCGGGCAGGGTGCGAACGGTCGCGGTGCCGATGCCGGCGACACCCGATTGCCAGGCCGGTGCCTCATAGCCGCTCACACAGGCGCCGGCGGCGGTCTGCGTGGCGCAGCTGCTGAGACCCCCGCTGCTGGCGGCGATCTGCAGAAAGGGATTCGGGACGCCGCCGGATACAATCGTGGCATTACAAAAGCCGAGCGCGCTCGAGTAACCATTTTCCTGCGCATAGATCGCGTTCGTGCAGCTGTCGTTCCACACCATTTCCGCGAGGTACGACTCGGCGTTCGCGAGCGTGCCCGCGGTGTTCGTCGTCCCCCAGTCTTGCGCGTGCGTTGGATCGAAATCCGTGCCGCCGACGGCCAGGGCCGAAGGAGAAGAGGCCAAGCCGTTGACCGCGAGCCCGTCGATGGTCCCCAGGCCCTGCGTGAAACTGCGTCCGGCGTCACAGTCGGCATCGCCGGCATCGCCGGCCGAGACCACGATCGTCATACCCTCGGCGACGCCCTGTTGCCAGAGTTCGTCGACTGCGGCATTGGTCGTTCCGTCGGCCGCTTCGCAGGAACCGAAGGACACGTTCAAGATGGCGGCGAGGTTCTGATCGATCGCGTACTCGGCGGCGTTGACCGCGTTCGTGTCGCTGATCACGACCAGATGCGCGCCTGGCGCGAGACCGCCGGCGATCTCGAGATCGAGATACACCTCGTCCTCGTTGCCGTCGCCCGTGCGTCCGGGGGCCGCGCCGTTCGGGACGTGCAGCGCGCTGATTTTTTGTCCTGCCGCCACGCCGAGCGCCTGCCAATAGGCCTGAGGTATCGTGACGTCGAAATCGCTTTGCGCGACGATGGCGATCGTGACGCCGCTCCCGGTCAGCGCATCGTCGTAGAGCGGCGTGAGGTCGTAGATCGTCGCGAAGTCGGCGGGACCGACATAGTCATGACCGGGACTGCTCTGCCATTGCGGCAGCGCCGCCGCATGCGACGGCGAGCCGGCGGGCGCCCGCACCTGCGCGCCGGCATGCGGCGCGAAATCATGCAAGCCGCGAATGCCACGGATCAAAGGCAGGAATTCTTGCGGGACCGAGGGCGCCGACGCGTTCGCGTAGTGCAGCGTGCCGTCGATTTCGTAGTAGTGAATCGCCGTATGGAAGGCGGTATCGACCTGGCCCGCCGTACCGTGGAATACCAGACGCGTGCCCCCGGGATTGGGGCCGTCGACCTGGAAGCCCTGCGCGCGCAGCCACCTCGACAGCGTCGCGATGTCGCCCGCATCGGCACCGAA
>Ga0209208_10009532_pt1 | contig 12747 bp, 8 predicted proteins | sample S1TSphfallax_3_FD_187694 | JGI IMG/M metagenome (GOLD analysis project Ga0209208, IMG submission 187694) | Host-associated microbial communities from peat moss isolated from Minnesota, USA - S1T2_Fd - Sphagnum fallax MG (SPAdes) (version 2) | ecosystem: Host-associated > Plants > Peat moss >...
ACCCAAGTTGCCATATTTTGATCATATAAAGAAGAGCAAAGTTGCCATATTTAGAACACTATGTTATTGGAGTTCATCAAAACAAATAAATATTCTTTAAGAGATTTACTTTTCTATCTAACCTCTAGCCAAATTTTGACTCATTCCTTTTGTAGATGATAGCTAGTCCAACTACCTCACAAAATTGAAAACAACAAAACCTTGCCCAATTCACTAAAGACTAGTTTGTTACTATGCAACATGTAAGGAAAGGAAAGGCTTCACAATAGTATAAAACTATAGTTCATCATGTTCCAAAGAAGTTTAATCATGCAAGCTAATGATTATTTTATTATTTTATTATTATCTTTAAAATATAATTTAAAGAGTTTATTTTGGCACTAGCCATTGGTTTTAACCGAAGTAAAAGGACTGACATGTTCAGTGAATTTTTGCATGGAAATTTTTTATGATTATGTGATTTTTTTTGGGCTAGAAGAAGTGTGTTTCTCAGTGTAAAGTTTGTTTTCCAGTGAATGAAGTCACCGCTTTTGTCAATTCAAAAATTGAAAAAATAAATTACACACTCCAAATGCTGAAAAAACCCAAAAAAAAGTCGTGTTTCTTCTTCTTCTTCTGGCTACAAAGGGATTGAGTGGTTTGACTCTTGTCACTTTGTGGGCTTCATATGTGGGTCGAACAAACCTAGCTGACAATGAATATTTTCGAACCTCATGCATTTAATCCTAAGTTCTAGCATTTTATACCCATATATTTAATAAATTTTCTTTACTTTGCAAATAACAATGTTCAGAGATTGAGGGATCAAAGAAAGGCCTAAAAAGGAGGGTCATTTATGGATAAATCTAAATTATAAACAATCTCCAATCATACCAAAACTTTCAAAAGAGACTTACAATTTACTACAGTTGAGAGAGAGAGAAAAGAAGAAATCTTCAAATCTTGTAAAGCCTTATTTAAAAACAAATTGAAATTTAGGAAAATGTACAATGAAGGTAAAAAAAGAAAAGAGAGAAGTTACAGGATGTCAAGTTGGCTCAAAGTAGAAAAATTTCATATCTAGAACTGACAACTTGTGGTACGCTAGCCATATTTCTATGTCAAAAATCAATGGCCTACAATAGATCGACCATGGTGATGGGAGGCGTGTTTTAAAGGCGTGGAAGTCAGGAAGTAGCTAAGCTGATGGCTACCGCTCAACTTAAAATGGAGGACACTTTTTGCATATTTTATAATGTGATTGAAATTTTTTGACAAAGAAAAGTTATCAAGGTAGAAAGATGAGGGCCCTTTGGACCTTTCAAGCTTCAAATGGCATTGGCAAAATCGTGTAAAAACACATTGACATGTTTGTGTAAGCAACAAAATACCTCAATTACAAAAGGGAGGAATTGACTAGTAGGGTGTCAGTTGCGATAGCTCCTTTTGTTATTTAGAATTAATCGAAAGCAACAAATCTTTAAGTTATGCAAGATGGGGGAAGCAAATCCACTCACATTGAGTTGATAATGACAACATTGGTTAGGGTGTGAATGTCATCTTTGGTGAGCATAATGTCGATTCATCAACGACAAGAGTTGAATGTGATTAAAGGAAACACATGTAATTGTTCTCATCCCACGTGAAAGTCGACATCTCACGCAATGGCGACAAATTACATCATGGGTTCCAATGTGCTCGATGCCATGAATACAACGTAAAAAGGTGGATACCCATAAGGTCAATGCGATGTATGCACACACATTGAAAAATACCTACAATTGAGGGATGGGGTAATCCAAGTAGCATATGAAATGTTATGGAAAATTTTATGGAAGCTAATCGAAAGGTTAGGAAGATTGGTCAAGTTGTAAACCAAATGCCCACACTTGGGTTAAAACATGATAATATTCGGGTGCAATGGGCTTCAAACATCTCATTGGAAAACATGTCCCAAAAGGTGTGATGGTGTACATGCTCCAAAATGGAATCTTGAAGTTGAACCATTTGTTGCCCAATGAATTATTCAAGTGGAGGAAGACACACACGGGCTGGGGGCGATAGAAAATCACATGCCATTTTGAGATGTTGTTAGAAAGGAAATGTGTTGTTGACTTGTGCTAAAACTTCAAAAAGGAAACGATGTTGATTAATTATAAACCTATTAGTTATGACTAAAATGACAAAGGCCCAACTCCTTAAATAGATTTTTAGGGTGATGGTGGTTGTCGATGTGAGCCTAATGCCACCAAAAGTTATTGGGAAAAAGGTTCACTTATAAGCTAAAAATCCTTATGGGCTATCAAAGGATCTTGAACCTAAAAGGCATCCAAACACTTGAAAGAAGGAAAAGTCAAAAGAAATAAAAAACTCTATGAAGGTGGAAATGTGTACCATAAAAAATACAATGGTTGTTGCACCAAACAACTAATTAAAAATCCAAAAGTTACTTGAACATCACCGATTTTATGGAGAAGGTCCACATGACGAACATCCTTTAACATGACATCTTTGATGAGAGACAATGTGAAAGTTAAGATGCCCAACAAAACCCCCAAGACTTTAATTCCTTTTGATGGGGTGTTGAAGTTTGGTGGCAGGTTAGAGGGTGACCATGTTACACATTTTTTAAGTTGGATTTAAAGACCTATCACATTGAGTTCAATCTAGAAATGTTCATCTATAGATGAATTTATTAAAGGGGGACCTATGATGTGAATGTCATTTACAATGGACGGAAATAAGAAAAAAATGAAATGACTAATTGTAAAACATAAAGCCCTAAAATGGTCTAAATTGAATATTGCCCCCCCCCTCCCCCTAAGGATCACCTTGATGGGTTCCCATGGCAAATGGGTTGATTGAAACATTACTTTCACAATTACGATGATTGTAAAATAAGGGAGACTCAAATGCATATAATGCATGAATAAAAGGGATGAATTATATGGTGTATTCGCTTATTACATGAAGTTTTTGAAATATGACCCCTCTTGACATTAAATTGAAAGTGTTTGCCATGTCCAATTAATTTTTTAAAAAAAAAGTTAAGGTGAAGGTCCAAGGTGCACTTAATGCCATGGATTATTACTTCACAACCACCTTTCGTGCAACACCATATTGGTGTGTAGATAAAGGTGTTGCAAAGGTGTTGTGAAAATGAAGGCATAAAACATGGCTTGTGAATTAATACAATGTTTCCCCCATTGAAATGGGACAAATTCCACTTGAAAGTTTGGTCATGGTTAAAAAGCAAATCGTTCCAAGGACACATGCAATTTAGGGGTGGATTGTGACCTTGTGCAATATGAAAACAAAGTTGGATCAACTTAAGGAATCCACTCCTTAAATTTTTTCAATGAAAACAATTTCGAAGGTGTTAAAAAACCATCCTAGAAAAACTATTTATTAATAAATGCAACATGCATTGGAACGTTAACTTGAAGGAATAAAAAAAAAAAACAAAGTCTTAGTTTAGCTTATAGTTCTCAAAGGACACTATATCCAAAATGTTTCCTAGTTCTTTTTAGGTTTTGTTAGATTTTGAATGAATTTGGACATTTTTACCATGGTGAAACTAATCAACCTCCAATGAATGTGGACTAATTATTACAGACAATGAATTGGTCCATTTGATAATTAATTAATTAAGCAGCATGGACATCAATTAGATTTAAATTATTTAATTTTAAATATTATTGATAATTTCATGATTTTTAACTTATGAATTATTGACACGTGTCATTACTTATGTTAAGTTTAAAACCTAGCTTAGGTACATAAGCCATGTAATCAACTTAAGTAAGCACGCACTTTAGGGAATTACATAGGAGAATATTGAGTCAACTTACCATTGTTGACCATAAACACATCGTTAAGGTTTGATCCCTTGACCTCTAAGATGGAAGCAAAGACCCTTATCATCAAGCCACCACACTTGTTGTGATAATGTGTTACATTGCATTCGACTTATCCAATACTTCATTTTAAACATTACAAAAACATAAAGTTTAAAAATTCATATCTTATTGAGATTTTTTTTCAAATGAAATTATTAAATTTTTAAAAAAATAATGTACATAATTACATTTATTTCCTTTTGAAAGTGTAAAATCATTTGAACATTTTTAAAAAAAAATCATTATTCAATAACATTTCATTGACCAGTTTTTTGAGAAAGAAAATGTTTAATAAATGGATAATATTTATTTTTATTAATATGATAATACTACCTATGTTGGGCTACTTTCACTTATTATAGGGTTTTTTTCATAGTTTTAAGTTATTTCACCCTACATTATTTGTAATTTATTTATTTATTTTAGTTATTTCACCTTAGGTTATTTTTTGTTATTATAAGTTATTTCATCTTAGGCTATTTTTGGTTATGTGAAGCTATTGTTGGTTACTTTTGGTTATTGAAGGTTATTCCACCTTATGTTATTATTGATTATTCTAAGTTATATTACCATAGACTATTTTAAGTTATTTCACCAATAATTATTTTATTAGTGACTATTAGTGCATATTTTATTGGTGGCTATTGTTGGTTATTCAATTGGTGGTTATTAGTGCATATTCTATTGGTGTTTAAATATTCTTTTAGTGGTTATTATTGGTTGTTCTATTAGTGGTTATTGTTGTATATTCTATTGGTGGCTATTTTTGGTTATTCTAATATTGGTTATTGTTGCATATTCTATTGGTGGCTATTGGTTGTTCACTTATTAATGATTATTAATGGTTATTTTATTAATGGATATTTGTGGCTATTGGTTGTTATTACTCTCTATTAATGACTTTTATTGGTTATTATATGTAAGCCATTGGTGGTTACTTTATTAGTAGTTATTGATAGTTAATATATTGGTGGTTATTTTATTATAAATTATCATTGGATATTTTAGGTTAAAACATCATACATTATTTTAGGTTATTTTACCTTAGGTCATTATATTATATTATAGATTATTTTAAATTGTTATATTTAAAATAAAATAACGTATAATAACATAAAGTAAAATGCCCTTCAATAACCTAAAGTATAACTTGAAATAACATATTTAAAATTTAAAATAAAACAACCCAAGGTATAATTTAGTTGAATAATTTAATTTAAAATAACCTAAAGTAAAAAATTTATAATAAGTTGGTTAGGATACCTTAAAGTCAAATAATGTATAATAATTTATAATGCTTATAATAACTTAAGGTATAAATTAAAATAAATAAAAATATATTATAAAATAACATGAGGTATTTAAAATAACAATATAAAAATAACATTATTTACCACAATAAATTTTAACAATGAATTATGTCAATTAGTAGTGACCAAAATGTTTACATAATGATATTATAGTGAAGTAATTTTTACTAGGGTGAAATCATTAATGTCACAACCTTAACCTTGGGCTCATAACTAAGGCAAGGGCTTGCGAAGGTGAGAACCAAATGTGAAGCCCAAAAGTCACATTTCATGTTATTGGGAGTGTGGGAGAATGTGAGGGAATGAACCCCACACTCCCAAATGAACTCCCACTTTGGGAGTTTGAGTCCCAATGGATTTCCAAATCTTCAAATAACGATTGCAGGGGACAAAACCCATTGGATCAAAGAGTTCCTTACATCATTAGAAAAGCTCTTGGAATGTAAATGTCTGAAATGGGCTCACATGACCCATTTAAACATTTAAAACACAAGTTATTGCCAAAAGAAAGGCCAAAAGTCAAATTGGTAATTTGACTACTGACCATTAAAAGTTAGGAATCGTCTCGATTTCCTTACATGCAGGTGGCAAACCACATACCATTGGAAAGCTCTCAACAAGGGCTACAACTTTGTTTCAGGCCATAGAAGTGGACTATATTGCTTGTAAAGCCATTTTGTCCAAGTAACCAATCCACTCACATGCCTATTTAGGGGACCTTTATATTAAAATGTTTTCTTTCCCTTTTTTATCTAATATCCGACATCGGCGGTAGGTTGTGAAACCAAGGTAGTAAGGAAAATGAATTGAATCTAATAACATTAAATATTAGAAGGTCCTTCTAAAATGAATACATGCCAATGCAACATAAAATACAAACCTCATCAAGGCACTTAATTAACTAGCCATCTTCGAGCATCATAATGTGTACTCCAAGTGCATGAAGGCATAAATAGCTTTCTGTCACAAAATTAAATTTTTTTTGTGTGGTGTTCCTTGTTTTAGATCTTGTAAAACTAAGAACAAGGAATGAATATTGTAATATATTTATATTAGAATGTTTAGGTTTTGTTGAATCCAACATAATAATGATTCTGACACCGAGGCCAATAGTGAAATTAGGGTTTGGCCTTGGCATAATGCCTTAATAAAAGACTCCTTGAATTTTTTTTAATCTTTTCCCTTTCATTTCATTTAATATTATGTGATTAGTTTTGTAAATTTAGGATTGCCTTATAGTGGTAAGCAATATTTCAAAAGTGGGGCCCATGTTCATAGTAAACCTCCTACTTCATGGGCACCAAACGTCCAATGTCCCCCAACTCATCATGTCTCATTGAACTTCATAATTCCCATTGCCCATTTGCCTTACCATGCACCACCATAAATTTATCTTTCACTTCATGCTTCATGTAAGCCACAAACTGGTTATTCCTCCTATTCTAATAAATCACACACCACCTACTAATTCCCTCTACTAGCCCCCAACCCTTTATGTGAATGTGGGGTCCCAAATTTACATTTTCCAAAACCCCTTTGATCATGCACAACCAAGACATTTTTCCCCTCCCACTTTATTGGTCCTTATAGTTGGCCATGATCATACCCCCCAATCTACCTTCATTTTTTCAACAAGCTCTCAACCTCCACCTAAAGTCTTGGGCCCCATTTGTGGACGTTAATTTTCTAGTCAAGGGTTAACTTGTCATCAACATTCTTGTTATACATCCAATTCATCTAATCCAAACCCTTATGACAACCTCCACCTAAAGTCTTGTGCCCCATTTTGGACGTCAATTTTCTAGTCAAGGGTTAACTTGTTATCAACATTCCTACCATACATCCAATTCATCTAATCCAAACCCTTGTCATCATTCTAGCTCAATACCTTGACTTGCTCCCACTGCACCTCCATTAGCTTGGACATGGGTTTCATCATTGCATTACACTTTGAATCAAATAACTACTTCCTGCTTTTCCCACTAGTATAAAAGTGGAATGTAGTTCATTAACCTCAATCACTATGGGGCTTTAAAAGTGAAATAAATTTAGTACATTTTAATTGATGCACCCCCAAGCTCCTTAATGGATTCAACCGTGAGTCTAAAGGTGAAAACAATGGAGGGAGAATGAATTTGGGTGCGCTCCTTAGTTCATAGCACTTTGGGGGTAAAAGGGCATGTTAGAACTTTGGGATGGGGATTAGGAACCACGGGCAAACATGGATTCATAAAACTCACCATGGCCCGGACTTGGGGGAAGCGACCACCTTCCCCTTTATAGAATATTTTGTACCTGGCCACGAGACCAGCACCCAAATGTCATTTTCTCTCAAGACTCCCACGTGGGAGTCCCAAAATTCTCAAAGTTGGGATTTTCGTAAGTTTGGGGGCCCATAACTATGTGTGGAGACCTTCGATTCAGGTGAGGTCTAAAGCAAAGTTGTAGCCCTCATTGAGAGTTTTCCAACAATATGTGGCTTGCCACCTGCACGCAAGGAAATCGAGACGATTCCTAACTTTTAGTGGTCAGTAGTCAAATTGCCAATTTGACTCATGGCCCTTCTTTTGGCAATAACTTGTGTTTTAAATGTCCAAATGGGTCATGCGGGCCCATTTAAGACATTTACGTTCCAAGAGCTTTTCCAATGATGTAAGGAACTTTTCAATCCAATGGGTTTTGACCCCTATAATCGTTACTTGAAGATTCAAAAGACCATTGGAACTCTAACTCCCAAAGTGGAAGCTCATTTGGGAATGTGGGGTTCATTCCCTCGCACTCTCCCACACTCTCAAGAACATGAAATGTGACTCCCGGGCTTCACATTTGGTTATCACCTTCGTAAACCCTTGCCTTGGTCACAAGCCCAAGGCTAGGGTTGCAACAACTTTGGTAAAAAATCATAAACATAGAAAATAAATGCATAAGTTTTTGTAAACAACTTGACATGTTTTCTTGCATGATTATTTCTTTCACTTTGGGCCACAAATTCTAAGTTTAGTAAATGCAAACAATCAACTAAATGATACAAAAAAAATCTTTTTCCTTACAACCTTTTTGGAATAAATTATGTAATTTTCAAATTTTTCAGAGCATGTATGATATAATAAAATGCATTTAATGAACATTGGTAACATAGATGTATACATTGTTTATCCATGAAACAAAATTAAAGTCAATTACATTACTTAATGTATTCCTTTTGATTATTTTAACGTGAATATTGCGATTAGAACAAGGATTCAAATTATTTAAAATGGATCAAAAAAACATTTATAATGTATCCAATCTATTATTAATTTTTAAAATTAGTTTAAAATGACATCATTTTTATTATAGGCATACAAGAATTCACTATAATTATAAGGCAATAAATGTTATAAAAATTTAAAATAATCCTTTGTAATTTATTTATTTATTAAACAATCCTTTGAGTACCGTAACCATGAATATGCCCCTATATTCTACAATATTTAACATTGGTCAAAAGGTTTTATCTCCTATGACCAATGGTTTCAAGTTGTTACCTTTCTTGAAAACAAATTGTTGCACATTTGCAAACTAAAGTGATTTAATACTTTTTATAAACCTCTTGGCTCTATTTTAACAAGTCTCTTTTAAGCTTTTCACCATTGATTTCTAGAAAGGGGACATGATCTTTTGAACTTTGGCATTGTTGTGCCAATACATTATATTTGGGGGTTGCATATTGTCCATGGCCTTGTTAGTTCATTGGAAATTGGCAACTCTCCATTCATCAAAGTTTTCCAAGGTTCAAACCCTAATGTGAGACCTCGAACAAATATTTTAATTCAAAATGATTGACATTATTTTTGGGTTTAGAATGTTCAAGTCCCTTGATTTGTCGAAGAATAAGGATGTCTCATTTTAACTTGCCTTGTGTGCACATGAATTTTCACTAAATGAAGTTCATAATTAAACATTTAATTTGGTCACATATGCAATGAGTTGGATTGCAACACATCACATACCAAATTGAGCCTAAGAAGACTTGATTATCAACTATTTAATGTTTTACCCACCAAGGTGAGTTTCTTGGTAGTCATAATGATAAGCTTGACCTTCAAAGATATTTATAAATGATTAGAATTAATTTCCTATAGAATTTGGAATCAACCTACAAGTTCAAATACATGAGACTCTTGACTTTTTTGAATACATGCCAATCCTTCTTCCTCTTAGCCCCATGAAAATCATCAATCATTTTTGGAAGTTGAAACAAATTTGGATTTTTTCCAATTAATTTTGGCAATTGCACATTGGTGAAATATGGTGAAAGACATTTTAGTCCATTCTAAATTCCAATCCAAATGTGATAAATTGTTGTGTTGCATGTATAATATTGATATTTCAAAGTGACACCCCATGAGATTTTAAAACCAATGTTGTGTGGTTTTTTTTTTAAAAAGAGAATATTTGATACTAATTTTGAAATTATAAAATTTTGAAGTTCTTTGAGTGTGGATTTAAACTCAATTTTTTCAATTTCTAAACCTTTTGGTTTCAATTTTAGGACATTTTTTCAAAATTGAAAACATTTAAGCTTAGTTCAAAAGTTGAGTCTAATTCCATGTACATGCTATTCATTCCCCAATGTTAGGGATTGTATGGGTACAATGTTTTGAACAAATTAAAACAAAGGTCTATGTAGGTATGAAGTTCAATAATGAATTAAAATTAATATTGAATCATAAAGTTTAATCTACATATTAGTTTTTTAATAAAAAAAATCAACTTTCCTATGTAAAGATTTTGACCTTATATTTCAGAATGTTTTTTCATGGTTTTAGTTTTGATTCCAAAAAAAAAGTGTGAACTGAAGTCTAAATCACAAAAACCTAAACCCATTGATATTTACTTTACAAATTGAATACCCTTGCAACATTGTTAGAGTTTTTGAAGACATATCCTAGTATATTTGTTAATATCAATTTAAGTATGGTGAAAACAAACTTCCTTATTCAATTGACCATGATAAAAAGAATTTACTACAAATAAATATGGGGATAACATGCAACCCTATTTAATTGATCACAATAAAAAAAACAATTGAAATATATACAACTTCATTCATTTTAATCGTTACAATGTTCCTTCATATAATGCATTTGATAAAAGTCTTTTGAAAGTCAAATTTCCTTGAGGTAAGGAACAATTAACCTTGGTTAAATCCTTCATTGAAAAAATTGTAAATGTCTTTTTGAAATCCAAAAAGTTTTGATTGTCATCAATTATCTAGTCCATAGTTTCACATGATTGTCTATGATGTGTATGCCATTCAAAATTTTATTTTAATTAAGTTTAATTAAGAAGGATGTTTTTTACCCCTATGATGTTTTTAAGGACACATTTCCTTTGGACATCCTTCTAAATAATAATAATAATAATAATGTCCTTATTTTTTAAATCTTAAATTTACCCTTTTTTCACTTAGATAAAGGTTTGAAATTACGTCGTCTCAATGCATCATCATCATCCTTACACAATTGATGTCCTTCCCAACCTTTTGGACCTTCACCTTGGCACCTATCATCACCTTATCACTTATTTGTTGCCGAACTTTTTTAAAAATCTCCCCTTGTCACTACCAAATATCTTTTAATATCTTTCTTGGGTGCCTATCCTCATCCCACATTGTTCTTCAATTGATTGAAGAATTTTTATTTATATGTTTGTGTCATTCATCCCATCACCACCCTTCTCCTTATAATAATATTATGATGCAAAACTCTCCATTTCACTTACATTAAAGTGAGAAAAATTGTAAAAGTTTTGATTTTGTCAAGTTATGACTCCCACAAAAGAAACCAAAAAAAAAAACCCATAACTTTTTCAAAGCATATACAAAATTCAACATTATGAAAGTCTATCTTGTATATCTTAAAAAGGAGATTTTGAAACATTGTATGAAGCTTCTCAATTGGACTTGATTTGATCTCTCAAACTATTGTTTAAATGATCACGAATCATTTTGGCAGTTTCATTCTCATCTCTTGATACTTTCATCTCACATAACTTTTGATTTTTCATGTTTATTTTGAGAATGTGATTGCAATTTATTATAGTATTCTTCAAAATATTTCTACTCTCCTAATGAGTCAAGAAGACATGTTGAAACATCCAACTTCTAAAGTGGGAGCGTGCTTGAAATAATTTTGTTGGAAGCGAGGTTCTCCTCTTACGAGTGTGCATTTTCCTGAAGGAGGGGCACCTGAAGGGGAGTGAGCTTGAGGGTGTTCCTGAACCTCAAGGAGAACACACACGAGTACACGAGTACCTCCACTTACATAAACAACTTTCTTGATGGGGGTTGTTGAGCTTTATTTGATAGCCAAATTGACCTCAGCTAGTCTTAGCCAAAACCATGATATATATATTGATAATTTTTGGTAGCAAAAGTTTTGTTTGGAGAAAGTTTTGCCATTTTGCAAAAGTTAATTTTGAAAAAGAAAAAAAAACTCTCCACCACCACCACCACCACCAACATTGTTTCTTCAGTGTGAAAATGTGTTTTCTCAGCCCCTTTCTCTGCCCCTGCACCCCGCCTCTCTCTCTCTCTCTCTCTCTCTCTCTCGTTCGCTTCATCTCTCCTCTCTACAGGCAAATGCCGAGGCTGCGAGTATCAGGATCAAGAAGCCGCGCAGAGGAAGGCCTGGTATTTCTCTTTTTCTCTAATTTAAAACCAGATTCACGTGCCTGGCTGTGTTTGACATTGAAGAAGACTGTGTGAGTTGAATGTGCAAACAGTTGTTCGTTGATGGATATGATTGTTTTTTCTTTTTCCTTCCCTTTTGGACTCATCAAGAAAAAATAATCAAGCAAGCAAGCTTCAGACTTCCTACTGCATTTTTATTTTATGTTATTTTTGTTTTGAAGCTCATAAGATTTGAGTCTTGAGAGACAGAGAGACAGACATACAGTAAGAGGAAGAAGAGTGTAACAGGAGATTCAAGACCGTTAAGGAGTGAAGTGTGGCGGGGTGTTTGAAGTCGCGGCTGTTTGATGTAGACGGGAGTGTTCTTTTTGTTTGTGCAGGAGGCGGGATCGGTCAAGCAGCTGTTCTGCGTGCGCGTGTGCGTATTATTTTTTTGCGGGGTTTCTTTGTTTAGTCTTCCCTTCAAAATTCGACAATAGAGAAAACGATCAGTATACGGGAGTGTATTCGAGTCATAACTTTGTGCAGAGTGTGACTAACTATGTATCTTGAAGATCAATCCGTCGAAAGCTCTGCTGGTGTACCACCACTGCGTGTCCTTGAGAGAGAAGTACATAGATAGATAGCCCCCAAAGGTTGAGGGGATTTGTTTGTTTTCGCGCTTGAAGAAGTTTGAACGGATACTCATAATTAGGGCCACGCTCTGTTCTGGAGAGAGAGAGCGTGTTTGACTAGACTCTAAAGATTGTGGGATGCAAGGTTGACGGAATTCAGAAGACTACTATTACTGTGGAAAGTGTAGAGTATCCAATCGAATCAGGACTTGGTAGTTTGTGAGTCGAGAGCTCGGGAATATCATCAGTCAGTCAGTTATAAGAATAAC